>ENA-OQDD01000883-OQDD01000883.1-human-gut-metagenome-genome-assembly--contig:-NODE-883-length-10794-cov-1.441736_pt1 | contig 10794 bp, 12 predicted proteins | sample MGYA00242507_ERZ504598 | MGnify/ENA primary metagenome ERZ504598 (study PRJEB26092, sample SAMD00036318) | human gut metagenome | host: Homo sapiens | study: EMG produced TPA metagenomics assembly of... | reverse complement strand
TGCAAAACTGGGATTATAGTGAATTATTCCCTTGTCGCTGGCATTCTTCGATGAGGGTATGAAAATGATTTCAATATTTTCAGGCACGATTACATGGAATTTACGGTTTTCATAAACCGGAACCATGTAATCCGTGCCTGAAAATTTATCATAATGCAAGCATCCGCATACTTTTGCCACTTTCATTACTTGGACAGGAAGTTGCAAAGCTTATCCGTTGCCACTGCCCGGTGGCTGATTTTATTCTTCAATTCGCTTCCCATTTCGGCATATGTCTGCGTATATCCTTCCGGAATAAAGACCGGGTCATATCCGAAACCGGAAGTACCGTGCCTGTGCTTCGTTATTTCGCCTTTTACGATGCCTTCGAACAAGTGTTCCTTTCCATTGACGATAAGTGCGAAAACGGTACGGAATCGGGCTTTTCGGTTCTCCATTCCTTCCATATCCTGCAACAGCTTCTGCATATTGGCTTCTGAATTGTGTGCATCGCCGGCATAGCGTGCCGAATACACTCCGGGAGCTCCGTTCAGGGCTTCCACTTCCAGACCGGTATCATCGGCAAAACAATCCAGGTGGTAATTTTCAAAGATATACCTTGCCTTCAGCAAAGCGTTTCCTTCAAGCGTATCTGCTGTTTCGGGAATATCCGCACTGCAATGGATGTCTTTCATGCTGAGAAGCTCTATTTTATCTCCTAAAATAGCGGTTACTTCTTCCAGTTTGTGGGCATTGTTGGTTGCAAAAACAAATTTCTTTTTCATTTTCCTTTCAATTTATCGAATCCTTCTCCATACACGCCGATAACGGAGCTTTGAGAGATGAAAGCATTCGGGTCGATGTCCTTGACCAGACGGAATATCTCGACAGACTGGCGTTTGTAGGCCAACACAACCAATACTTTCACGTTGCGTTTGCTGTACCAGCCTATACCGTCGAGTACGGTTACACCGCGATGAGTCTCTTTGGTGATGCGGTCGGCAATCTTTTCGTACTCTTTGGAAAAGATAAAGAATTGTACCGACTGACGCGCACCGTTCACGATATAATCCAGTACGATGCCGATGACGAACAGCGTTACAAAACCGAAAATCACCCGTCGCCAATCGTTGAATATGAAGTAGCAGGAACTGATGATGATAACGTCGCAAGCCATAATCATGCGTCCCAAAGTAACGTCGCGGTATTTATGGATGATGGCTGCGATAATGTCCGTACCGCCCGTACTTCCGTTGCAGTTGAACACTACGCCCAGACCCGCACCGCACATGGCTGCGCCTATGAGGCAAGCCATGAAATCCTGTCCCGGTCCCAGTATCTGAGGCGGCACTCCGTCCGCTCCGTTCACCAGCAACTGGAAAAACCATAGGAAGAAAGTCAGTCCGAAGATGGCAAATGTGGTCTTGATACTGAATTTAGGTCCTAAAATCTTGATGGCAAACGTCATCAGGACTGCATTAATGATGAAATACGACCATTGGATAGGAAATCCAGTGGCATAATAGATGATGGCTCCGATACCCGTAGTACCGCCGGTCGTAATCTGATAGGGGATAAGGAACGCAGCCCATCCCATAGCGTAAGAAATTAATCCGAAAGTGATGAAGACATAGTCTTTCAACTCTCTCATCACTTCCGCTTTGGTTGGTTTTGTGATTTGCATATTTGTTATTTGATAACAATGTTTACAATCTTCTTGGGTACTACGATTACTTTGACGATGGTCTTTCCGTCTGTCCATTTCATGGAACGTTCGTCTGCCAATACCGTTTCCTGAATGACATCCGATGCCGTATCGGCAGGGAATTCCATGTTGAAACGTGCTTTTCCGTTGAACGAAATGGTGTAGTTCACCGTATTTTCCACCAGATATTCTTCGTTGTATGCAGGCCATTGCGTCGTCGCATACAGAACCTGTGTTACCTAATGTCTCCCACAATTCCTCACATACGTGCGGAGCGAAAGGAGCCAACGTAACGGTAAGCTGATTCAATATCTCTTTCTTGCTGCATTTCAGCGCGGACAGCTCGTTTACGCAAATCATAAAGGCACTGATGCTTGTATTGTAAGAGAATTGTTCAATGTCTCCCGTCACTTTTTTGATGAGCTTGTGCAAGGATTTCAACTCTTCTTTGCCGGCAGCTTCATCAGTTACCAGGTAGTTGCCGGTACGGTCGTAGAACAGCGACCAGAACTTCCTGATGAAGCGGTGTACGCCGTCGATACCGTTCGTATCCCAGGGCTTGGACTGTTCTACAGGGCCGAGGAACATCTCATACATACGCAGCGTATCCGCACCGTATTTCTCTACAATCATATCGGGATTAACCACGTTGAACATGGATTTGCTCATTTTTTCAACCGCCCAGCCGCAGATGTATTTGCCGTCTTCCAGGATAAACTCTGCGGTAGCATACTCAGGACGCCATGCCTTGAACGCTTCCGTGTCGAGAACGTCGTTGGACACGATGTTGACATCCACATGGAGCGGGGTAGTGTCGTATTGGTCTTTCAGGTTCAGCGATACGAATGTATTGGTATCTTGATGCGATATACAAAGTTGCTTCTTCCCTGGATCATACCCTGGTTCACCAGTTTTTGGAACGGCTCTTCGACGGCGGATACGCCGAGGTCGTGCAGGAATTTGTTCCAGAAACGGGAGTAGATCAGGTGTCCGGTAGCATGTTCCGTACCGCCTACGTAGAGGTCTACGTTGCGCCAGTATTCATCCACTTTCTTGTCGATGAGTGCCGTATGGTTGCGCGGGTCCATATAGCGCAGGTAGTATGCGCTCGAACCTGCAAATCCCGGCATGGTGTTCAGTTCCAGCGGGAAAACGGTTATATTGTCAATCTTCTCATTATCGACCACGCATTTGTTTGCCGTGTCCCAAGCCCATTTAGAGGCATGTCCCAACGGCGGTTCGCCCGTTTCGGTGGGCAGGAATTTGGCCACTTCAGGAAGTTCCAGCGGCAGGCAGCTTCATCAATCATATAAGGCATTCCGTCCTTGTAGTAAACCGGGAACGGTTCGCCCAATAGCGTTGCGCGAGAAGATGGCGTCGCGCAGGCGGAAGTTTACTTTTACGCGTCCCAGATTATGTTCTTTCACATATTTCTTGGTGGCGGCGATGGCTTCCTTGACAGTCAGTCCGTTCAGGTTGAGGTCGCAATAAGGCTCTGTACCTGCTTTCGGAGAGTTGCATACGATACCCTCTTTGGCATCGAAACTTTCTTCGCTTACATCGCAGCCTTCCACCAGCGGAACGATAGGCAGGTTGAAGTGCTTGGCAAAAGCGTAGTCGCGGCTGTCGTGTGCAGGTACGGCCATGATGGCGCCTGTTCCGTATCCTGCCTATACGTAGTCGCTAATCCAGATGGGCACTGCTTCGCCCGTAAAGGGATTGACGGCATAGCTTCCGGAGAATACGCCGGTGACGCTGCGGTCGGAGATGCGTTCGCGTTCGGTGCGTTTCTTGGTACGCTCCAGGTAAGCGTCCACATCGGCTTTCTGTTCCGGAGTGGTTACTTGGGCCACCAATTCGCTTTCGGGAGCCAGTACCATGAAGGTAACTCCGAACATGGTATCTGCACGGGTGGTGAAAATGGTAAATTCCAAATCGCTGTCCTTTACCTTGAATTGGATTTCGGCGCCTTCACTGCGGCCTATCCAGTTTTTCTGCGTCTCTTTCAGAGATTCGGTCCAGTCGATGGTGTCGAGTCCGTCCAGCAGGCGTTGTGCGTAGGCAGATACGCGCAGACACCACTGGCGCATCTTTTTCTGGACTACGGGGAAGCCGCCGCGTTCCGATACGCCGTCTACCACCTCGTCATTGGCAAGCACGGTACCCAGTTGCGGACACCAGTTTACCATTGTTTCACCCAGATAGGCGATGCGGTAGTTCATCAGGACTTCCTGCTGCTCTTTTTGCTCATTGGCATTCCACTCATCGGCAGTGAAATGCAGTTCTTCGCTGCATGCGGCATTCAGTCCTTCGTTACCGGATTTGGCGAATGCTTCTGTCAGTTCTTCGATAGGGCGTGCTTTCTTTTCGTCATTGCAGTAGTAGCTGTTGAACATCTTCTGGAACGCCCATTGTGTCCAGTGATAGTATTCCGGGTCGCAGGTACGGATTTCACGGTTCCAGTCGAAAGAGAAACCTATCTTATCCAGTTGCTCGCGATAGCGGTTGATATTGTTGACGGTGGTAATGGCCGGATGTTGTCCGGTTTGTATGGCGTATTGCTCTGCGGGCAGGCCGTAAGCATCGTATCCCATAGGATTCAGGACATTGAAACCTTGCAGACGTTTGTAACGGGCATAGATGTCCGAAGCGATGTATCCCAACGGATGACCCACGTGCAGACCTGCGCCGCTGGGGTAGGGAAACATGTTCAGTACATAGTATTTTTGCTTTGTTTCGTCTTCCGTCACCTGGTAGGTTTTGTTTTCCACCACCGTTTCTGCCATTTCTTTTCAATCTCTCTGAAATTGTATTCCATAATGGTTGTAATTATATTGTTGAAAACTTGTTGATATACTTACTAAAACTTGTTGATAGCCCGTTTAATTTGGTTTATATCCTGTTAATTAAACGGTGCAAAGTTAAGGGTTTATTTTCAGATTTGTAGCGAAGTAGGGTAAAAAAACAGCATGGAATACTTGACAATACGCTTTTTATTCGCTATATTTGTGAAGTGCTTTTAAAACTAATTTTTTGTTTGTAATACAAATAATGGCTGAATTACTTCAATAGGATTTTACAAAAAAGATTTTTTAGGATATTTCAAAGGGTGTAATCTGTGAAGATTGCATCTTTTTTTGTTTGTATTTATTACAAGTGTCGCGATAGGGGGAAAACAGGCTGTTAATAAATTCGGAGAGAATTTTACTATAATTTTTTTCGAATTATAGTAAATTGCAGAAAGGTTTATTAAGAGCGTTTTTTTGTTGTACTGAAAAAGGAAACCACTTGTTGTGAATACCGGCTTTTCCATATAATATATGGGAGCGAAGAATCATTACATTTCCCGTTCTGTTGTGCCGTCCGGATGGTATGTATCGGGCGGAAAAAAGGAAAAGAATCCAATGTTTTCGGGGTAAATATCCCTTGTTTTATGCTGTTTACGCCAAATAAATTTTTAATATTCAATATTTTAACGGGATGTTTTCATTCTGTATTTATCCCCCTGCATCTATGTTCTTGTTTGTGTTTTGCTTTCTATATTTGTTTTCCGGTCATCCGTCAGGGCGAGATATGGTTATTATTATTTCTTTAAATACAATATCATGATATGAAACAGACATTTGCTTTTATTTCTCCCGTAGTAGATTCTACGCAAAGTGCTATCCGTACCGAAGCCTACGAACAGGGTGTGGACTTGTATAACCGGGGTGAGTATGTACAGGCTTTTCATAGTTTGCTGGATTATTTGAACGCGGACTTTCGTACCAAGTACGGTAATGCCGACGGTACGGAGTTTCACATTCCTCACGGTTCCATTCTTGTACATATCCGTATTGCCGACGGTTTTTCCATATCAATGCCGATTTCCTGAATCTGCCGGAAAAGGGTAGGGTAGCCATGCTCCGTCAGGTGGCGGACTTGAACCTGAATAAATTGTTATTGCCCCGCTTCGTAAAGAACGGTGATAAGTTGAATATGGAATATGTTTGTCCGCTTTCACAGAGTCATCCGCATAAAATGTATTTCGTGCTTCAGAATATCTGCCACATAGGCGATAAGTATGACGATGAGTTCTGTACGAAATTTGGCGCTACCCGCTGTTACGAGCCGCAGGTGACTCCGTATCCGCAGGAAGAGGTAGACCGCATTTATGAAGGCATACAGACATTGGGACGCGAAACGTTGGAGGCACTCAAAGAGTATGGGGCCGACCGCCGGTACGGTTATTCGTGGAATGTGCTGGATACCGCTTTCTACCAGATTTCCTATTTGCACATCCTCAGGGACAATTACTGAACGACCTTGACAAGGCAGTGAATGATATGGATGCCGACCTGCCTACGGAAGAGGTTGTATCAAAAGGAAAAGCGTTCCTTGAAAAGCTGCTTGCCGTTCCGAAGGAAAAACTGGCGGAAGACCTTACTACACGGATACGTTGGTGTCTGCAAAGCGCCGTTCTTCCCTGAAAAACGTGCAGGAGAATTTTATGAATGTCTATAAAGAAGCCACCGAAGCCATCCAGTCGGAGAATTATGAACGCAGTGCGGTACGCTTGCTTTATGTGTTCTACGAAGCTTATTTCTATAATGATATGCAGGACGATATCAATGCCGTTATATCAAAAGCTTTGAAGAAGGCAGGCAACCGCTCTTTGGAAGAGGCCTCTGAAATTCTTTACAATGCTATGGACAAGATTATGGAAGGCGATTTGGACGATGAGGATGAGACGGACTTTGCTGCCGGCATGGAACAGGTGCAGAAAATTACGGAAACCATGGGAAGTGACGACATGCAGGTGTTGCAACAGAAAATGGCGGAAGCATGATGAGCGGTAATATGCAGGAATACTCCCGACTGATGCTTGAAATGCAGAAGAAGGTGATGGGAATTATGAATTAACTTAACGGTATCTAAACTATATATTATGGATCAGAACATTTATAAACTCGTATATAAGGTGACACATGCCGGCGGTTCCGGAAGCTGTTTCTATCTGAAATCTTATAATCTTTTTGTAACGAACTACCATGTGGTGAACGGTTCCATACTGTTGCCATACATGATAACGACCGGAATCCTTACCTTGCCAAAGTGGTGCTCGTAAATCCTTCTTTGGATATTGCCTTATTGGCTGTGGATGCAGACTTTTCAGCTCTTCCTGAACTGAGTCTGGCCGCGGACGATTCATTGGCCATCGGCGGAAAGGTCAGTGTGGCGGGGTATCCTTACGGCATGCCTTTTACGGTAACGGAAGGGTCGGTTTCCTCGCCCAAGCAGCTTATGGAAGGAAAATATTATATACAGACCGATGCTGCCGTAAATCCCGGTAATTCGGGCGGACCTATCTTCAATGAAAACAGTGAAGTGGTGGGAGTAACGGTAAGCAAGTTCACCAATGCGGACAATATGGGGTTCGGTGTGCGTGTAGAGGCATTGCGTAAGCTTTTGGAGTCGGTTGACGTGGTTGACCGCAATACATTCCAGGTACAGTGCGACAGTTGCGATGAGCTGATATCCGAGGAAGAGGAATTTTGTCCTTCCTGCGGCGAAAAGTTGCCGGAAGAAGTTTTTGCGGAGCGTGAACAGTCGCCTTTGAGTGTGTTCTGCGAACAGGCCATTGCCGAAATGGGAGTTAACCCTATCCTTGCGCGGGACGGTTACGATTCGTGGACGTTTCATAAAGGGAGTTCGGAGATTCGTATTTTTGTGTATGAAACACTTATCTGTTTGCTGTTTCTCCCATTAACCTCTTGCCTAAGAAAGAAGTGGAACGTGTATTGGACTATATCCTGAGTGAGGATTTCGCTCCCTATAAACTGGGCATTGAAGGCCGGCAGATTTATATGGCTTATCGCATCCATCTGTCCGACCTCACGGAAGAGTCGGAAGATGAAATCCGTAAGAATCTGGTGAATCTTCCTTTAAGGCCGATGACATGGATAATATGCTGGTGGAACAGTTCGGATGTGAGTTTTCGGAATATTCCAAGCAGGAAGCATAACGGCTTTAGCCGGAATTACAGGATAGAAGAAGGTGTGTCCGATTAAACTTCACGAATGCGTGTTCATATCACAATAGCGCACCTTCTTTTATTTGGATTAGAAAGAAAAAGTATTCTATGAATAGAGAAAAATGGATACAAAACAATAAAGAAACGTCAGTCGGATACCTGCTTTTCCATTTTCTTTATTTGCTTTGAAAAATTATAACGTATATTTTTATTGATATATAAATATACCCTTGCATACCTCTTTGTATATCATGATAATGAGTTGTAAAATAAATATTTATCGGGTGTGAAGTATCCCGTAATTATACCCCTTGTCCGTTTTCTTATTCAGTACCTATCTTTTATTTTTGTCCTATAGGCCCGTTGGTGCGTTATACGACTGTTTTCAACTTTTATAAAAAGTAATAATTATGGATAAAAAGAGTAGGATTTTGAAAGAAAAAGCTATGAAGAAATGTGTGGCATTGATTTCTTTTCTGATGTTTCTGCCTGTTATGGTACAGGCACAGAAGGAGTATCCGATTGAACAGGTATCGGCTATCAATGTGGGTGACGGACGTATTCTTTTTCGTGACCTGAAAACAGAAAAACCCTTGAACGGAGACCACCGCATCATAGACGGTTATCACTCTGCTTATATACAGGCTGAATTTAAGGACGGTTTTTACAACGGCAAGTATGGAGAGTATGAATACAACAAGCTGAAATGCGACGGTACATACAAGGACGGCAAGAAAGACGGCGTATTTAAGATGTACGATAGCGAGGGGCGTGTGCAGGAAGAGAAGTCCTATAAGGACGGCAAGCTGCACGGCGCCCATAAACCTATTTACTACCGGCAAGGTAGAGCGCGAGGTGAACTACCGCAACGGCAAGCAGGATGGAAAGGATATGGTTTATGAGTGGGACGGTACGTTGCGCAGAGACCATACTTATAAGGACGGTAAGCAGGTAGGCAAACAGTTTACTTTCCTGAAAGGGACGTACGAACTTTATGAGACGGAATATTATAATGAATACGGCATGAAAGACGGTGAATACTCCTCGATGTTCACTTTCGGGCAGCCGCATATTCTGGGGCATTATAAGAACGACCAAAAGGACGGCCGGTGGATTGAAATTGCCGAAAGTGGCGATACATTATCCGTGAAGACTTACGTCAACGGCAGGGAAGAAGGACTGCATATATCGTATGACCGTAATACGGGCGCCCGCAGCCGTGAATTTTACCTGAAAGCCGACCGTAAGGACGGGCTTTATCGCGAATATAATCCTGGCAATGGAGAGCTTGTTTACGAAGCGACCTACCAACACGGCCGTCTGCATGGTAAGGAGCGCCGGCTGATTGTTACCAACCGTTATGATTATTGGGAAATATCCACTTATGTAAACGGGCGGAAAACCGGACTGTTCGAATCGCGTTACGTGAAGAACGACGCCGTTCGTGAAACGGGCGAATACCTCAACGGCAGACGTGTAGGCCGGTGGAAAATGTATGACATAGACGGTAAGCTGGAAAAAGAGTGGGAAGAAACAAAACAGTACCGGGATGAATGAGATACGCTATTCGAAAGTGCTTGTCGTTTTGTGCTGTCTGGCATTGCATATTGCAACCTTGTCGGCGCAAAATGACAGTGTAAGATTCTTCAATGAAGTAGATACGTCTTTTTGCAAAGTGCATGTGGGGCAGGATGTCCGGGTCGGCTATTACAGTACCGGAGAGATTTACGACATGTCCGTTCCCCGGTGGGACGACTGTGAGGCGGAGCTGGTGTCGGGCCCGCATTCTACGCGGTACGTCAAGGACTTCTTTTGTAAACGGCAAGCAGGAGAATCTTTCACTCCACGGAAACTATTACATAGTCCGTTTCAAGAAAGCCGGTTGGGTTACTCTGCCTTCGGTACGGGCCATGACAGGAGGAAGATGCGTACCTGCTCTACGATGAAGGTCTGCGTGCTTCCTGCAGAGAATATAGAAGAAGTGGTCTGTAGTGTCAGCACCGAGCCTGAAACACTCCGGCCGGGAGAAGTCTTTAAATTCGTCCTGACCTGCAACCGCCATCCCGATGAGAGCAAACCCGAACTGGAGCATCCCGGTATCAGGCAACTGTCGTTTTCCACCCGGTATAGCAAGAAGGACGGGAAAGAGGAGTATGCGTTTGTGTACAGAATGGAAGTGGTACGGTCCGGAAGCAATATTATCAGAGTCAGGAAGTTGACCTTCGGCGGTACGGACTATCCGATAAAACCTTTTTTGCTGAAAATAGACGGTGAGACCTATTTGTAGGAAACCGGCTGATAACCGTACTGCCATATGAGTGGGAAAAAGCAAAGATTGAAGCATACACCGGACAGCGGTGCCGTGAGGAAAGCATACGGGCGGAATCTGCCGGGCGAAAGGGCAGGATTGCTTTGTGGAAGATTGCAGTTCCGGTGATAATCGTACTGTTTTTGCTGCATTGCCGTGCCTGGCATCCGGAAGAAGCATGGTGCTGCGCACGGCTTTTTCAACGGGCAGCTATCAAAGTCTGAATGCGGTTGTCGCTTCTGTTCTGTTCGTTATCGGCATGGGGGGCCGGATGCTGTATGTGTATCTCTGTTGCGGCCGGGACGAGAAGAAAGGAGCAAGGCGGCTGGGGAGAAACATGCTTTACGGTTTGTTCTGGGGGGCAGGTTTGTCGGCATTGTGTACGAATGTGGTAGTCGTTTCTCTCTTTTGGCTGAATGCGTGCTTTACTTCTGCCGATAAACCTGCGACTATAGATTATAGCCGCCAAGGTGCACGACCGTAGGCCTAAATCCCGTTTTTCGCGCTATTCCGCTTCCTGGCTGCTGAATACCTTTCGTATGGCGAACTGTTTGTGGAAGGAGACCGGTACACATGTGTCAATGTGTCGCCCCGCATGGCACGGCAGTTTGAAGGTTCGGAACGTGTTTACCTGAAAATAGACCTGGCGGACGGTTGGCTGGGCTGGGGAGTCGTCAAGGGAATACATCCGGTAGCAACCGTGTATTCGCAGCCGCAGGATGAAATCCGTTATTCTGCCGGTGCGCAGGCCGGGGTGGCAGCGGGTTCGTCCGGGCAGGCTAAAAAGAA
>ENA-OQDD01000882-OQDD01000882.1-human-gut-metagenome-genome-assembly--contig:-NODE-882-length-10798-cov-1.943773_pt1 | contig 10798 bp, 13 predicted proteins | sample MGYA00242507_ERZ504598 | MGnify/ENA primary metagenome ERZ504598 (study PRJEB26092, sample SAMD00036318) | human gut metagenome | host: Homo sapiens | study: EMG produced TPA metagenomics assembly of... | reverse complement strand
ATTCTGGTTTGTCGACGTCTATACACCCACGCCCAAAATGAACTCGCCCGCATCGACGTGCGCATGGCCTGGGACGATGCTTACCGCGGCTTTTTGAACGCGCTCGAGCGCGAGACCGGCAAACCCGTCGTGACCTGCGGCGACTTTAACGTGGCGCACGAGGAGATCGACCTTAAGAACCCCAAGTCCAACCGCGGCAACGCCGGCTTTTCGGACGAGGAGCGCGGCAAGTTTACCGAGCTGCTCAACGCCGGCTTTACCGATACCTGGCGTGCGGCAAACCCCGACGTCGAGGCGTCTACAGCTGGTGGAGCTATCGCTTTAATGCCCGCAAGAACAACGCCGGCTGGCGCATCGACTACTTCCTGGTAAGCGACGCAATCGCCGACAACGTACGCGACACCGGCATCCGCGGCGACATCTTCGGCAGCGACCACTGCCCCGTCACCCTTACGTTGGAGCTCTAACTCCAGCTGCCCCCGGAGACGAAGGAAAACGGATCATTTTGGGCCTCGTGAGGGTGTCCGCGTGACCCATCCGCCACGAAACACGCCCATCTACTACGTTTAAGCCACCACCCTCAACCACAGCGAACAACGCAAAAAGAAAACCGCAGGTAGAAAGCCTGCGGTTTTTCATAAAACGCGGTCATGGTCGGGAGTATCAAGCTAAACGTAGTAGATGGGCCAGTTTCGTGGCAAGCGCCGTCAACTGATTCCCTGGGGACATCTGGGGACGGAAGAAAATGGATCAATTTGGCTCTCTGAGGGCCACGATGCCCGTCATATCAGCCGGCCATTCCAAAACTATGCCGTACGGGGCTGAATCGCGAACCCCCAACCATACGCAATTCCGAGATAATAAAACCGCAGGTGAACGGCTTACTCTATTTCGAAAAAGCCGGCATGGTCTGCCTGCGCCAATCTAGCCCCGTAAACCGGCATAGTTTTGAAATGACACTTCGGCAGTATTGATTCCCGCCCCGACGCAACCAGCCCTACAGCCTGTATTTCACGACGACACGGTTAATGCGACGGCACCAAGGCTTGTACAAGGCGGCCAAAAACACGCAGGTCGCAAGGCCGTGCGTAATATCGAACGGCACTGCCGTGGCAAGACGCGCCACGGCACCCGCCCAAGTAAGCGGCTGTACAAAACCAATGATGTCATATGCGTTGATCACGACGCCATAGAGCAGGCCCGACGCAAAGCCGTACCGCCAGCAGTACTGGCATGCGCACGGTGCCGTCGACGCGGTCGAACGCACCCGCATACGCTAGCGCGCCGCCAACATAGCCAACCAGCCCCCAGGCATACATCTGCCACGGCGTCCACATGCCTTGTCCAAAAAAGAAATTGCTGGTCAGCGCCGCCAGCGCGCCAACCATAAAACCATTGCGGCGACCAAGCGTCGCCCCCGCGATAATGGCGATGGCACTCACCGGTTTAAAGTCGGGAATGGGACCGAACAAGATGCGCCCCGCCGCGGCCAACGCCGCCAACACCAGCGTGGGCATAATCTGGCGCAGGCCCGGGCGCGAAGCCTCGTAACCCGCAAAGAACAGCGCAAGCACCAGCGCCACCACAACCAGCATGGCCAACGCTGCCTGCTCAACGCCCGCCAGCAACGCCGCAGCCATCACCGCAGGAACCGCCAGCAGCAGCGGGATTTCCATATGTTGCAAGACGCGTGACAACGGCAGCCCCATCAAACGAATGTCCGTTTATGGTAGCACGGGCAAAATGAGGCCGACCAATCCCCCGGCCGACCTTGGCTGCCAGTCGATCAGGCTTTCGCCACGCGACCGGTCTTGGCGCTATTCGCCCGTAACTTTAGCGGCAATGGCCGCGACAAAAGGATCAAACAGCAAGCCGCCCACAACGACAAAGGCCCATCCGCCCACCACGAGGCGAACCCAGCGCGAGAAAAACGGCACACCGTCGATAACGCCAACGCCTGACTGAAACGCGACTTCAAATAGCCCGATAATGCAGAAGAGCAGAGTAGCGCCCACAACGGTTCCGCAAATCCGTGCGCCCGGAGTGTTCCGATCAAAACCAAAAAACTCAACGCACGTCTCAATTGCTTTGCCAAAGAGCGGCAAAAAACCCACGAACTGTGCAATACCGATGGCCAGAATAAGCTGCCCCCAGAAACCAGTAAGTCCCTGAAAACCTAAGCCAGGCTTTCCCTCAACAATCGGCAGAAATGAACACATGAATAGAGGATTAACGATGCCGTTGAGAATGGTCACAGCGGTACTCTTTTTTAGTGTCAAGTAGACCAACTCCTTTTGCCCCTTGTCGGCCAGGCCCAAAGGCGGAAGCGAATATTACATAAGTGAATCGGGAGACGGCAGGAATGGCGACACCAGCGCCGTCGCGCCAAACAGAACAGCGCACCCAAAAAGCAGCGTTTCGTAGCTCTCGCCAATGCAGAAGGAGAGGGCCACGGGAATCAAAAACGTAAGTCCCAGTGAAACGGTGCTCACCACGCCGCCGGCGCTTCCCGCAAGTCCCTCGCGCACCTCGGGCAGCATGTAGGCAGCGACTGAACGACCGGACCAGCGACGGAGCTCGAAACGCCGATCGCAAACATCAGCCCCACAGAAGGATGGGAGACAAAAGCCTCTCCTGCCCACATAAGGCACTTCCCGCCATTGCGGAGATGGCCATAAACACGCGATAATCGCCAAATTGCGCCCGCACATAGGGTCCAGCCACGCTGCCGACAATCGATCCAAGCGTCACGAAAGAGGCGAGAAGTCCAGCAGCCTTGGGTTCAGTTGAAGCCTCAAGCGCTGAAACAAGATAACCCGAGTACGCCGTAGCCGATGCAAGGGCAACTCCAAGCAGTATCGCCACGAGCCAAACTATCGGCATCTTGATTACCGCCGCAAACGCACTTGCCGACGATGCAGCAGGCTCCGCGCCCTGAACGCCAAAGCCATCTGCAGCCTGCAGAACATCTGCCGACGGCGCAACCAGCAGCCACAGCAATCCAAACACGGCAAACAAAACCGCGGCAAGGCATATGCTCGTCCGGGCGTTGCAAAGAGAGGAGAGGTTGCAAGCGAGCAGGCGATTCCGCCCGACCCCGCAGCGTAGAACCATCCCATGGCCCTATCGGTTTCTCCGCCAAAAGCGGAACCAAGCACTTTTAGAACGATGGCATTCACGACGCATGGTGCCGCACCCAGAAGCATGGTCGCCGTGAACAGCGTCGCAAACGATGCGCACTCCGCGCGAGCAGCCGCTGCAATTGCAGAAATCGCCGACGCGATGAATACGAGCGCCTTCACGCCATATCGATCGGCGCAAACGCCGACAGGCATGCCGAATACAACGGCAGGAACAAACGGGGCAAACAGGACGGCTGAAAACTCGGCCGAGGTCAGATGCAGGTCCGACACAACCAGATGTGTCAATCCCGACACCTGATACTGCGCGTAGTTCGCAGCAAACACGATGCCGCACACCACAAACAGCAGGGCATATTTTTCGACCGTCCCTTTGCTCACGTTCATCACCCTATCTATGCTTCATCCTTGCGATAGACGACGCGTCCGTTAAAGATCGTCGTCTCGACTTCGAGATCGCGAAGCGCCATCGGGTTCATTTCAAACGGATTGCCCGACAGGATGACGATATCGGCAAGCTTGCCGGCGGCAAGGCTGCCCAAACGGCGCTCAAAGCCCTCGACATATGCTGAGCCGAGCGTGTGCGCTTGCAGCGTCTCGCCGAGCGTCAGGGCATTCTCGCGGAAGTATCCCTCCGCCGGGTGCCCGTCAAACTCGCTACGCGTCACCGCAGCATACACGGTATCGATAGGATCGATTGACATCACCGCAGGCCAGTCAGTACCAAGCCCTAAGTGGATTCCGCCATCGGCCTCTTCCCTATAGCGCCACATGTGGCTCATGCGCTCTTCGCCAAGAGACTCCTCGTACACGCCCTGCCCAAGGCCTCCGATGGGATGCTGCGGCTGGACCGCAGCATTAATGCCCAGGCGCTTCATGCGAGCAATATCCTCGAGCTTCAGGTTATCTGTATGCTCGATAGCAAAACGCGCCCCCTTGTTGCCGCACACCTCCTCGGCACGCTCGACGGCATCGATAATCATCGTGGCCGATGCGTCGCCGATGGCATGAATACGAACATCGAAGCCATTCTTGCTGGCCTCGAGCATCATGCGGTCAAGCGTCTCCTGGTTGCATGCTGGTTCGCCGCGAAAGTCCTTCCCCGTAGGAGCGTTAAGATACGGCTCATGCATGTAGCCGTGTACGCCTCGGGACAGCCGTCCAAAATGTACTTGAGACCCGCCATTCGGACGCGCTCGCCGTGATGACGCACACGCAGGGCCTGCGACTCTGCCATCGGAGCGTCGAGCGCAGAATAGTAGCTAATACGCAGCGTACTCAGGTCCTCGCTCGCCAGACGGTCATAGATGTCGTACACGCCGGGCGTGGTCACGCCCAAAGGATACATATCACCGATCGAAGTTATGCCGAGCTTGTTGAACTTGCGCATCGACTTGAGCAACGACGCATCAAGGTCCGGTTTGTTGAGCACAACATCGAGCAAGATGTTCGTCGCCTGGGGCTCAGACAGAAAGCCATTGGGCTCGCCGTTGTCAAAGTGGCGGATAAGGCCACCTTCAGGCGTCGGGGTATTGCGATCAATACCAACCGCCCTAAGCGCGGCGGTATTGCACCACACCACGTGCATCGAAAATCCGAAAGCACGATTGGGCGGTCGATATCGAGCGCATCGAGGCTGCGGCAATCAGGGTCAATCGGGTTTTCCCATGCAGGCGAATACCAACCTGGCCGTAAATCCACGGATTGTCAGGGTGTTCGGCAGCAAACTTTGCCACAGCATCCACGCAAGCTGCTCACTCGGCAGGAACATCAGATCGCAACAGAAGTCTTCATCCTTCTGGATTGAACCAAGCGCAAAATGCATGTGTGAATCGTTGAATCCGGGCATGACCAGTTTGTTGCCGGCGTCAATAACCTCAGTATCGGGACCGATAAACGGCTGCACCTTGTCGGGAGAGCCCACGGCCACAATCTCGCTGCCGCGAACTGCAACGCACCCAGCGCGAGGCTCAAGTTCCTCGGCCGTAAACAGCGCCGTCGTCTTAAGGACGATATCGGCGGGAACCACCGATTCCATGGCTACTCACCGTCCTTGGCGGCGGCAGCCTGCATGGCCTTGCGGCCGAGCTCGGCAGGAAGAAAACCGGAACCACGGAAAGCAGGAAGCAGAGGCTCTCGAGACCCATGTTCATAGTGTAATCGGCACCGGCAATGGCGGAGATACCGATAGGCAGGAAATAGCTCATGAGCAGGGAATGGTGCCTACGATACCGCCAGCGGAGCAGCATACTTATCACCAATCTCGGGAAGGAGGACAGGCATGGACTGCATGATCGGGCCGTTGATGGCGGTAAAGAAGCCATTGATGACCAAAATCGTCCACAGAAGGAAACCAACCGGGGTGTACCACTCACGAACATCGATATGGCACCGATGAGAGTAGTGACGATGAGAAAACCCTTGAACTTTCCAAGCTTATCGCAGAACGCAGGCCCAACGATGCAGCCGAAAAAGCTGCCAACGGTAACAATTGCGGCCATGAAACCAGCAGTGGCGACGTCTATGCCCTTGCCAAGCTGAAGCGCCTGAGGCAGGAAACCGGCATAGGCAGTGGTAGAGGCAAGTCCAAAACCGACGCCGATGGAGATTAGCCACACGCCAGGACTCTTGATAGCAACCTTGATGTAGTCGAGCACGGGCTCGGGCTCGGGGAGCGATTGCCCCTCGGGCACATCTCGGTCAAGCACAATCCAAAGAACCCAGGAAATGGTCATGACGACAGCAGCGACCATATAAGAGTTAAAGACGCTGCCGAACAAGCCAGCGCAGATCTGAGCGACAACGATGGCAACGCACGAAGCCGCGTAGAACAAGCCCATGGCGAAACCAGTCTGTTCACGGAACCAGGTGCCGAGCACCTTGATGAGGTTGGCGTTGAGTGCGAGATTCCCATGCCAATCAGGAACATCGATGTCATCTGCATCGTGAACGAATCGAGCGTAAAGCAACGGAGAAAACCGCCGGCAACCGAAATTGCGGTGCAAACCGTGACAACTTTCTTAGAACCGATACGGTCACCAAGGGCACCCAGCGGAATTGAGAAGAAAACGGCGGTAAGCATAGGAACGAGGAACAGCATCGAAAAGCCGACGGTATCGATATTGAGCATAGGCATGACCTCGACGGCGAGTGCTGAGACCTGGTACTGCATGTAGTTAGCCATAAAGCACAGCAAGCAAACGACTGAAACAATCGCCCAACGCCATGAAGGAAGCTTCTCTTCCATGATGACTCCTTTAATAAGTCGGAATAATCAAACAGCTTGGAGAACCGGGCCCTGGCTCTTAGGTATTCATATTTTGCGATTGGCCCCTCACCGAAACCATTCGGCTAACGGCTTATCATCATTCGAAAAAAGGAGTAGTATCTCTACGCAAATTAACTAAAATGCCAGCTAAACCACTACGCAATCTCATCGGAGGTCATCTTGAGCTTTTTGTCCGATTCTGAATGGCTCTGCTTAAACGATCTCGTGCTTTCGATTAATTCCATCGACAGCGACCGCGAGTTTCGCTCGACCGTCCTCAAAAAGCTGCGTTTTCTCATCCCCTACGAGTCGGCTGCATTTTTCCTGAGCGACCTTTCCAGGGATCTCGTATCCACCCCGCAAGGATGGAAAACGCGCGTCTTTCTTGACCCTCTTGGCATCGATGTCCCGCTGGGATGCTCGAGCTCTACACCGAAAAGTACTGGACAGCAGGACATGATCGTCGCCCACCGCAATCTTACGCGCTCGACGGTGCTGCGCGAGTCCGATCAGCTCAGCCCTGGCGATATCGACAGCAGTTATATGAAGGATTATCTTGGCGGCCGCCACGTCGTCAACGTCAGTTTCTTTAATGACGAGGGCTTTTTGGGATCGCTCAATCTTAATCGCAAGAAAGAAGAGGGCGACTTTAGCGATCGCGAAGTTCAAATCCTTGAGCTCATCGAACCACACCTCACGAACCGACTATCAAAATGGCGTGTGCGCGCCGACCGCAGCTCGTCTGAAATCGTATTGCTCACGACTACGACGTCTCAGCGCGCGAAATCGATGTGTGTCGTTGCGTGTTATCGGGCATGGACAACGCGGCCATCGCCGAAGAGCTCTCCATCAGCACTGGCACCGTTAAAAAGCATCTGGAGAACATCTTTCGAAAAACACAGGTCAACAGCCGCGTTGGGCTCATGGCGCTCCTTCAGCAGTACACGGCGCTCAAGCAGTAAGACCGTTCTCGCCCGCGAACCCGCTCACGCCCTATAAAACACGTTGTCGGCAAAGAAGTCGGTCGGCGGCTCCATGCAGCGATCTCGCCATCAAACATCATGGCGATGTCGTCGGCTACCTGCTCGGCAAAATCCAGGTCGTGCGTTGCCATGATGACGGTGCCGCCAGCCTTCGCATGGTCACGCAGGGCGCGAGCGATGATGCGGCGGCTCTCCAGGTCCAAGCCCTTCGTGGGCTCGTCAAGCAGCAGCAGCTCGGGGCCAATCAGCAGCAGCTTTGCCAGCGCGAGCAGCTGGCGCTGTCCGCCCGAGAGGTCGTAGGGGTGACGCGTCTCCAGGCCGTCCAATCCCAGTTGCGCCGCACGCTCCCGCGCCAAGTTCTCGTCATATCCGCAGGTCGAGGCCCATTCCATCAGCTCATCGTGAACCGTCTCGGCAACCAGCAATGCTTTGGGGTTCTGAGGCAGCAGCGCCGCCGAGGCCGCTCCGCGCACCATGCGGCCGCGCTGCAGCTTGGCGGTCTTCGCCAGCACCGAGAGCATCGTCGACTTACCGCATCCGTTGCCGCCCACGACCGCATGCACCGCACCGGCCGAAAACGCCACGTCGAGCCCGCGCAGCACCCAACCGCCCGCGCGATCGTAGCGAAACCAGCTCCCTGCCAGGTGGTAGCCGACCCGCCGTGCATTTTTTGGAGTATTCTGCTCCCATCCGTGCGCGGGAAGGCTTCCGAGCCGTTCTCGAGCGACGTTTGCGCCACAAATTCGGACGATTTGTCCAATTCCGAACTTTTTTTCGCGCTCGATACGTCCCCGGGCGGCTCCAGAGAGCCCAAATTGTCCTCACGCCTGCTGAATACTCCGTTTTTGCACATCGGACGGCACCCCACCCCAACATGTCGTCGGAAAACAACGATTCTCGCGTCCCAAAGAAGCCATATCCGCCACCTCGCGCACGCGACCGTCCTCAATCCGGTACGCACACGTCGCATACTCGAGCATTGGACGCGGTTGATGCGTAGCCACAACAACCGTGCAGCCCAACTCACGGTTCACGCGAAACAGCGCGTGCAGAAAATTCTTCTCGGCAACGGGATCGAGCTGAGACGTGGGCTCGTCGAGTAGCAGCACACGCGGACGCAGCGCCAGGACGGCGGCAAGCGACAGCAGCTGCTTGCGGCCGCCCGAAAGCGTATCGGTATCGCGATGAAGCCAGTCCTCCAGACCAAAGAAATAGCTGGTCTCAGCTACGCGACGGCGCATCTCATCACGTGCTAGCCCCAAGTTTTCCAGGCCAAACGCCATCTCGTGCCACACGGTTTCGCACACGATCTGGTTCTCGGGATCCTGGAACACATAGCCCACGCGCTCCGCCGATGCCCGCACGTCCATGTCGGCAACGTTCTCGCCCAGCACGCGCGCATCACCAGTGCGCTCGCCCGCCGGCGCGATCTCGGGCTTGAGCAGCGACAGCAGCGTCGACTTGCCCGAACCGGTACCGCCAACAAGCAGCGCAAATGCACCTTGGGGAACACGCCAATCAAGCCCCTCGAGCACCGGTGCCTCGGCCCCGGGATAGGCAAAACTAAGGCCCTGCACCTCAATCGCCGGAATATCCGGGCCGCACGCCGCGCCCGACACCGGGCCCCTATCCAACCGAGCCATCAGCCAAACCTCTTCTCATCAATCGCGTGCGACGCGCAAGGCAGCATCATCCAGGCAGCGTACACGACATAGCCCCGCCACGCGCCGGCACCGAGAGCTGCGGATAAAACGAATACTGCGTTGTCGCGGTCCATGCCACCGCCACCGCGGCGGCACCAAACACCGCAAGCCCAGCCAGCGCGGCAACGTCGCTGCGCCCCAGTCGATACCGCGCATACGTCGTACGACGCGTCGCGGCACCCCACCCGCGCGAGCGCATCGCGTCCGCGCGCTCCAGCGAATCTTCCATGCCCCAGCCCATCAACACACTCGATGCCCGCAAACGCGAACGCACGGGGTCGGCCGGCGCGCTGCCCGGCACATCAATCGCATCCTGCACCGCCAGCACCGTACGACCGCGGCGCAAAAACTGCGGGATAAGCCTCATGCACATCGAGATCATGAGCGCAATCACCGGCGCGGCATTGCCCAGCAGCGCGAGTACCTTGTCGTATTCGAGCATCGATGCCGCCGCCTCAAACCACAACACGCTCGCCACAAACAGCCCGCCCATGCACAGGCCGTATACCATGCTCTCCAGATACACCGCGCGCATGCCAATACGGAACAGCTCCGTCGAACCCGAGGCGCTAAACAGCGGATTGAGCAGCGCGACGATCAAAATCACCGGCAGCTGCCAGCGGAGCGCGCCCAGCGTGCGGGCAGCCCCACGCGTCGCAAATCCATACGCCAGCCCGCCTGCGAGCGACAGCGCGATCAGTACCGGCTGCATCGAGAACATAGTGAGCCCCAGCGTCAGCACTATATAGAGTGCCGGCACAGCCGGATGCGACATCGAGAATGCCGCGACGGGCCCGCCGCCAAACTCCTCTCGTATGTTATCCACGGGCACCCCCGTTCCCTCGCTCAAACAACAGCTCCGCAGCACCGCCAACGCCGCACGCACGCAGTGCAAACGCCACGCCGGCGGCGCAAGCCTCAACCGCCGCAAACCAATCGTTACGCGCTCGTCATATGCCTGCGGTATCATATTGCGCCGTGTATCGTTTCCAAACACACGTCTCTATAACGTAACAGGAGATCACATGGACGCAACCGCAATTATCCTCGCTGCCGGCGAGGGCACCCGCATGAAGTCGAACCACTGCAAGGTTTCGCACAAGATCCTGGGTAAGCCCATGGTCCAGTGGATCGTCGACGCTACCATCAAGCCGGCTGCAGCCGCGTCGTGGTCGTCATCGGCAGCCACGCCGACGAGATGCGCGCCCTCATCGACGGCGCCTACGCCAACAGCGCCACCAAGGTCGAGTGCGTCGAGCAGACCGAGCGCCTGGCACCGGCCACGCCGTAAAGGTCGCGCTCGAGGCCTGCGGCATCACGCAAGGCCCCGTCGTCGTGCTCAACGGCGACCTGCCGCTCATCACCGCCGACACCGTCGCCAAGTTCGCGCAAACCGTCGCCACCGGCGAGCTCGCCTGCACCGTCATGACCATGACCCCGCCCGATCCTTTCGGCTACGGCCGCATCAAGCTGGGCGCCGATGGTCAGATCGAGCGCATCATCGAGCAGAAGGACTGCACGCCCGAGCAGGCCGCCACGCTGCTGGAGTGCAACGCCGGCTGCTACGCATTTGACGGCACGCAGCTCGCCGCCCACATCAACGAGATCGGCAACGACAACGCGCAATCCGAGTACTACCTGCCCGACATGCTCGAGATCCTCAAAGGCCAGGCCAGGCTGTCTCCATCTTCCACTGCGACGACT
>ENA-OQDD01000881-OQDD01000881.1-human-gut-metagenome-genome-assembly--contig:-NODE-881-length-10800-cov-1.593273_pt1 | contig 10800 bp, 15 predicted proteins | sample MGYA00242507_ERZ504598 | MGnify/ENA primary metagenome ERZ504598 (study PRJEB26092, sample SAMD00036318) | human gut metagenome | host: Homo sapiens | study: EMG produced TPA metagenomics assembly of... | reverse complement strand
CACTATATCCGCAGAACTTTCCACCAATACAACATTCCGGGAGAACCGGCTTTCGACTCTTACAGCGAGGAATACAATGGTAGAAAGGTAATCTTCAGCCCCTTTTCATGTCATTTTATCACTGAAAATTATAGATAACACTTTAGTTCACAACGGTGAACACTTTGTTACAACAGTAAGAAACAAAGTGTTCACATACTATGAAACAAACTGTTCGCACTCAATAAAACAAACTGTTTTCTTTAACGGAACAAACTGTTTTCTTTAACGGAACAAACTGTTTCCTACTAATGAAACAAACTGTTCTCCATATTGAAACAAACCGTTCTCCTTAGGGAAACAGACGGATTCCCTTTTGAAGCCCTACAAGGGGAATAATTATCGCCTGCGAAAATATAGGAGGAAATACAGCGACATAGTGCGATACCTATTCTCTGCAAAACGGGTGAACGTGTTCGGAAGGATATTGCAGCAACACGGGATGAGGTAAAGGAAAGAGAGGGGGAGATGGTATATTGTGTGGTAAAAGTGGGGAGGTAGAAAAGACGGAAAGGATTACAGTTGAAATAAATTCTTTTTCTTAACTTTGTGAAATAGAAACATCGAATATGACGATGAAGAAAATAAAAATATGAAAACAGCACTATCTATAAATCAACCGTTCAAGGATTGGGTAAACCACCTAAAACAAGACATTCGTAGTGCACAGATTAAAGCGGCTGTACGCGTGAACAGCGAACTGCTTCACCTTTACTGGCAACTGGGGGCAGAAATTATAGAACGGCAGAAAGAAATGACTTGGGGAAGCGGATTTCTCGAAGAGTTGAGTCGTGAGCTGATGGCAGAATTTCCTGATATGAAAGGGTTCTCATATAGAAACATACGCAGTATAAAGCAGTGGTATCTATTTTATAATGAGCCACATACAATTTGGCAACAAGTTGTTTCCAAATTAGGTGAAGAGAAATTTTTCTCCATCCCTTGGGGGCATCATCTCTATATCATCTCCCAATGCAAGGAAGTGAACTTATTCGGAGAAAAGACAGTTAAACAATAAAACCGGAAACATATATGGCCGATAATTATCTTGAAATCAGTACGAGCAATACCGGGCACGCAAAGCAGCTTGGGAGAAAGCGAAAAAATCCGGTAAGGCACAAACGCTACATAAGCCGACACTTCCCCTCAAAAAAGGCGGAAAGAAAGTGTTCGTTACCGGAGGTGCAGGAGGTATTGGCAAAGCCATTGTAGAAGCCTTCTGCAAGCTTAATTACCAAGTAGCCTTTTGTGACAAGAATGAACTGGAAGGACAACAAACCGCCCAAGCCACCGGAGCACAATTCCACCCCGTCGACCTAAACAGCAAAGAAGCATTGGAACTTTGCCTGCAAAATATTTTCAAGGAATGGGGGGATATTGACATCATTATAAACAATGCCGGCATCAGTGAATTCTCTCCCATCACAGAAACGAGTGTGGAGACTTTCGATAAAATATTGTCTGTGAATTTACGTCCGGTGTTCATTACTTCACATGCGTTGGCAGTACACCGCAAAAGTCAAAACAGCACGAATACCTACGGAAGAATCATTAATCTCTGTTCTACCGCTATCTGATGAGTGAACCAGGCAGTGAAGGATATGCAGCTTCCAAAGGAGGTATCTATCATTGACGCATGCGTTGGCTTTATCGCTTGCAGAGTGGCACATCACGGTCAACTCCATCTCTCCGGGCTGGATTCAGACACACGATTATGAACAATTACGGGCAGAAGACCATTCGCAACATCCCTCCGGACGGGTTGGTAAACCGGAAGATATTGCCCGTATGTGCGTATTCCTATGTCAAGACGAAAACGACTTCATCAATGGCGAAAACATCACCATTGACGGAGGCATGACCAAAAGATGATTTACTGGGAATAGCCTTTTATAAAACAATCTGCCCAATATAATAATTATAGGATATGAACATGAAAAAGTCTTTTATAGGAATCCTGGCAGCAACCATCATCCTCAGCGGATGCGGCACAAGCCAGATGGCTGTAGGCGACCCTAACGCAGTGCTCGCAGGAGCTGCCATCGGAAGTAATGTAGGCGGTGCCATCGGCGGCTTGATAGGAGACAGCAACGGAGGCTGGCGGGGAGGATACCGGGGTTCCGCCATCGGCACCATCATAGGAACCATTGCGGGAGCTGCCATTGCCAATGCAGCCACAGCCCCCAAAAAGCAGGAGGAGTACAGCTACCGGATAGAAAGGACACAGCCCTATCCCCCGCAATCCGGAAGACAGCCGCAAGCATCGGCCATCGACCACTTGAGGATACGGAATATACGTTTCATTGACGACAGCCGCAACCACGTCATCAATTCGGGCGAAAACTGTAAAGTGATTTTTGAAATCATGAACGAAGGAAACAAAACAGCCTACAACGTAGTGCCGGTGGTGGTGGAAACCACGGGCATGAAGCGTATTTACATATCGCCGTCGGTCATGATAGAGCAAATAACTCCGCGCAACGGTGTGAAATACACCGCCAACATCAGTGCCGGAGAACGGATAAAGACGGGTAACGTCACCATACGCATAGCCATAGCCGACGAGTACGGAGACGAATATGAGTGGCAGGAGTTTTCGTTGCCCACACAACGGTAGAACAATGTCTTAACAGTAGTTTTTCAAAGAAATGGAACAACAGCAATCTTCTTTCAAAGAAAAAGAACGCATAGAACTACGGGAACCCCGACGCTTCAAAGTCACCATCTACAATGATGACTTCACCACCATGGAGTTTGTGGTAAAAGTACTCACCACCGTCTTTTACAAATCATCGGCAGAAGCGGAAACACTGATGCTGCAGGTGCACAAGAGCAACTCCGCGGTAGTGGACATCTACTCATACGACATCGCCCACTCCAAAGTACAGAAAGCCACCCGCATGGCACGCAATGAAGGTTTCCCCCTCCGGCTCACCGTCACCCCGGAGGAAGAAGAATAAGAAAGAAACAATATGGATATAAAAAATACGATATTCGTAAACCAAGCATTCGCTTCCGCACAAAGAAAAGCCGAGTCTTACCGGCACGAGTTCATCATGCCCGAACATCTGCTGAGCGCCATTCTGGAACAGGAACCCTTTATCAACACCCTGCAAGATACCTTCTACAATTATGTGGAGCTCAGCATCTCGCTGGAAAACTATCTGACGGAAGAAGTGGACACTGTCCCCGACAATGTGGAATACGAGTTGGGACTTTCCGTCCAGCTCAGCTCACTCCTGCAACATGCCTATACGGTGACAGAGTATTCCAGCGCCGAAGAGCTGGATGTTCCTCATCTGATACAAGGCTTGCTGCAACTGGAAGATTCCTGGGCATGCCATTTCCTGAAGGAAGCAGTCGGCGGCGACCTGCCCGAATTCCTCAGCCTGCTCATCACCCACTACGAAGAAGCGGAGCTGGCAGAAGAAGCAGGCGGTACGCCATCTCCCGATGAACAAGAGAAAACAGAACCGTGGCGTAACTACGTGACCTGCCTCAACGACCATCTGGCAGACCACAACCCGCTTATCGGCAGGGAGATGGAGTTGGAGCGAACCATACAAGTGCTCTGCCGCAAAGAAAAGAACAACCCGTTGCATGTGGGCGAACCCGGTGTAGGCAAAACAGCCCTTGCCTATGGGCTTGCCGCCCGTATCGAAGCGGGCAACGTCCCCGAACGGCTTGCCGGCTTCCGCATCTATGAGCTGGACTTGGGCAGTCTACTGGCAGGCACACAATATCGCGGCGATTTCGAGAAGCGGCTGAAAGTATCATGGAAGGCATCGGTCGTGAGGGAAACGCCATCGTCTACATCGACGAGATACACAACCTGATAGGCGCCGGACGCACGGGCGAAGGCTCTATGGATGCCTCCAACATGCTGAAACCCTATCTGGAAACCGGGGCAATACGTTTCATCGGCTCTACCACCTACGACGAGTACAACCGCTACTTCGCACGCAGCAAGGGACTGGTACGCCGCTTCCAGCAGATAGACATACTGGAACCGAACATTGAAGAAGCCATACATATCGTAGAAGGCTGAAAGAGAAATACGAAACCTACCACGGCGTCACCTACGAGCCCGACGTCATCCCCTATGCCGTAAAGGCAAGCGCCCGCTACATCAGCGACCGTTTCCTGCCCGACAAAGCCATCGACCTGGTGGACGAAGCAGGAGCTTACCGGGAAATATACCCCACAGACTCCGAGGAACAGACCGTGGACAAGGCACTGATAACCGACATACTGGCACGTACCTGCAAAGTCAATGCCCTCGCCATGAAAGAGGACGACACCACCGCCTTGGAAAGCCTGCACGAACGCATCAGCTCCCGCATCTACGGGCAGGAAGAAGCCGTCCGTCAGGTGGTGGAAGCTGTGCAAATGTCCAAAGCCGGACTGCTGGACGAAAACAAACCGCTGGCAAGCCTGCTCTTTGTAGGCCCCACCGGAGTAGGAAAGACCGAAGTTGCCAAAGTGCTCGCCGCCGAGCTGGGCATCGCCCTGCAACGTTTTGACATGAGCGAATATACCGAAAAGCATACCGTAGCCAAACTGATTGGCTCGCCTGCCGGCTACGTGGGTTACGAGGACGGCGGCCTGCTGACCGACGCCATACGCAAGACCCAAACTGCGTGCTACTGCTCGATGAGATAGAAAAAGCCCATCCCGACGTATTCAACATCCTGCTGCAAGTAATGGATTATGCCGTACTGACTGACAACAAAGGACGGAAAGCCGACTGCCGACACGTGTCCTCATCATGACCTCCAATGCCGGAGCACAATATGCCCGCCAAGCGTCCATCGGCTTCAACAGTCAGGTCACCGCCGGAGAAGCCATGCTGAAACAAGTCAAGAAAACCTTTAAGCCCGAATTCATCAACCGCCTCTCTGCCACGGTGGTCTTCCATGACATGGACCGCCCGATGGCATCACTTATCCTCGACAAGAAACTCGGAGAACTAGGCAGCAAGCTGTCTTCCCGCCAGGTGGAAATGGTATTGAGCCAGGAAGCACACGAATGGCTGCTCCAACGGGGTTTTATTCCCGAATACGGCGCCCGGGAGATGGACCGCGTGATAGCCGCCCACTTGAAACCCTTGCTGATGCGCGAAATTCTGTTCGGTACATTGAAGGCAGGAGGAAAAGTCCGCGTGCAAGTGGAAAACGGAGCATTGAAACTACAACCCGCAACCGAATAACGATATGGTCTTTCAACTGACGGATAAACTTGCTTTCCCCGACCCTCACTACGGCGACCCCGACGGGTTGCTCGCTGTGGGCGGTGACCTATCCATTGACCGCCTCATCCTGGCGTACTCCAACGGCATCTTCCCCTGGTACGCATTTCGGGAAGAACTGATACAATGGTGGTGCCCGATGGACCGTTTCGTCATCTTTCCGGACGAAATCCATATCTCCCACTCCATGCGTACGCTCATCAACAAAGGAAAGTACGAAATCACCTTCAACGAAGCTTTCCAAGACATCATACAAACCTGCGGAGAATTGCGGATAGAACAAGAAGGCGCCTGGCTCGGAACGAAGATGATGGAAGCCTATACGCACCTGCACGAACAAGGATTCGCCGCCAGCGTGGAAGTATGGGAAGAAGAGCAATTGGTAGGTGGGCTGTACGGAGTGACCCTGGGACGTTGTTTCTTTGGAGAGAGCATGTTCTCACTCGTTCCCAGCGCCTCGAAGCTGGCCCTCATCCATCTGGCCCAATTCTTCAGGGAACATGGAGGCGTCATGATAGATTGCCAGTTCGAAACCCCTCACCTCAAAACAATGGGAGGCAGGCACATCAGTTACGACGAATATATGACATACATCGAACAAGACTGCCGCTTCTAAAAGTAAAAAGGAATAACGAGGGGCTCAGAACTATCCGCGCCTAAATATAGCATAATGAAAGTACTCATATACTTTTGACACTCTCCTATTCTATTTGAAGGCCGGAGCAGGAAGATGCATACCTGCCATCGTCAATTGGTTGTCCTTGGCATATTGGAGGAAATACTTGCGTGCTTTCACGGCAGCTTCCTTATCCATATCATAGGAAGCGCAGTATTCCGGATGCTCCAACTGAAGGGCCGCACCATGGATGAGGTCACCAATCACCAGTAACTTGCCACTCTGGAAAACCGTATGACCGGGAGTATGACCGACTGCCTCCATGCAACCACATTGCCCGGCAAGGTATCGCCAAACTCAAACAGATGCAGCCGTTCCTTATAGGCATCCATCGTCTTTACGACCTGCGCCTTCCTTTCGGCAGGCATTGCCATCCAGGCATCATATTCCACTTTTGATGCGTACACTTCGGCATTCGGGAAGACTACACTGTCTCCCTTCATCATTCCACCGATATGGTCGCCATGGAAATGGGTAAGATACAGATATCCAATATCTGCCGGAGAGATACCCAAAGATTGTAATCCGGGCAACAGACGACTGCCGGGAGCTCCCATTCCCGTATCAAAAGGATACGGATACCATTCGTATCTACCAGGAAGGTGCTCATGGAAGAAGGAATACCGCCTTGAAGCGACAAACTTTCCATCAATTCATCGCTTGCATCCGGGAAAATCGTTCTCGGCATCAAATGCTCACCAGCATTATCCTGAATCCAAGTGGCCTGCACTCCCTCCAGTTGCAAGGTCTTTACGCCACTGCATGTTACACCGACACTATCCATACTTACATCTTCATTTGTTTGTTTCTTTGTCCTGCTGCCGCAACCCGCCATCAGCAATGCTGCTGACACAACAACCAGGCACGTCCATGTCTTGTTTTTCATCGGTACAGAGTTTTTTATCCATAAATATTGAAGTTCGCACAAATATAGGCAAATAAAATCATTCGGCACACGGATGCCTGAACCAAAAACGGCTGCCGACTCCCAATTCCGACTCAGCACCGATAGTCCCGCCAAGATGCTCAATGATACTTTTACAGATGGACAAGCCTAAACCCGTGCCCTTCGCAAAGGTATTAAGCCTTACAAAGCGGTCGAACACAGTAGCCACGGCATCCGGAGCAATACCCATACCGGTGTCCGTCACAGAAAACTCTATCTGATCGGTACCTTCCACCGGATGATATTCCAAAAGGATCTGCCCTTCACTGGTGAACTTCAAAGCGTTGTTTATAAAATTGGTGACCACCTGCATCAGACGTTTCTTGTCGGTATAGATACGGTAATCGGGCAAGTCGGGAGCCAACAGAACCGGTACAGCCTTGTCTTCCTTCATATCATAGTTGCGCATCACGTCCTTACAGAAGTCACTGACATCCACATACCCCATATTATAATCAAGTGTTCCCGCTTCTATCTTTGCTAAATCCAGAATGTCGGATATCAGTTGCAAGAGCAGTTCCGTATTCTCCTGCATGATGGCAAGGTATTCCTGGCGTTCTTCCCTAGCGTCCAGTTCGGCAATGATGCTTGCAAAACCGACAATGGAATTGAGCGGAGTACGGATTTCATGACTCATATTGGCCAGGAAAGCAGACTTCAAGCGGTCCAGATGTTCTGCCTTATCCTTGGCGACCCGCAATTCCTCCTCTATCTTTTCTGATGGTCGATATCCACACTGGTAATGACATGCGCCATCTGCCCGTCCACCCAAGCAAAGGCTGCACTGAACACGCGAAACCAACACTTGTCAAATGGCCGTTGATAATCCCACGAATAGACTTTGGTGGGGTGTCCGTTTTCATCTATCAAATGCCTCTTTGGGCAGAACTCACACTCCCCCGTCTTGTCCGAGTAGAGGCCTCCCAGCATTTTTTCCCCCAGAAATGCTCGATACCGCCATATGGTTCCACCATAGACCTATTGGCATACAACATATCGTGGGAATCGAAAGAGTTGACGTAAATATCAACGCCCATATTATTTTAGATTTTTATCGGTTTGACTTAACCGATTGAGAAATAAACTATTAGCGAATTATTTGAGAAATAGAGGTAACGATTTAGCAACTGTGCGAATTTCAGCGTTTTGCGTTGCTATGCTGTCAAATAACTCTTTCATTTGCAAATATAACATCTTTTTCCGAAAGTACGAACTGTTGGCAGCAATTTTATAAAATCAACTTGCGAAAAACGAAAATCATTCATCCCATTTACAAGTTGGTATGTTAAGAACATTGTCCGCTTTGTCATTTTGTTACCGGGATTTGTCCGCATGGTAGGAGAAGCGTACCAATCAGTCAAGTATGTTGTTTCATTATGTAATAGCCAGCTGTTTTTTGTGTAATACTCCGATAACGCTTTCTTTTTGCTTTTTATATGTGCAAGGGTCAAGCCCCCCACGGATAGTTACTTCGTTGGAGATTTTGGACTATATCACAACTTGGTTCAGAGTGATAATTTAATGTGTGTCAATGCACCATGATGTTTTTGGGTAATCTACCATCTTGCTATTTGTACTTGGTTCAGAGGTTGTTATTCCTGAATATCTTTCAACTGTAATAGGACCTCTTGATGCCGTGTAGAATTCTTTGGTATGAGTTTGTAAGGGATAACTTCTCCAATAGTGTTTTAAAATTATTATATATTTCTGTGTCTGTACCACATAAAGTCTGTACATAATCTCCGAAATCATAGAATATCACAGGGGAGTAGCCATCCATACGCTGAATATTTATAGCTTGTGTACTATCAAAAGAATAATTAGAGTGAATATATTTCATTAGTTCTGCCAACTCATCCAAGTAAGAGCAGTCTGTTACAGCCAACGTTCCATAAGGATATTGATAGTTAGAATAAAACTGATAAAATGACTCACATATAGCTTTGTAATCTGGTTTTTCTGATAAGAGATATTTGCCTATTGTGGAATATGGCATACCAAAGACCATCACTTCTGTTGGACAGGCAATCATATAGTTGGTTACATGGCGTAACTCATAGGCAACTTCCAACGATGACATATAGCAATCATCAAATAGAATATACTCCATTGACAATCCGTTATTAGATAAGCTTTGAGCAAGAGTGCTTATGTTTGTTTGGTATTCTGCTGTTAATCCGCCAAAAAAACGTGTCATAGGAACATTCTCAAAATCCCAATGATAAACAAAATCTTCCTTCGCTTTGCTACGGCTTTGTACAACAGGAAGCCAGCCCGTGCCGTGACAACCGATAATCATTGAATAACTTTCAACAGGAGCAAATGTTTTCATATCTCCGAGAATCTCTGTCAAACCAGCTTCTGTGGTAAAAGAAGGATTTACATATTCTTTTAAGATAGTCCTTTTACACGAACCGTTATTTAAAGTTATTTCAAACATCTCCGATTCAGAAGGGCTTGTAGATAAAAACACTATAATTCTTTCATTCTCTAATCCTTTTTCTTGTATAGCTTCTTCCATATCAGAAATGTTATTATAAAAATAACTTGTCAGATTTGTTGACCATGGGAGATACATAAAAACTGTTCTTTGATTATTGGTTTCTATTTCAAAGTCTTCTTTTTCACATGAAATAAATAAGAATACCAATAGTATAAAAGGCAATATTTTTTTTTATTCTCATATTATTTTGATTTATAGTTCCGTATTCACGTGTATTTTTCCGAAAGTTTTTTGCTCGTCACGTATCCGGCATAGCTCCCGATATACTTTTAGGTGCAAATATAGCGAAAAGTGCCATTCATAAGACATCATGAACGGCACTTTTTTATTGTTTTCCAGCAAGATAAACGGTTATATCTTCATTCCTCTGCTTTTCCTTTGCGGTTGTATAGGTCGCGAATATTCTGCCTTAGCTTGTCGAACTGTTCCTTGAACCACTCGGCAATGGGCTTTCGGTCAATGGCAAGAACCAGTCTCGTCCCGTCCGTGGGTCTTTCACGACTTGAAACCCCGCCTTTTCGGTCGTGAATTTCCGTCCGTGTTCTTCCGAATAGAGTTCCCCTGCATACTCCAACGGCTTTCCCTTGACGAGCGTTGCGGTCTGCCTTTCATCGAATCCCACAAGGCGGCACAGGTTTTCGATACGGAGCATTTCACGGAAATAGGGAAACCATGCCGCCGCCCTTGCGATTACCGTTTTCAGAAACGATATTTCCTGCTTGTGCCTCGCTTCCTTGTCCGCTATCTCCCTGCGGTGCTTCCGCTCTACTTCCGCCATTTGTCGGTTGTGGTCTGCCTGCATGGTCTGTATTCGGGTTTGCAGGGCTTCGATGGCTTCCCCGTGCGTGGCCACCTCCCTATGCAGGGCGGTGTTCTCCCTCTCCAGCGTCTTGACCTTGTTACTGCCGAAAGAGAACCGACACTCTCGGCGATGTTGGCGCTGCGGTGGTTGCCGCCCTTCAGCTTCTCGGTCTGTATCTCTTTTTCGCCCGTTTGAGTTCCTCCTGCGCCGTTTCTTTCTGACGCTGCAAATCCACTACCTCCGCTTTGAGCTGTCGGCGAGTTTCTTCGTTTCATTGTAATACTGCTGCGTGGACTTGTGGCGAGCCTTCGAGCCGTCTATGCCCCTTTGCAGCCCGTATTTCGCCATCGCCACGGCATAGGTGTCTTGATAGGATTTCAGCCTTAGCCGTGTCATAATATCATCGGCGCATAGCTTACGGTGTCGGTCGGCTTCTTGCGGTATCGCTTCTTCGTCTGCTCCTCCCGTTTCCTGCGCTTGCGCTCTCCCTTGACGATGGGAACGAGCGTGACGTGTATGTGGGGCGTTTCCTCGTCCCGATGCAGGTGCGCCGCCACGATGTTCTCCTTTCCGAACGTGTCGGCGA
>ENA-OQDD01000879-OQDD01000879.1-human-gut-metagenome-genome-assembly--contig:-NODE-879-length-10831-cov-4.569320_pt1 | contig 10831 bp, 14 predicted proteins | sample MGYA00242507_ERZ504598 | MGnify/ENA primary metagenome ERZ504598 (study PRJEB26092, sample SAMD00036318) | human gut metagenome | host: Homo sapiens | study: EMG produced TPA metagenomics assembly of... | reverse complement strand
CTACCGTGCACCCGTGCACCAGCGCACTGTGGCCCACGGTGACGCTTTTGCCCAGCATTACAGCACCGCCCACATCACAGTGCAGCACGGCGTTATCCTGCACGTTGGAGTTTTCGCCAATGTCAAAGTGCCGTCGTCGCCGCGCAGCACGGCCCCGTACCACACTGTGGAACCGGCTTTCAGGATCACATCGCCTTGCACGGTGGCGTTGGGCGCAACGAACGCAGCCCCCTCGTCGCGGGGAACTTTTCCACAAAAGGACAGAAACATTGTTAAAAACCGCCTTTCTCTCTTTCTTGTGGCTGGTTTATGGTATTCTTTAAAGTAGTATAGCAAGCCAGAGCCTTTCCGGCAAGTAGGAGCTGTTTCAAAACAAAAATTTTTGCCGTGCGTCGGCAAGCAGATACAAGGGGGCACGCTCATGTTCAAAAACACCATCTTCCGCCGCATGACGCGCTGGTGCTCACGCTGGCACTGGCCGCTGCTGCTGCACTGCCGGGCCTTGCGGTATATCCCATGCCCATCCAGACCGCCAGCGAGACCGAGGCGGTGTACCTGTTCAACGCCGACACCGGCAAGACCATCCTGAACCAGAACGCCGGCCAGCAGCAGTATGTTGCCAGCCTGACCAAGCTCATGACGGCCCTGCTGCTGCTGGAAAGCGGCAAGGATCTGAACGGTGAAGTGACCGTGCCCACCGCGCTGACCCAGGAGTTCCGGGATATCCAGAACGCCAACGGCACCACTATGGGCCTGCGCATCGGCGAGACGGTGCGCCGCATCGACCTGCTGAACGCCATGCTCATCGTCAGCGCCAACGACGCCGCCAGCGTCATTGCCTACGATGTGGGCGGCAGCGTGCTGGATTTCGTCAAGCAGATGACGCCCGTGCCCAGGAGCTGGGCTGCACCGGCACGAACTTTACCTGTGCCCACGGCCTGTTTGACTACGGCAACGTGTCCACCGCGCAGGATCTGGCAAAGATCGCCGCCGCCTGTGCGGCAAACCAGACCTTTGCACAGGTGGCGGGCACCGCCAGCTATGTCCTGCCGGCCACGAACCTCCGCAAGGCTGAGCACACCATCAGCAGCTCCAACAGCCTGATGAACAGCGAGAGCGCCAACTACCGGGAGTATGTCCGGTGGGTCAAGGGCGGCTTTACCACGCTGGCAGGCCGCTGCATCGTGGCCTTTGCGGAAAAGGACGGCCACACCTACGGGCTGGTGATCCTTGCTGCGATACGCCGGACCACCTCTTTGCCGAGTGCGATGATCTGTTCGACTGGGCCTTTGCCAGCTTTGCGGACCGTCCGCTGGTGGACACCCAGACCGTGCTGACCACCGTAGACCTGACTAAGTGCCGCACCGAACCGGCAGTGGAGCTGTATGCTGCCGCACCGGTGAGCGGCTATGGCCACGCAGACGATATCGTTACCTACTCCTTCGACCTGCCGGAGAGCATTGCGGCCACCGTCAAGAGCGGCAGTGTGGTGGGTACAGCCACCGTGTATCTGGACGGCGATGAAGTGGGCACGGTGGACCTTGTGACCCACCGGGAGTACGTCTCCGACTTCCGCACCGACACCAAAGCCACAGTGCTTCTGCTGTGCGCACTGCTGTTCATCCTCGCTGCATTAACGGCGGTCACTCTTGCCGCGGGCGGCAGCTCGCTGAACCTCAAAAAGAGAAGGCGCAGAAGATAAAATGCCGTGGCCGCAGATGCGGTAGATTGGAGCAGCAAAAAAGAATAAGAAAAGCGGCGCTCAGTACCTTGCAACAGGCTCTGAGCGCCGCTTCTTTTGTGCTTATTGGTTGAGGAACTTGATAAAGTGGTAAGATTCCACGATCTGGAAATACTTGATGATGCGCGGGTACAGGGGTTCGGCCTTTTCGCCGAACTGCTGCTTCATGCAGTCAGCAAGCTGTGCAACGGTCTTCTGGCCGTCGATCAGCGGCCAGAGATAGCTGCCGGTCTCGTCCAGATGCACCTGTGTGGTGCGCGGTTTATGGAACACTTTTTGCGCGATCGTATTGAACACACCGGTGTTCTCCACCTCAAGGGTGATAAGGCCGGTGGCTTCGTCTGTGTGCCAGCGCAGGGTTTCCGCCCGCTGCGGAATGAGGTCCAGATAGTTGATGGACTGCTTTTTCTTACTCATCAGTTCTTCTTTTTCTTCATGGAGAAGGCCAGCAGGCATGCGATCATCACGATCATCAGGACCACGCCGCCAATGTTGCCCAGATCAATGCTCAGGGCAGTGCTGATGCCGAACACGGCAAACACAGCCAGCAGGATGCCCACAAGGCCCTCGCCTGCGATCATACCGGCACAGAACAGGGTGCCGCGGGTGGTCTGCTCTTCCTTGAGCTTCGCGTCAACATTCTTGCGGCTGTCCATGAACCAGCGCACAACACCGCCGATCATGATGGAGGTGTTCAGGTAGATGGGCAGATACAGGCCGATGGCGAACGGCATCACGGGGATGCGCAGGACCTCCAGAGCAATGGCAAGGAACACACCGGTGAACACCAGGTTCCAGGGCAGGTTGCCGCCCATGATGCCCTCGACGATCATCTTCATCAGGGTAGCCTGCGGTGCGGGGACCTCGGCACCGCCGTAGCCCCATGCGCTGTCCAGCAGGTACAGCACACCACCGATGGCCAGACCGGCGGCAATAACGCCGATCAGCTCACCGATCTGCTGCTTGACCGGGGTCGCACCCAGCAGGTAGCCGGTCTTCAGGTCCTGAGAGGTATCCGCAGCAATGGCAGCGCAGATGCAGATGACAGAGGCGATGGCCATGGAGCCGATCATGCCCTCGATGCCAACGTTGCCGGTGGCCTTCAGGATCATGGTAGCGATCAGCAGGGTGGCAATGGTCATGCCGGAGACCGGGTTGTTGGAACTGCCGATCATGCCGACCATACGTGCAGAGACGGTGGAGAAGAAGAAGCCGAAGATGACGATCAGCAGAGCACCCAGCGGGCTGACGGGGATGGCCGGAGCCAGCCAGATGATGAGGATGATGAGCAGGATGCCGCCCAGAATAAAGGGCATGGGCAGGTCCTTCTCGGTACGGGAGGTGCCGGAAGCACTGCCGCCCTTCATGCTCTTCATGGCATCACGGAAGGTGGATGCGATCAGAGGCAGGCTCTTGATCAGCGAGATGATACCGCCGGTAGCAATGGCACCTGCGCCGATATACTTGACGTAGTTGGACCAGATAGCGTCTGCACCGCCTGCTGCATACAGATCAGCAATGGTGGTGCCGGCTGCTGCCGGGTACAGGGAGATGTTTGCGCCGAACAGGCAGATCAGCGGGATAATGACCATCCAGCCCACCAGAGAACCGGTGAACATGTAGGAAGCGGTCTTGGGGCCGACGATGTAGCCCACGCCCAGCAGAGCGGGGTACACTTCCATGCCCAGAGCACCCTTGAAGGAGCTGAAGGCCACGGCAATGTCGGCGGGGATCATCTTCAGGCCATCGACGATGAACTTGAAGATGGCTGCCAGACCCATGCCGGAGAACACGGTGGAGGCGTTTGCACCGCCCTCTTCACCGGCCAGCAGAACGTCTGCACAGGCGGTGCCTTCCGGGTACAGCAGGGTGGCGTGCTCCTTGACGATCAGGCGTTGCGCAGGGGCACCATGAACAGAACGCCCAGAATGCCGCCGCACAGGGCGATCAGGGTGATCTCCAGGATGCTGGGCTTGTCGCACAGACCCTCTTTTGCCCACAGGAACAGTGCGGGCATGGTGAAGATGGCACCGGCGGCCAGGCTCTCGCCTGCGGAACCAATGGTCTGCACCATGTTGCTCTCCAGAATGGAGTTCTTCTTGAGCAGGACGCGGATCACGCCCATAGAAATGACTGCTGCCGGGATGGAGGCAGAAACAGTCATGCCGACGCGCAGGCCCAGATAGGCATTTGCAGCGCCGAAGACCACGGACAGGATGATGCCCATGATCACAGAGGTCGCCGTCATTTCTGCGGTGATCTTTTCCGCAGGAATATACGGCTTGAAGGATTCTTGATCTTTCATGTTTGCTCTCCTTGCGACAGCACAAGCGCCTTGCTTTTTGGGCAGGGCGCTTGTGCTGTCCGTTTTCCGATTTCCTAAACACGCGCATCCCATCCAAAAGGACGCGCTGGCACGTACTCTATTATACTAAAGTATGACTGAATTGGCAACTGGAAATGTACACAAGAAATTTACAAAAAATTCGTTTATTCAAGCATTTTGCGGGAAATTCGGGCAAAAGCGTGCAAAAAACTCCATGCAGACTTAAAACTGTCCGCATGGAGCATACAACTTTATAAAACTCAGACGGCACCGTAGATGCCGTGCACCGATACTTCGCCGGTAAAAACGTGCACTTCGCCGCTGTCGGTGCGCACCACCAGACGGCCCTCTTCGTCCACATCGACGGCTTCGCCTGCACCCTGCCCGCCGTCCGGCAGGTCGAAGGTGACCCGGCGGCCCAGATTGACGCAGGCGGCCTTGTATTCCTCCCGGAAGGGTGCAAAGCCATCGCGGGCAAACACATACATGTTGCGGTCAAAGCCAAAGTCGGTCAGGCCCTCGGCCAGCCATGCGGGGTCGGTGGAAAGATCCACCTTTGCGCCCTGCAGCGCCAGCGAGGTGCCGTTGGGCAGACCGGCGGCATCAAAGTAGCTCTGCGGCTGGGCCAGATTGATGCCGATGCCGCACAAAATGCCCCGGCCCTGCTGCTGGTAGCCGTAGCTCACGCCCTCGCACAGGATGCCCACGATCTTTTTGCCGTTGAGCAAAAGGTCGTTGGGCCACTTGATCTGGCAGTCCACGCCGTAGCGCAGCTTGAGCTGGGTGCGCACGGCAAGGCTTGCCAGCAGCGGCAGGGTGGCAGGCTGGGCCAGCGGTTCCCGGATGGCTGCCGTATAATACAGGGCCTTGCCCTCGGCGTTCACCCAGCTGCGGCCCAGACGGCCCCGGCCTGCGGTCTGGTTCTCGGTATACACCGCACCCACCGGGCCAAACTCTTCAAAATGTTCCTTCACGTAAGCGTTGGTGCTGCCGCATTCCGGCAGATAGCGCACCTCATTGATGCTCATTGTTTGGGTACCTCTTTATGTTCATAGGCGGTCACTTTGCCTTCGTCCAGCGTCAGGATGCCGTAGGTGTCCGGCCCGGTGTAACACCGGCCGCAGGAGCCGGGGTTGAACAGGAACACCTTGCTGCGGGTCTCTGCATGGGGGATGTGGGTGTGACCGAACAGCGCCACCTCGGCACCCCGGGCAGATGCGGCATCTGCCAGCGTATCCAGATCGTATTTCACACCGTACATATGACCGTGAGTGTAAAAGATCACCACGCCGTCAAAGGCGGCAAGGCCATCGGTGGGTTCCAGTGCGCCGTAATCGCAGTTGCCCGCCACCGAGTAGGCCCGCAGCTTGGGGCACAGCGTCAGAGCCAGTTCCAGATCCCGCAGGCCGTCGCCAGAAAGATCAGGGCATCGATGCTTTTGCTCTCTTTCATCAGCACGCGCTCAATGGCAGCACGTCCGCCGTGGCTGTCGCTCAAAACCAGAAGCTTTGTCACAAAAGGGGTCCTCCTCTATTACCATTTACCTGAGATGCTGTCATTCACCAGCCTGCTGGCCCTGTTGCAATACCAGCAGCTGCTTGTACACTTCGCTTTTAGAATAAGGTGTACCCTGTGCCGCCGCCTTGGCTGCGGCGGTGGGGCCAAAGCCCTGCCCGGTCAGCTCCAGCGCCCGATGCGCTGCCTGCTCCAGCGTCAGCTCCTGCTCCGGGTCGGCGGTCTCCGGCGCACCGGCCATCACCAGCACATACTCGCCGCGCGGCTCGTTGGTCTTGTAGTGCTCCACCGCCTCGCCGAGGGTAGTCTTCCAGATATCCTCGTGCAGCTTGGTCAGCTCCCGGCACAGGGTGATGCTGCGGTCTGCGCCAAAGGCATTGGCCAGATCGTCCAGCGTGGTGCGCAGCTTGTGGGGCGCTTCGTAAAAGATGGTGGTGCGCTTTTCCTGCAAAAGCTCAGCCAGCCGCTCTTTTTTCTGCTTGCGGTTCACGGGCAGAAAGCCCTCGAACACCCAGCGGGAGGTGTCCTGCCCGGACACGGCCAGCGCTGTGACGCAGGCGGAAGCCGCCGGCACCGGCACCACTTTGATGCCCCGGGCCAGTGCGTCCCGCACGATCACCTCGCCCGGGTCGGAGACGCAGGGCATGCCCGCATCACTGCACAGGGCACAGCTCTCGCCTGCTTCAATGCGGCGCAGGATGCCCTCACCCTTCTGCAGGGCGTGCTCATAGTAGCTGACCATGGGCTTTTTCAGACCCAGAAAGTTCAGCAGCTTCATGGTCACACGGGTGTCCTCGGCGGCAATAAAGTCTGCCGCGCCAAAGGTGGCCGCTACGCGCGGCGGCATATCGTCCAGATTGCCGATGGGCGTTGCCACGATATAAAGAGTTCCTGCCATAGTTTACCTCCCATATAACGCCGCACCGGCGCTGATCAACACATCCGGCTCCACCCGCAGGCCGGTCTTGCGGTTCTTCTGCGCTTCCACAAGGAAGAGCCATGGCGCGCCGTCCGCCTTGTTCTTTACAAAGGCCAGCCGCTTCGGCTCCAGCCGGTTGGCCCGCAGCACCGCCAGCACCTCCGCCAGTCGTTCCGGCCGGTGGCACAGCGCAAAGCGCCCGCCGTCCTTCAAAAGGCGGAACGCACACTGGCACACATCGTCCAGTGTGCAGGTGTTCTCGTGCCGGGCAAGGGCGTGGGCTGCGTTTTGGCTTTGGGGCCCATCCGTGAAATAGGGCGGATTGCACGCACACACGTCAAAACTGCCCTCGTCCTGCCGGAAAGCGCGCAGGTCGGCACAGACAGGCTCAATGTGCCCGATGTCCTGCTCCTGCACCGCAGCGGAAAGCAGAGCGCTGCCCTCGGGCTGCAGCTCCAGCCCATGCAGGGGCCGCGGTGGCCGCGGTCGTGCCATTCCAGCGCCACGATGCCGCAGCCGGAGCACAGGTCTGCGGCCTTCTGGGCGCGCTTTGGCTCACAGAAACGGGCCAGCAGCAGCGCGTCGGAGCCAAAACGATGCTCCGGCGAGCAATAAACCATAGTTCTATTATACAAGACTTCGGTAGAATGTTCCATAGATAAGTGTGCCGTACCCTCTCAAAAAAATGCGTGGAATTGCTCGGGGAATTTGTGCGAATTACTGCAAAACAAAAAAGCAGCAGACCTGCTTTGGACAGGCCTGCTGCTTTTGATGCGTTTTTGTGCAGCTGCTAAAATTATTCAGCAGTGATAGCACCGGTGGGGCAAGCACCCTCGCAAGCGCCGCAGTCGATGCAAGCGTCTGCGTTCACAGAAGCAACACCATCAACGGTGATAGCGCCAACCGGGCAAGCGCCCTCGCAAGCGCCGCAGCCAACACATGCGTCAGAAACCTTGTGTGCCATAATAAACTCTCCTTTTTATCTCCGTGCCCGAAGTATTGTATGAAGAGTCATGTATGGCACGGCTGTGCATGTCTCTCCGGAAATCATATCCTTGCCTGCATTTTAACAAAGCAGGTGAGAAAAGGCAAGACTAACCGTGACCCGAAAAACACAAAAGTCTGTTTTTTGTTGGGTTGCACAAAAGCACAGGCTAACTTATGGCCAAATTTGCAGGAGTTTTTTGGCAAAAATCACGAAGAACAGTTAGTTTTAGCAGACTAACTCCTCAGAACCTCCGGCGCGTCCCTCACTCCTTTTCGGCAGCGCGCTTCCGGGCGCAGCCGCCGCCCGCGCAGCGCTTTTCGCCATCGTCGGAGGAAGCCACCACCGGGGCCGGGTTGCGCACGCCGGAGTAATCGTCGTCCGGGTCCGGGCGGCGGGGCGCACGCTTGCCGCCGCTGATATATTCGCACACACCCACCTTATAGTAACGGGGCGAAAGGCTCTCGGTGCCGCAGCGCACCCGCAGGTAGCCGGAAACCGGGTTCACCTCCAGCACGGTGCCAAGACCGTCCGGCGTGCGCACGGTGCTGCCCACCATGGGCATGATGCTGTTCAGGTACTCGTAGGCGCTTTCCTCGTAGGCAAGGCAGCACATCAGCCGGCCGCAGGCACCGCTGATCTTGGTGGGGTTCAGCGAAAGGCCCTGCTCTTTTGCCATCTTGATGGAGACGGGCTGGAAGTCCTTTAAAAAGCGGCTGCAGCAGAAGGGCTGGCCGCAGATGCCAAGGCCGCCGATCATCTTGCTCTCGTCCCGCACGCCGATCTGGCGCAGCTCGATGCGGGTGTGGAAGATACCGGCCAGATCCTTGACCAGCTCGCGGAAGTCCACGCGGCCATCGGCGGTAAAATAGAACATGATCTTGGAGCGGTCTAGGGTATACTCGGCCTCCACAAGCTTCATTTCCAGGCCGTGGCGGGCAATGCACTCCTGACAGGTGCGGTAGGCGCGCTTTTCGTCCTCACGGTTCTGGCGCATCCGGCGGATATCCACGCTGTCGGCCATGCGGGTAATGGGCTTGAGGGCCTTGGGCACTGCCGCATCGGCGATCTCCCTCACGCCCTGCACCACCTCGCCGCACTCAACGCCGCGGGCGGTCTCCACGATCACATATTCGCCGGTTTTGATGTCGGCCCCGGCGGGATCAAAATAATAGCTTTTGCCGTTCTCTTTGAAACGGACGGAGATGACTTTTTTCATAGTGTTCCTCGTTTTTATTGGTCGAATCTATAGGATAAGGCCCGAAAAAGAGCCTACTGATCCATTCTGTACTCTAGTATAACATATTCAAATGCACATTTCCACGCAAAAAACAAAAAGCGGCTCTGGCGCTTCGGCAGAAAAATTTTAAAAAGGTGCAACAATCTGCCCTGCTGCCGCGTATCCATAAAGGAAGACTGACCGAATTTGGTCGCACCCGCAGCCGGAAAATGGAAAAACGGAACGGCAAATGTTAAAATCTTGCGAAAGTATCCAAAGAATCGCAAAAGAATCCCACCCCGCTCTTGCAAGGCGGGGGCTTGCGTGTATAATAAAAATGTTGAAGTGTAGCCTTTCCCGCAGGGAAAGCAGCTGTCCTGCTTTGCGGCAAGGCAGAGAAACGGTAGGAGAAAATGGAAAAATTCAGTGTCAAAAAGCCGTTTACGGTGCTGGTTGCAGTGGTCATGATCCTGATCCTGGGCTTTGTGGCGGTCACAAAGATGGATACGAACCTGCTGCCCAACGTGAACACACCGTATCTGATGGTGGTCACCGTGTATCCTGGTGCAAGCCCGGAGCGCGTGGAGAGCGAGGTCTCGGATGTGCTGCAGAACTCGCTCACAGTGCCGGGCGTGTCCAAGATCACCGCAACATCGGCAGAAAACTACAGCCTGCTGCTGATGGAGTTTACCGAGGATACGGATATGAACAGCGCGCTGGTCAAGGTGTCCAACAAGCTGGATCAGGCCAAAAGCGACCTGCCCAGCACCTGCCTGACCCCCTCCATCATTGAGTACAGCCTGAACATGAACGCTTTCATGACGGTGGCTGTCAGCCGCGAAGGTGCCGACCAGTACGAGCTTTCTGAGTTTATCCAGAACACCCTTGTGCCGGAAGTGCAGCGCAAGGGCGGTGTGTCCAGCGTTTCGTCCAGCGGTCTGGTGGAAAAGCTGGTGCAGGTGCAGCTCAATCAGGATAAGATCGACGAGATCAACGCAAAGCTGCTGGAACTGATCGATACCCAGCTGGCTGAAGCCCGCTCCCAGCTGGAAAGCGCCGAGGCACAGATCACCGCCGGACGCAGGGAATACGAAAAGCAGCTGAAAAACTTTGGCAGTACGGTGTCCAACTCGGTCATGAGCAGATGAGCACCGAGGTGGGCGCCGCAGTGGAAACGGTGCGTGCGCAGGCGCAGGCTCTTCTGGAAAGTGTGAACAGCCTGATCGCTGTGGTCAAGGAGCCTGAGATCCAGCAGGCCCTGATCGAGGTGCACGACGGTCTGCAGAAGGTCATGGACAAGTTCAACGAGACCGGTATGCGGGATATCGACTCTCTGATCGATATTGTGGCTGAGCTGCGCACCATTACCGATAAGCTCACTACCGCCCTGCAGAAGCTGCAGGAGCGCGTGAACACCGAGACCGGCTCCGAAGGCAGCACCGCAGAGGATCTTGCCAAAGAGATGCAGCTGCAGGAAAGCCTGAATGTGGTCTATAACACGCTGGAAAGCACCATCAAGGCCATGGACAATGTGCCCCAGCTGATGACCGAGTTCTCCGGCGCACTGGGCAGCTTCTCCCAGCAGCAGCTCAACGCCTATATGCAGTTCACCGAAGCGCGTGAAATGCTGAACGAGTACGAAAAGCAGCTGGAGGCTGCCAAGCAGAGTACGAGACGGCCAAGACCAACGCTCTGGCACAGGCCGATGTGACAAAGCAGCTGGACATTGAAACGCTGGCGCAGCTCATCTATGCCCAGAACTTCTCCATGCCGGCCGGTTACGTGCAGGATCAGGACGGCGAGTCCTGGCTGCTGAAAGTCGGCGAAGAGTACGACAGTGTGAAGGATATCAGCGGTGCCCTGCTGCTGCATGTGGAGGCTACGGCGACGTGCGCCTTTCTGATGTGGCGGATGTGGAGGTCATTGATAACTCCGCCGACAGCTACACCCGCCTGAACGGCGAAAAGGCATCCATCCTCAAAATCTATAAGAATGCGACTTCCAGTGCAGGCGAGGTCTCCGACAACTGCCTGACCGCATTTAAAGAGCTGGAAAAACAATATGACGGCCTGCACATGGTGGTGCTGTCCAATCAGGCAACTACATCACCATTGTCATCAACAGCA
>ENA-OQDD01000876-OQDD01000876.1-human-gut-metagenome-genome-assembly--contig:-NODE-876-length-10868-cov-2.058840_pt1 | contig 10868 bp, 16 predicted proteins | sample MGYA00242507_ERZ504598 | MGnify/ENA primary metagenome ERZ504598 (study PRJEB26092, sample SAMD00036318) | human gut metagenome | host: Homo sapiens | study: EMG produced TPA metagenomics assembly of... | reverse complement strand
GACCGGTTATTCAGTTTACAGCATCAAAAACTAAAAAGTTATTAAAAAAATAAAGATGTGGATTTGGTGAAAATCGTCACCGGCGGGAGTATCCAGAAGCAGTCCGACGCCTGATCTATACGACCAACAACATCGAAGGATTTAACCGCCAGCTCCGAAAAGTCACAAAATCAAAAACTGTATTTCCATCGGATGACAGCCTGCTTGACATGCCTGGAAATTGCATTATAATACAAACAAGGACAGAGTCCCCAAAACGGGCTCCGTCCTCGATAACTAATGACATATCTTATATCAGTTTTTTCTGTTTACACAAAACTTGAAACAGTCTCAATTACCGCTCTGTAGATTACAGCACAATTAAAAACTTTGTTTTCAATGTTACTAAGGATATCCGCATGACAGACATACCTACATGGAAACAGAAATTAGAACAGCAGTATATCAATCTTGCATTTGACCCTGCAGCATTGAGTGATTTATCGAAGAAGGAGGCTCCTATTTGAAAAAGAAAAAAGATGAAGTAACTATCCGTTCCAGTGCAGCAGAATACTTGACCTATGTTGCCTCTGTTGGTGATCAGCAGGACAGTATTGAGATGCGCTATGAGGATGGGAATATATGGCTGACACAGAGGATGATGGCCACATTGTATGACGTTGGTTTGCCAACGATAAATGAACATAGCAATATAATCTTCAAATGATTATTGCGGTTGGATTCAAGGTTAATAATGAGCGAGCAGTACAGTTTCGCAAGTGGGCCAATGGCATCGTGAAGGACTACGCCATCAAAGGTTGAGTCATGGATGATGAACGCCTGAAAAATGGTGGCTCTGTGCTCACAGTAGAATATTTCGACCATTTGCTTGAGCAGATTCGAGAAATCCGTCTCTCTGAGCGTAGATTTTATCAGAAGAATAACAGATATCTATGCTACAGCTCTTGATTATGACCGAACAGCGAAAACAACAAAGCAATTTTTTGCAAAAGTGCAGAACAAGATGCACTATGCAGTTCACGGACATACAGCAGCGGAGTTGATTTACGAGCGAGCAGATGCAGATAAGCCACACATGGGATTAACTACATGGGCTGCAGCTCCGGAGGGCAAGATTGTAAAAGTGATGTCAGCATTGCGAAGAATTATCTAACAGATAAGGAAATGCGTTCATTGGAGCGTATTGTATCTGCTTATTTGGATTTGGCAATGGAACGTTGCAGACATCAACCCTGACGGGTGCAAAGATCAAAGAAATGGCAAAAGAAGGCTGTGATCTCAATGGAAACGGATATCCTTATCCATATGTGCTTCTGACCAAAGATGGAACCGATCTGGAGGACGAAAAAGAGTACACCGTTGTGATCTGTGGTTTCTTAAAAGGAATGGAAGACGAGCTGAATCAGCAGGATACCGGAATCGTCGGTCTTGATGCAGCAAAAGAATATCTGAAGAACGTAAAAGAAGTTTCATCCGGTACGCTGGATGACAGTCTGGTCAAAGAACAGAAAAAAGACCATTATGTGTACGGATGTTGTGATCGAAGAAAATACGTATTACATGGTTTTAAAGAAGCTGGACGGATACGACTGGTCGATGCTGATGCTGGTGCCGACATCGGATCATTATGCGCAGATGTGCCTGCGGGTAGCGGATAATGGAATCGGTATGAGCAAAGAATTCCGGAACAGCAGCCACCCGCTGGCAAAGAAAATCCCGATTCTTGCGATGACAGCCAAAGCATTTTCAGAAGATGTGCAGAATGCCTTCAATGCGGGCATGAACGCACACATAGTAAAACTGGTGGATATGAAGGTACTGATAAAACAGTGTGGAATCTTCAGACGGGCGCCGGAGCGGCAGGAACTTTAAATTGAAAAAATCCGGCAGAGTGTTTATAATGGATGGGAAAAACAAAACAGAAAGGCAATGCGTTATGCGTAAAATTACAGAATTAAAAGAAAAACAGGAGATTGCGCTTGGAATATTACTGTATCTGGATGAAGTCTGCCGGAAACATCACCTGATCTATTTTGCAGCAGATGGAACTCTGCTCGGGCTGATCCGGCATCAGGGTTCATTCCATGGGATGATGATGTGGATGTCTGGATGCGAGAGCGGATTATGAAAAACTGGAACAGATTGTAAACAGCGAAACGGATAAACCGTACCGCGTCATGAATTTTCATAATACAAAGGGTTTCACACTGGCATACGGAAAGCTGGTACACACCGGAACGAGTCTTGTGGAGCACGTGGCAGGAGCTGTGGATACCGGTCTTTTCGTCGACATTTCCCGTTTGATGGACTGCCGGAAAAAGACACACCGGAGTACGACCGTCACTGGAAAAAGCTGCTGTTTCTGGAAAGCCAGCGGATGAATGCATTCCGCACCTACCGCCAGACCTTAAAAGGAAACAAAGGAAGCTTCGCAAAATGGTGCAAATGGGCGATCCGGAAATGCTATGGAAAAGAGCGGATTCTGCGCGAGATGGAAAAAGAGTGCAGAAAGTACCGCGCGGAGGACTCAAAGTGGGTGGCCTGCCAGTGCGGCGGTTACCGCAAGTCGGACGCGATTCCCAAAACAGCGATCGAAGAGATCGTGCGCCTTCCGTTTGAAGGCCATCTGATCAATGCCCGGCGGGATACGAGACGTATCTTCACACCCTGTACGGCGATTACCATCAGCTTCCGCCGGAGGATCAGCGTCATCCTGCGCATGTGGGAGATGCCTACTGGCGTTAGAACAGAGAAAAAAGCAGATGAGAGGTAAGCAATGAGTAAAATACTGGTGCTGGGACGTACCATGGACATGGGCGGAACGGAAGTTGCCATGGCAGCGCTGCTGCAGAAACTGGTGGAGAAAAAAGAAGATGTAACGCTTCTTCTGGTCGAAAAAAGAGGCGTTCTGCTGGAGCGGATTCCGAAGGAAGTGGAAGTGCGCCAGATGATCTGGAACAAAAAACCGCATCCGGCTTTGGAACGGATTGTGGGAAAACGGGAGACACCGGCAGAACGGTCTTTCTATGCCAGAGGAATGGGCGTATTTCTGATGCGCGTCGTGTATGGAAAGAAACGGTATGGAAAACTGTATGAACGGATTCTGGAGTGTGTGGAGCCGGAAACAAAACAATACGATCTTGTTTTCGACTTTTTCGGATTCGGTGCGTTCACAACCGCATTCGGAGCCAGAAAGACGAATGCGCGGAAAAAAGCGGTCTGGTTCCACGGAGAAAATCTCTGGTGGCTGTTCCGGACCAGGGACTTTATTCCGGAGTATGATAAAATTTACTGTGTTTCCGAGCCTGTCCGAAAACAGGTCATTGCCCGTTTTCCGGAACTCGCGGACCGGACAGAGGTTCTGCTGAATTTCATTGACATCAAACAGGTGCAGAGACGGAGTGAGGAGCCGCTTAGCGATCCGCAGTACACAGGAGAGCTGAAATTTCTGACGGTGGGAAGAGCTTCGGAAGAAAAAGGATATGATATTGCGGTGCAGATTACGGCGGAGCTGAAAAAACGGGGACTTCGCTTCAAATGGTTCATCATCGGTGATGGAAGAGATCTGAACAAGCTGCGGACCATGGCAAAGGAATATCAGGTGGAGCAGGAAATTATTTTTCTCGGAATGCGCGAAAATCCTGCGCCGTACGTAAAATCTGCGACCTGTATCTCCAGCCGTCCCGTCACGAAGGCTATCCGATTACGATTGTAGAGGCGAGAAGCCTGCAGAAGGTCATCATCGCTTCCGATATTCCGTCCATGCGCGAGCAGATCCGGGATGGGGAAAACGGATATCTCTGTCCGCTGGATGTGATGCAGTTTGCCGATAAAATCCAGAAAGTGCTGGCAGATCAGGAAGGACGCGATGCGGTCAGAAAGAAGCTGCGGGAGGAACCCATTGATTTTTCAGCGGGATATGCGCAGATAGAAGCGTTTGCAAAAAAATAAAAGAGAAACAGCAAGAAAAAACGCCAGAACCGGCGATAAGATATTTCCGGTTCCGGCGTTTCTTTAGTCTTGGCGTCCCTGCTTGCTCTGCTGCTTGTTTTCATACATATATTTATCTGCTTTGTCAAACAGCGTGCGGAGCGTACATTCGTTGTAATCGGTGGAAAGTGCCAAGCGGTGGGAATAGCTGATGCGGAACTGGGTTCCGTAGCCGTTGAACTGTTCGACTTCGTTCTGAAGCTCTGTGAGGATTTCTGTGATGCTTTCGCGGGTTGCATCATAGATGACCGCCATAAATTCATCGCCGCCGTATCTTCCTACGAAATGCTTCGTGGGAATCGAGTTTCGCAGCAGCCGGGCAAAGTTCAGAATCAGCTGGTCGCCGATGGAGTGGCCGAGGCTGTCGTTGACGCGTTTCAGGTTGTTCATGTCAAAGACGATACAGGCGGTAGGAGTTTTGATGAATTCCACATTGTGGAACAGCTCTTCGCACTTGCTCTTGTTCGGCAGTCCCGTGTGAAGGTCGATGTAGGCTTTCTGTTCCAGCTGGCGGTTGGCACGGGAAACTTTGACTGCGGCAACCGTTTCATCTGCCATCTGGAAATACGTCTCGCTCATGTCTACCAGATCCGCCGTTCCGTTTTCTCCGGATTTGACCTTCTGAATTTCATTTTTCAGTTTATCCCAGTAGGCAATCTGGACATCCAGTTTTTTCTGATAATCCTTGTCGGAAAGACTCACGAGATCGTAGTGGCCATCCTCGTATTTCAGTCCGCTTAAGATATCGTCCAGGTAAAGTCTATCTCAAATCCGGAAAGATCCCAGACTTCAATACTCTTTTTTCCCTTCCTGAAGCTCCTTTTTCTCCCCTCGTCCCGCTGAAACATGCTTTCCGCATCCTGAAACAGAAGCCTTCTTTCATCTTTCAGACGGATTACCGTTTCTAAACCGCATTCTTTCAAAGTATTGATAAACGGGGCATTCAGGTACAGCGCATCCGCCACAATCACATCTGCGAAATGACCATGCCTTTTCTTTAAATGCCGGATGAGCCTTTTCGCTCCTGTCAGTTCCCCTTCATCTTTTTCTGAACCATCTCTGGGTTTCAGCATTTCCTGCCCAAAGATCACATGCGGCGATTTTCCTACCGTCATACATACCACACTTCGATGAAAGTATTTTGTCTTCCCCGTCCCGTTCTTCCGGCTCGGGCAGTCTGGACAGGACTTTTTTGTACTGCTGAATAATTCCACCCCATCAATACCTGCCGCAACATATCCGCCTATGGTTCCTTCCCGAAATACGCGGTTGCGTTTCAGAACATCAATCGTCTGCGCGTGAATTTCCTCGATTTCTTTTGGATCAATCCGGGAAAGAAGATCCCTGACTGCATCAACTTTTGGGATTTTTCCACGGATACAGTTTTTCGGTCGTTTCTCCATGCTTTCCGGCGCTGAAAAATGGTGTGAAAACTTTCATACTGAAGCATCAGGAAAATCAGCACTGGCATAACGATATTAAACAACGGGATGGATTTTCTTTTTCTTTCATCGGATAAACCCTTGATTTTTTGTGGAATTTTGTATACACTTTTCATATAAGTTAGCAGTTTCTTCAATGCTAATTTTTCATTAAGGACACCTTCTTTCGTATGTTTGTGGGGTAACATAATTATACAATAAAAGGTGTCCTTTTTGAGTGTTTATCCGGACTGCGGCACAGATGGCCCGGGCATTTGGTGCTAATTTTACAGCACTGTATGTGCAGACCGCGGAACCGGCAGAGAAAACGCCGGAGGATCAGGCAAGGCTGCAGAAGCATATCCGCCTGGCAGAACAGAGCGGGGCGGAGATTGTAACGACGCACAGCGAGGACATTGCCCTGCAGATTGCAGAATATGCGAGAATTTCCGAAGTAACGCGGATTGTCATTGGAAAAAGCATGATGGATCAGGGATTTTTTCGAAAGAGAAGGGGATGGACCGAACGGCTGACCGATCTGGTGCCGGATTTGGAAATCCATATCATTCCGGATTCCAATATCATTACCATATATCTGGTCGGCGTTATGATGACGTCAATTCTGACCAGCGGTTATACCTGCAGCGTAATCAGTTCTGTGATCAGTGTAGTGCTGTTTAACTACTTCCTGACAGAACCTTCTTTTCAATACCAGCCAGCTTCTGCAGAAGGCAGAGGATGCGTCGGAGATTTTTGATATTACAGCGACAAAGCTTGTAAAACTGCTGGGAAGGGATCTGACGGCCGCACCGGCAGGGGCACAGGAGAGCAGAATTGTCCGCGGAACACTTACAGCGCGCAGACAGGAGGAAAGACGGAAAAAATCTTTGACCCAAGGGAACAGGAAATCATTCAGTGGGTTCTCGACAGCCAGAAAAGAGGAGAAAAATATCTGGATCGCGGTGGAGGACAACGGCCCCGGGATTCCAAAAGAGTCCAGAGAGCATGTGTTTGAGATGTTCTATTCCGGGAAAAATAAAGTAAGCGACAGACGCAGAAGCCTTGGCCTTGGACTGGCACTCTGCCGTTCGATTGTAAATGCGCACGGCGGGGAGATAGCACTTTATGACTGCGATCCACAGGGCTGCTGCTTTCGGTTTACCCTGCCGCTCAGTGAGGTGAATTTGAATGAATAAGACATTAATTCTGGTTGTGGAAGATGATACGCCGGTTCACAACCTGATTACTACGACGTTAAAAACACACGATTATAAGTATATTTCTGCAAAGAACGGTGCGGGTGCCATTATGGAGGCATCCACACATAATCCCGACATTGTTCTGCTCGACCTTGGCCTGCCGGATATTGATGGCGTAGAGGTGATTGAAAAGATTCGAAGCTGGTCGAATATGCCGATTATCGTAATCAGTGCAAGAAGTGAGGACAGCGATAAAATCGAGGCATTGGACGCAGGAGCGGATGATTATCTGACGAAACCGTTTTCTGTGGAGGAACTGCTGGCCCGCCTTCGAGTCACACAGCGCCGTCTGTCCCAGATGCAGGCAGAAAATGGAGTCCAGTCGGCTGTCTTTGAAAATGGCGCACTGCGGATCGAGTACGCAGCGGGGTGCGCATATCTTGACGGAGAGGAACTTCATCTGACCCCAATCGAATACAAGCTGCTCTGCCTGCTGTCGCAGAATGCAGGGAAGGTGCTGACGCATACGTTTATCACACAGAAAATCTGGGGAAGCAGCTGGGAGAATGATATCGCTTCCCTCCGTGTTTTCATGGCGACGCTTCGGAAAAAGCTGGAAAAGAACGGAGAGCAGACGCAGTATATTCAGACGCATATCGGGGTTGGCTACCGGATGCTGAAGGTAGAGTAAAAGAAGAAAAAATTTGACTTTACAGGCCTAAAATGATAGCATAAAGGACAGAGAACGCAGTTTTGGGAGGACGAAAAAACGGATGATGAAAAACCTCGAAGTACTGGAGGAAATAAAAAAACAGGGAAAAACCTGATTGGGACAAAACGGGATGAATTTGTAAAGCAGAATCTTTTATCGGATGAGTTTATTGAGATGATGCAGAAGAACAAAAAGCCGTTCGATCTTCTGATGTCGTATTATCAGTGCGCCATTATGGAAATCGAGACAAAGTTCCGGGTGCTGAATCAGGAATACTCGCTTTCCTATGACCAGAACCCGATCGAAGGAATCAAAACAAGGGTCAAATCGTATGAGAGCATTATGCGGAAAATCCGCGTGAAAGACATCCCGGTCACACTGGAGTCTATCGAGGAAAATATCCGCGATATCGCCGGTGTGCGCGTGATCTGTTCTTTTCCAAGCGATATTTATAAGCTGGCAGACAGTTTTCTGAAACAGGATGACATTACGCTGATTGAGCGGAAGGACTATATTCAGCATCCGAAGGAGAGCGGCTACCGCAGTCTTCATCTGATCGTTCAGGTGCCGATCTTTTTACAGGATACAAAGAAACTGGTTTACGTGGAAGTACAGTTCCGTACGATCGCGATGGATTTCTGGGCGAGTCTGGAGCACAAGATGCGCTACAAGAAAAATATTCCCGAAAATCATGTCAAATATCTGCAGGATGAACTCTACGACTGCGCAAGACAGAGCGCGGAGCTGGATAACCGTATGCAGAATATCCGGAATCTGATTGCAGAGGAAGCAGAAGAGGAAGAGTGCGATACGCTTGCAATGCTGCCGATGAAATAGAGAACGGATTTGGGAGTTGGAGAAAAAGAGCATAAAAATACGCCGCAGGTCTAGTGATCAGATCTGCGGCGTATTTTTGCTCATGCTTCTTTCGAATAATGAATATGCTGCAATTTCCATTTCTCGTCCTCTTTGACGGCGACCTGTGTCTCGAGTCCGCGGATGCCGTACGAAGTGCCATCCTCACGGCGGATGCATTCGGTGTGGTAAGAGAAAAGGATGAGAGCTGTGTTTTCGTTGATCAGACGCGGTCAATTTTATCTGTGCGGAACAGGATGGAAAAATCAAGCGAAGGTTCATAAGCGGCTTGCGCGGCTCGATTCGGTTAAAAAATCAGCTCCTGTTCCCGAAAGAGCGAATCAACGGCCTCTTCATACTCGGCAAGGCGATTTGCTTTTTTGATCTTTTCAGATACTTCTGGGGATTCGTAAACGATGTTCCGAGGTAAATCCACAGTGCCTTTAATTTAAACAGCACATTTTTATCCCCGGAAATAACGCGCGCATAGCCGGCACAGAGATCTTCGCAGAATGCGCGCAGCAGCTCCTTATCTGCCGGAGCTAAATTTTCACTGCTGGCAGGATCTGTACTGCGCAGCATCCCGATCAACCAGGGGTTCTGCAGCACCCCGCGGCCGAGCATGACCTTTTCCGTCAAGGGAAAATCATGGCAGAGCTTCTGAAAATCAGCGGTTGAGAAAAGATCCCCATTGTAGCACAGCGAGTGGCGGCTCGTCTCATATGCTGTCCGATAACACTCCATGCGCGGCGTATATTTGTAGAAATCTTTCTGAATCCGCGGATGAATAATCAGCTCTTCCAGCGGATATTTGTCATAAATCGCAAGCAGCGTCTCCCACTCATCGGTGTCGGTTGTGCCAAGCCTTGTCTTGATGGAAATCCGGCAGTCGCAGGACGAAAAGATTTCATCGAGAAATGCATCGAGTGTATGCGGCCACGCAAGCAGTCCGGAGCCGCGCCGCTTGGCGACAACCGTGCCGGACGGACAGCCAAGGTTCAGATTGACGGTATCGTAGCCGTACTCCTTCAGTTCTTTTGTCAGAGAAAGAAAGTCCTCCGCCTGGTTTGTGAGAATCTGCGGGAGCACCGTCATCCCTTCGTTATGCTCCGGGAGAATGTCATTGCGCTCGCGGGAGCTCATCTTTTTATTTGTAATAAATGGCGTGAAATAACGGTCAGCCGCCGGAAAATATTTGTGGTAGGCGCTCCGGTACACATATCCGGTCAGCCCTTCCATCGGGGCGAGATAAAATTGCATGATGATAAAATCCTTTCAAAAAAATCGGTTTTCCAATACGAAAAGTGTATCATAAAACTGCCGGAAGGGACAGAAAAAAATGAAAGTAAAATAATATCTACTAAACAAGTAAGAGGTTAAAAGAAGAAGCCGGTGCGACGTCTGTTTTACAATGTGTGATGAGATGTAGAAAAATCCGATACAGAATCTTTTTGAGGGGTCCTCAAAGCTTTCTGTACCGGATTTTTCTAATTCTGCATATGAATCTGCTCGCCCGTCACCGGCGCAAAGCAGCGAAGCGTTTCGCCATCGAGATTCTCGCGGTGCATATCAACCGCAGAAATCTGATGATTGTCATACGTCGTATAATAGTAAATTCCCTGCGTCGCATTGCAGCAGGAAGTATAGAGCGTGATCTCATACTTTCCGTCCGCCACCTCGCAGCATCCTCTCTGCTGGTCGACAGAATTTAAAATATGGAAAAACTGGCTGACACTCTCCGTTTCACTGTTTCCCGAGATCGAGTTCTGCTTTACAAACGCCACGCGTGCAAAGCGGGAAGCAGACGAGAGGTCGCCCGGCAGTCCAAGACCGCCCATGCCACGGCTGTACGTAGAAAGATCGAGCTGGTTGGAAAACGTGTTGGCCGGCTGTTTTGGTGACAGATGCAGGTAATTGTTCAGTGAGAACATCTGCATTGGAAACGGCGGATTGTTTGTCAGAACGCCGACCGGATTGTCGTAGACATGCAGACCGTCCGCCGTGGATTCCACGGTGATGGCACCCGATGCATCTGCGATGATCCAGTGAAGCTGTGCGAGCGGAAGATTCTTTTTAAAAGGTGTGCTGATGAGATTGATACGGGAGAGGGATTCTTTTGCTTCCGCAAGCGAAGCACATGTACCGAGAATCCACGGGATCAGCTCGAACTGCGCGATATTGTCTTTCTCCGGTTTCGGATCGAAATAAACGGCATTTCCTACAAAATTAAGGCCGGCGATACCAAGCCCTTTTTCATTGAACGCCTCATAATAGAGCGGGTAATCATCATCACACACGCCATGCCGATCATTGCATAGTGATGGGAAAGGGACGGCATATGAAGAAAGGAAAACGGGTAATTGCGAGGTGTGACGGTGATCTGGTCGCCATAGGAAAATTCATAATCGAGTGTGCGGCCCATATAAAAGTCGCGTGTTTGATAGGTTGCTGCTGTACACATAGAAAAACTCCTTTCGATGGATGATTTGTCATTGCTGTAAGGTATCATAGCACAGAAGCGGAGGAACGAACAGGAGAAAAAATATGAAAAAAAGTATAAAAAAAGGGATCCTTCAGAGTGGAGACAAAACCCTGCTTTTGCAACAATGTCATTAACTTAAAAGCAGAAGATATTTATTCCGAAAATGGATTAGATATCTTCTGCTTTTTTTGATATGCTTATATTGTAAA
>ENA-OQDD01000875-OQDD01000875.1-human-gut-metagenome-genome-assembly--contig:-NODE-875-length-10872-cov-2.289251_pt1 | contig 10872 bp, 9 predicted proteins | sample MGYA00242507_ERZ504598 | MGnify/ENA primary metagenome ERZ504598 (study PRJEB26092, sample SAMD00036318) | human gut metagenome | host: Homo sapiens | study: EMG produced TPA metagenomics assembly of... | reverse complement strand
CGCCCCCACTTGCGGGATATTTCACCCGAATTCAGTTGCCGTAGCCCACTACGGCGCCCTCATCCGGGCAAAATATCCCACAAATTGTGACGCACATCTTGCAGAAAGCCTTTTTCAGACACGCTCTAGGATATGTTTCATATCACATAATAAATCATCTGACGGGATAATAAGGAAAGAAAAGGCGTGGAAAAGCCTGTAAATTTGATTGCATAGAAAAAGTTTCTCAGACAGAATTGTCCAGTGTGAGTCTGATTTCCGACGAAAACATGTGCTTTTTGAACTTGAAATTGAATAAATAGAATCTGCGAAATGACAAGAAAGCCGCATAAATAAAAGGAATTTCAAAACATCAAAACTTAAATTGAACATATATTGAACTGAAATAAGAAAAGTTAAATTCTGGTTCAATGTATAGTTCAAAATATAAATTAAACTAATTGAACCGATGTAACAAAAACAATTAACATGTTCAATGTAGTTCAATTAATAATGAACTATAAAATGAACTAAAAGTTGAACTTCACTGATGAAATTGAAAATAATAAAATTTACCGTTGAATTATTAGTTCAATTATAGTATAATAAGCAAAAGAAAAAAACTTGAAAAAGCTGATAAAATGCGGGATTTAAAAATGAACAGAACATATATTCGTGCATGATGCTGAAAGAAATATATTTGAACTTAATTAATGTTTGTATGTCTGAATGTATTTTGATTCCCGTATAAACAATATAATATATCTGTTCTTTCTATAACATATATGCGAAAGAATTAAGAAATATAACAATAACCATTGATTATAACAGTGTAATTTGTTTTTTACAGAGAACGGAGATAGTATTTATGAATAATATATTTGCTGAACGATTAAAAAAAGCAATGGAACAGAAGAATATGAAGCAGATCGACCTTGTAAAAAAGGCGGCAGAGAAGGGCGTGAAACTTGGAAAGAGTCATGTGAGCCAGTATCTGAGTGGAAAAACAACTCCCAGATCAGAAATTCTTAATTTTCTGGCGACAACATTAGGAGTAGAAACTGAATGGCTGAAAGGAACCGATGTATCTGTAGACACTTTAAAGAAAGAGACAAATGAGGCAGGAATTCAAATGGAAAATATGAAATTTGATTACAATTATAATAATATGAAAGAAAATACCAGGGAGACAGTTGAGGAAGTACAGGTTCGTGAATTTAAAAAATCATCTAAATTAAATAACGTATTATATGATGTAAGAGGACCGGTTGTAGAAGAAGCTGCACGTATGGAAAACGCAGGAACTCAGGTTTTGAAACTGAATATCGGAAATCCGGCACCATTTGGATTCAGAACACCGGACGAAGTGATTTATGATATGAGACAGCAGCTGACAGAGTGTGAGGGATATTCTCCTGCAAAAGGTTTGTTTTCTGCCAGAAAAGCAATCATGCAGTATGCACAGTTGAAAAAGCTCCCTAATGTATCAATTGAGGATATTTATACAGGAAACGGTGTCAGTGAACTGATTAATCTCTGTATGTCAGCTCTGTTGGATAATGGAGATGAGATTTTGATTCCATCTCCGGATTATCCGTTGTGGACTGCATGTGCAACTTTAGCTGGTGGAAAAGCAGTACATTATATTTGTGATGAGCAGGCAGAATGGTATCCGGATATGATGATATCAGAAAGAAAATTACCAGCAGAACAAAAGCAATCGTTATTATAAATCCGAATAACCCGACTGGTGCGTTGTATCCGAGAGAGGTATTACAACAGATAGTAGATATTGCCAGAGAACATCATCTGATCATTTTCTCTGATGAAATCTATGACCGTCTTGTAATGGACGGAGCAGAACATATTTCCATTGCTTCAATGGCTCCGGATTTATTCTGTGTAACATTCAGCGGTTTATCCAAATCACATATGATCGCGGGCTTTAGAATCGGATGGATGATTCTCAGTGGCAATAAGGCAGTTGCAAAAGATATATAGAAGGAATCAAGATGCTTTCTAATATGAGACTTTGTTCTAATGTACCGGCGCAGTCAATTGTTCAGACTGCATTGGGCGGACATCAGAGTGTGGAGAGTTATATTGTTCCTGGTGGACGTATTTATGAGCAGAGAGAATTTATTTATAATGCGCTGACAGATATTCCGGGAATTACCGCTGTGAAACCGAAAGCTGCATTTTATATGTTCCCTAAGATCGATACAAAGAAATTTAATATCGTAAATGATGAGAAATTTGCATTAGATTTATTAAAAGAGAAGAAGATTCTGCTTGTACATGGCGGTGGATTTAACTGGCATCAGCCGGATCACTTCAGAGTGGTTTATTTACCAAGAATAGAAGTATTAAAAGAAGCAGCAGGGAAAATCAGAGATTTTCTGGAATATTACCAGCAGGAAATATAATCTGTCAGTGAGAAATGGGTACTATGTTTCACGTGAACATAGTACCCATTTCCGGATATTATAAGAATTCTTGGTTAAATGGATAAAATCATCTGTTTTGCTACGCAGCTCTACATCGAATAACTGCTTCGTAGTTTATTAGAAGGTGCTTACACTCCTCATGATACAAGTAAGTCCCCACCACTGCTTATTGCTTTTCGCAACCTCCGCAGGGGACTTACTTGATTCGGTTAAATTGTGGAATTACTACAGGAATACAATATGTTTGTTTCACGTGAAACATAATGTGCCGACAAGATTATCTCAAGAATCAAATAGTGACAAAATTTTATAAAAAATTAAGTGGTGAATAACTATCAGATGTGATAAACTATGTTTAATGCGTTATTTGCGAAATAGTTATTATTCTGATAACAGTAAATGAGGTTAGGTTTAAAAGTATTTTGCCCCTGATATCATCAAATGATGCTGTGATATAAATTTCTGGAGGTATGACGAAAAATGGAAAATGAGGAAAAAACCAGACAGAACAGTCAGACAAAAGCAGGTCTGTGTGGAGGGAGTTGTGGGACTATGCGAAGATTATCATTGCAGTCTTTGTTATAGCGTTTCTGTTGGGACACTTTGTATATATTAATGCACGAGTGCCGTCAGGTTCTATGGAAGAAACAATTATGACAGGTGACAGAGTATTTGGAAATCGTCTGGCATATATAAAAGATGATCCGGAGAGATTTGATATTGTAATATTTAAATATCCGGATGATCCATCTCAGCTTTTTGTAAAACGAGTAATTGGTCTTCCGGGAGAAACAGTAAACATTGTAGATGGAAAAGTGTATATCAATGATTCCGAAGAACCGCTGGATGACAGCTTTTGTCCGGAAACACCGGAAGGAAGCTTTGGACCGTATACAGTTCCGGAGGGATGTTATTTCATGTTAGGAGATAACAGAAACCACAGTATGGATTCCAGATACTGGCAAAATCCGTTTGTAGAGGAAGATGCAATAGAGGCAGAAGTAGCAGTTCGTTACTGGCCGTTAAATAAGATAGGAACTGTAAAATAATCGTGACGGTTCCATATTTTCAAAAGTCAAGCGGATAAAATCATCCGCTTCGCTACGCAGCTCTACACCGAATAACTGCTTCGCAGTTTATCAGAAGGAGCTTGCACTTCTCCTGATACAAGCAAGTCCCCACCCACTGCTTATTGCTTTTCGCAACCTCCGCAGGGGACATACTTGATTCGGTTGAACTGCCGGGTGGTTACAGGTAGTTTGGAAATTTTATAAAAGACTGTTAAAATCAGGAAAATCACATATTAGTGTCCTGATTTTGACAGTCTTTTGTTGTCTGTGGATTTTTCAAATGTTATACTGTAAGACAGGAGGAAAATGAAGAAAATGGAATGCTGGATAGTTACAACAATTCCGTAAAATGTAAAAAGAGAAATGAAGACGAATATGAAAAAATGGAAAAAGTTTATAGCAATGGGACTGGCGGTATCTATGATAGTTCCGTCCTGTATACCGCAGACATTGTGGGCTTCAGAGTTTTCGGCAGGAAGTGTTGAATCAGCAGCAGATGTTTTTGAAGATGGTGTCGGATATGAGACAGGAAGTGAGTCAGGAAATAAAATATCTGATGAGAATAACAGTGGAGATGAGTTTGGAACAGGAGAGTTAAAAGATCAGGAACCGGAACAGTCGGAGACAGAAGGTTCAGTGAATGCAGGACAGAGCTCAGAAGGTTATAACATTCTGCTTTACAGTGATGGTAAACTGGAAAAAACATATGTGATACCCTATGCAGATGCGGATAATGCTAAAGTACCGGAAGCACTGAAGGGAAAGACAGGTTACATTTTTAAAGAGTGGAATACGAAAGAAGATGGAACCGGTGAAACTTATAAACCGGGAGATTTTATTAAGAAACTTCTTGAAACAGCAGATATGGCAAAGCAGGCTCAGGAAACCAGTGAGAGGACAGAAGTCGGAGAAGAAATAAAACCAGAAAAAGATGTGATGACAGGAAGAAAATGATGTGGCACAGACGGACAGCGCATCATGGGAAGAAAAGACTGATAAGGCAGAAATGCAGATATCAGACACAGAAATGATGGAACAAGTCCGGATATATCTACAGATAAGGCTATTGCAGCAGGAGATACAACAGCAATAACCCTGTATGCAATCTGGAGAAAGCATCCGAATATAAAATCACATATAAACTTAATAAAGGAAAAAATAATACTGCTAATCCCAAAACTTATACTTCAGAAGATGAGATTAAATTTAAAAAGCCGACGCGTTCCGGATATCATTTTGTGGGATGGTATACAGACAGTAAGTATAAAAATCAGATAAGTGTGATTGAAAAGGGTTCAGAAGGTTCCCTTACTTTATATGCAAAATGGACAAAGGAAATCAGTCCTTCGGCGAAAGCTGCATCACTGGATTATGTAAAAGGAACAAAGGTGAATACCATCACTGTATCCGCAACTGTTTCAAATTATGTGAAAAGTTCGGATGGTTATTACTATCTGGTGTATGTAGATTCTAATTCCGGTAAAGTGAAAAAAACGGTGGGTAAAGTAAAGAAGCCGGAGAAGGCAAAAGGGAAGATTACATTTAAGCTGAACATTTCCGGACATCCGGAATATGCACAGGGAAAATTTGCCATAGGGATAAAAAAATCTAAATCTGCGTATAGTGTGATCAGTCCGAAAAGCTATGTCAGCAATCCGGAGAAACTCAGTACAAATACAGCAGCATATTTTGTTCCGGGGACCAAAAAAGGAATTCAGGCTACAGATATCAACGAGCTGACAGATACAAAATCCAAAACAGTATTTTTTAACTTATATATTTCAGACCTGATGCGAAAAGACAGTGGTGTGGAAACATATAAATATAATGGGAAAACATATCATTTTAATGGTCTGTACGGATATGTATATCTTGTTCAGCAATGTAATGCAAAGGGAATCCAGGTGACTGCACAGATCAGTATTGACAGGAATGCCAGTACGCAGAGCTTTATTACGGGAAACAGTCCTTATGCAGAAACAGCTTATTATGGATGGAACACAGATAACAGCACAACTAGACAGACTATGGAAGCAATGTTTGCATATCTGGGAGAGAAGTTTGGAAAAAATAACTGTTATATAAGTAACTGGATCCTGGGAAATGAAGTAAACAGTGCAAGTGGATATTATTATGTAGGGAATGTCAGTTTTTCAAAATTTATCTCCATGTACAGTGAAGCTTTTCGCTGCCTTTACAATGCAGTGAAAAGCAGCCGGGGAAGTTCCAAAGTATTTATCTGTCTGGATAATTGCTGGAATCAGAAAAATGCCTTTACTATCTGCTATAGTGCAAGATCAACTCTGGAAAGCTTTGCGGCGAAGATTTCTGATATGCAGAAAGATGTGAACTGGAATCTGGCATATCATGCATATAATCAGCCGCTTTCAGATTCACAGTTCTGGTCAGGTGCAAATGCATCCATGTTTACCAGTGATGCGAACACCACCACGTTTATCACTATGCGTAATATCCAGACACTTACAGATTATGTGAAAAACAGATTTGGTTCCAATACAAGGATCATTCTTTCGGAACAGGGATTTTCTTCCACTTATGGAGGACAGGCAAATCAGGCAGCAGCAATTGCACTGGCCTATTATAAGGCTGCCTGCAATCCAATGATTGATGCATTTATTATAAGAAGCTATAAAGATGAAGCCCATGAGGTGGCTCAGGGATTGGCAATGGGATTGAAGGATGCCAATGGGAAAAAGAAAACAGCGTATAATGTCTTTAAAAATATGGATAGTTCCAATTCCCTGAAATATACAGAAAAGGTACTAAAAGTCAGGTTGGAAACTGGAAATCACTGGTTCCGGGATATAGTACCGGAAAATTTCCTCCATGTATCGAAAGTGATGTAACTGACTAGACAGACTGATTTTAAAAATTGCTGTCATATTGGAAATGTATAAAATTGTCACAAATTAAACACATTTTTCCCACACAAAGAACACAAATCATTCCTATACTTAGAAGCATCAAAAGGAAACAGAGATAAATAAATGACATAGATAAATGACATAGATTCATGGAGGGACTTTATTATGATGAACAAAGATAACAGAAATGATAAAATCAGAAAGATTGCAAAGAAAGGTCTTACATTCAGCTTATGTGCAGTACTTGCAGGAGGACTGGCAGCAGGAAGCTTTGAGGGAGTAAATAAACTTGCAGGATGGAGTGGAGCCACAACGGTAGAAGCTGCTTCAAATAAGGACGAGACAACCCTGACATATGCAAAATCCGAGAAGAAGGATGCAGATGCCAGTGATTCCAAATCAGATACCGGCAAAGATACAGGTAGCACAGCAAAAGGAAGCCTTGATGTGTCTGAAATCGTATCAGAAGCACTTCCATCTATTGTATCTATTACAACCAAGTCAGTTCAGGAGGTACAGAATTACTTCGGAATGTATGGAATGTATGGATATGCGCCACAGCAGCAGGAACAGGAAGTAGAGGGCAGTGGTTCCGGTATTATTGTTGGTAAGAATGATGATGAACTTCTGATTGCTACAAATTATCATGTAGTAGAAGGTGCGGATACATTGTCAGTTGCATTTACAGATGGAAATGCAGTGGAGGCATCCGTAAAGGGATTTGATGAAGAGAGAGATCTTGCAGTTGTATCTGTATCTCTGGATGATGTTGAAGATGATACAATGGACGCCGTTTCAATTGCGAATATTGGCAGTTCTGATGATCTGAAGGTGGGCGAGCAGGTAGTTGCAATCGGTAATGCTCTTGGATATGGACAGTCTGTTACAACCGGTATCGTAAGTGCCAAGAACCGCAGAATGGATTCTGACAATAACACAGTAACAGATGGAAGTGATGACAGCAGTGACGGTGTAAACCTGATCCAGACAGATGCGGCTATCAACCCTGGTAACAGTGGCGGTGCTCTTCTGAATATGGAAGGCGAGGTTGTTGGTATCAACTCTGCAAAACTTGCTTCTACTGAAGTAGAAGGTATGGGTTATGCAATTGCAATCTCAGACGTGACTGACATTCTTCAGAATCTGATGAATGAGACATCAAGAGATAAACTGGATGATTCTGAACATGGTGTACTTGGAATCGAAGGTTCTTCTGTAAGTTCTGAGGCAGTTCAGATGTATGGCATTCCGGCAGGAGTTTTTGTAAAAAAAGTAACAGAAGGTGGAGCTGCTGATAAAGCAGGTCTGAAAGCAAACAGCGTTATTACTGAATTTAATGGAAAAGCTGTTTCAAGTATTGATCAGCTGAGCGAATATCTTTCCTATTATGAACCAGATGAAGAGGTAGAGCTGACTGTGCAGGTTCCTCATGGAACAAGTTATAAAGAAGAGACTGTTAAAGTAACTCTGGATGAGAATACAGATGCTGATGACAGTGATGATAACGATAAAGACAGTAAGAAATCTAAAAAGGATTCTAAGAAATCCTCAAAAGATGCTGATGAAGATGTAGACGAAGATACAGACAGTGAGGATAGTATGGACTCCGATGATACAGAGGAAAGTGAGAATCCATTTATCCAGTACTTTGAGAATCAGGGATTTTTCAGATAATACCGGCAGAAAATAAAATTATATGATATCCGGATATAAAATCTGTGATAGTGTGTAGTGATGCGGATGATTTCATCTGCCTGATATCAGCACTTTCATATGTGAGAGAATTACATGTGAAGTGCTTTATTATGCTATGGGAAACCATTCCATAATATTCTTATAGCATAATAAGCCCTCCGGGCAAGGATCACACTGCGGCGGGTTGATTATATTTTTGAAAAGATTCTAAGGTGCTTTTGTGAAAGAGCACTTGAGAACAGCTATATGGCGTGATATAATAATATCATTGCGAAAACGCAGGTTTAACAGTGCAGATGGGGATAAAGAGGAGAAAAATATGACAGTAAAAGAATGTTATGAACAGATGGGTGCAGATTATGAAGGTGTACTTGGAAGACTGAGAAGTGAGGTTCTTATTAAGAAATTTGCAAAGAAATTTCTGGATGATGGAAGTTTCCGGAGTCTGAAGGATAATCTGGCACAAAAAAATGGGGAAGAAGCTTTTCGTGCAGCTCATACCTTAAAAGGTGTATGCCAGAACCTTGGATTTGATAATCTGTATAAGGCAAGCTTTGATATTACAGAGAAGCTCAGAGGAAGAGATACTGAAGGCTGTGAAGAACTTCTGGCAAAAGTGGAAGAGCAGTACAATAATACAGTAGATGCGATTCATATGATGGAAGACTGATGAAGGCAGCGATTTTTGATGTAGATGGAACGCTGCTGGATTCTATGTCTGTGTGGGAGGATATTGGAGAACGTTATCTTGCGAGTCAGAATATCACAGCGGAGAAAAATCTCCGGGCTGCTCTGCACACCATGAGTCTGGAGCAGGGAGCCGCCTGGATGAAAGAAAAATATCAGTTGGATAAGTCCATTTCACAGATTATAGAAGAGGTTCTGAAAATTGTAAGTGATTTTTACCGGTTTGAAGCACCGTTGAAACCAGGAGTGAAGAAAACTCTGGAATGGTTTAAAGAGAGAAATATACAGATGACAGTTGCAACATCTGGAAACCGGGAACTGACAGAAGCAGCACTTGCGAGAAACGGGATTCTGGATTATTTTGAGCAGATTTACACCTGTACAGAAACAGGTGCAGGAAAAGATGAACCATTGATCTACCTGAAGGCAGCAGAATCTATGCAGGCAGAACCGAATGAGACACTTGTATTTGAGGATGCGCTTCACGCAGCGAAAACTGCAAAAAAAGCAGGATTTGTGGTTATTGGTGTCTATGATGAAGAAAACAGGAAGAATATTTCCAAAATGAAAGAATCTGCGACTGTTACTGTGACAGGATGGATGCGGCGATTGAGAATATACGTTTGGCAATATAAAAAAGAGGTTTCGTTAAACTTTGTGGTAACGAAGCCTCTTTTTAGTAAGTTGTTAGTAAATTAGTATCAGCGTGTCATTGGCAGATTATTATTAATTCCTTTGATCATAAGAATCTGGTGAAGATCAACGATTCCGTTATGGAAAGTAGCTGCATATGCGGACAGGTAAAGATCCCACACAGGACTATGATATATCTTGAAAGGGAGTTAGCGCCACGGGAACCAGAGATCATGCACCGGATGGATTTACGGGGCATTGCTGGGTAAGGATTGATAATAGATATTATGATCCGGAAGCTGACTGGGCTGGCTGGATGACGGGGGTGTATGGATATAGTTCTTATCCGATCAGGCATTATGTTAAAAAGGTTTATAATTTCATGAGATAGAGGGGAAGAAGAGCTAAGCCCCGCAAGATCAGCTAAAAGCATTTACCGATCTTGCGGGGCTTAGATTTTCTAAAGATCCTGCAAATGTCGCTCGATAGGAATTATTGGGCTTTGCTGGCAATTGGCTGTGACTGGGCGGCTGAGGGATGGAATCCAGGTGTCAGATGGGATGAATGTCTGATGTGGACTGGGTGGATCCTGGAGTGTGTTTGAAACATGTTCTAAGGTGGAAATAAAAAAGTTTGTCAAATTATGAAATTAACTGTTGACAGGGACTGCTTTCGGTGTTATATTAGTTGAGCTGTCGGAAATAATTGTTTATTAGATAGAGACAATTTAAATAGATTTCTGAAATAAAAAAGAAATTTAAAAAAGTGCTTGACAACTTAAAACGAATATGTTAAAGTAATCAATCGCTTGAACAGAGCCGACAATCACAGATCAGAAGAACAGTTCCGAAATCCGGAAGAGTTCGAAAAACTTTGAAAAAACTTGAAAAAAGTTCTTGACAAAGAAAAAGAGATGTGGTAAAGTAAACAAGCTGTCGCAAGACAGACAACCTTGATAACTAAACAGTGAAACACATACGATTCTCGAAAATTCTTTACATTTTTAAGAACGGTTTGAAAAACCAAAAACAGTAAAACGAGAGATAGCTAGTTGGTTGTCTTGAGTGAATCAAACATTTTATCAGAGAGTTTGATCCTGGCTCAGGATGAACGCTGGCGGCGTGCTTAACACATGCAAGTCGAACGGGAAATATTTCATTGAGACTTCGGTGGATTTGATCTATTTCTAGTGGCGGACGGGTGAGTAACGCGTGGGTAACCTGCCTTATACAGGGGGATAACAGTCAGAAATGGCTGCTAATACCGCATAAGCGCACAGAGCTGCATGGCTCAGTGTGAAAAACTCCGGTGGTATAAGATGGACCCGCGTTGGATTAGCTAGTTGGTGGGGTAACGGCCCACCAAGGCGACGATCCATAGCCGGCCTGAGAGGGTGAACGGCCACATTGGGACTGAGACACGGCCCAGACTCCTACGGGAGGCAGCAGTGGGGAATATTGCACAATGGGGGAAACC
>ENA-OQDD01000873-OQDD01000873.1-human-gut-metagenome-genome-assembly--contig:-NODE-873-length-10898-cov-2.202952_pt1 | contig 10898 bp, 18 predicted proteins | sample MGYA00242507_ERZ504598 | MGnify/ENA primary metagenome ERZ504598 (study PRJEB26092, sample SAMD00036318) | human gut metagenome | host: Homo sapiens | study: EMG produced TPA metagenomics assembly of... | reverse complement strand
CTGCTTCTCAAGCTCAGCTATGAGCTCCGGTGGAATCCGTGCTCTGTGAAGGTCTTAAACGGCTTTTCGGTTTTTATGCCCATCATCTCCCAGTGGCCTGTCATCGTGTCCTTGCCGTTGCTCGCCTCTGCCAGCCGCGTAAATCTGCCGATTGGCTCAGCAGTCGCTGCATCTGACCGCCACAGTGCAGATTGAGCATCCCAAGCCTTGTAAGATTTGGGATGTCGAGAGTCTGCATCCTCTCAAGTATATGTCCAAAGGTGTCTACATCTGTGTCTCCAAACCTTTCCGAATCCGGCATTGCGCCGATTCCCAGAGAATCCAGGACTATCACAAAAATTCTGTTATATTTCTTCATGGTGTCATACCTCCATTTTCCGGTCCGTAAATTTGTGCTGCGGTTAAATGTTAAATCTCCATAAGCCTCGCGACACTATACCAGCTGCCTGAAAATCCGCTCCTTCACGGCATCATCTGCAAATGCCACATCCAGTGCATTTTTCATCATAAGCGGCAGCTCCTCCTCGCGTATGCCATAGGTTTTTTCTATGAACTCAAGCTCTTTAGATAAAGTTGTGTTGCTTACAGTGCGGTTGTCTGTGTTTATTGTAACCTTTAATCCCGCATCCAAAAACTCCCTGATGGGATATTCGTCTGCTGAAGCCACTGCCTTTGTCTGCAGGTTGCTTATCGGACAAAGCTCGATGCCTATGCCCTTTGCCGAAAGCTGTCTTTCCATATCACCGTGACCTCTCATGGCTATTCCATGGCCTATCCTGGCCGCGTCGGCTCCACTGCATCTATGATATTCTGTGCATTTCCACACTCTCCCGCATGAATTGTAAAAGGCAGCCCAAGCTGCTTTGCATATTTGAAAAGCTCCATGAAGCCGGACATAGGTAAGGCACCTCAGCACCTGCAAGGTCTGCCGCGCACACACCCGCGCCTAAAAATTCCCTTGCGGTGTGCAGCATGCGTCTGTTTTGTTCCTCACTGTGATGCCTCATGGCGCACACAATAAGCCCATATTCTATGCCAAAATTCTTTTTACCTCTCTCAAGTCCCTTAATCGTCGCCTCTATCACGCGCTCGCAGCTCATGCTCTCATTCTCTGAAAGCAGCGGTGCAAAACGGATTTCCGCGTATATGACGTTTTCCCGGTGCATGCCCTTAAGCACATCATAGGCGGCTCCCTCAAGCCCCTTTTCATCCTGGATGCACTGCCCCGGCAAGTCAAATTTCTCCAGATACTGTGCCAGACTTGTGCAGTCATCCGACACGCTAAGCTCTGCCTCCCGCACCGTCCTGCCAAGCCTTTTCTCGACAAATTCACGGCTTAATGAGCCATCCAGATGGCAGTGAAGCTCAATTTTCGGCAGCTTTATTATATTGTCTCTTATATTCTCTTTTCTCTCCATATTTCCCCCATTTCCGGTTTCCCACTTCCTGTTGAGGCGGCTAATGTTCACACCACCATATAATCAACAACTATTACAGCCCATTATGCAGCCCATTAAAGGTACAGCTACAGGTCGCTCTACTCAAGGTTCGCAGGTCCGAACCCCTGCGGAAGCATATCCTCAAGTGTGTAAATCCTATAGTTTTCCCTGTCAATTGCCAGTATTATTTCAAAGGTCTTCGGATTGCAAAACTCCATCATAACCTGGCGGCATACTCCGCATGGCGCTGTATAACCTGTCGCTTTTTGGTTCTTTCCGCCCACGATACAGATTGCCTCAAAATCCCGCACGCCTTCACTCACTGCCTTGAAAAATGCTGTCCTTTCCGCACAATTTGTCGGTGTGTAGGCTGCATTTTCTATATTGCAGCCGGTGTAGACTCCCTGATTTTTTGCTAAAAGAGCCGCACCGACATTGAAGCCTGAGTACGGCGCATATGAAAAGTCAAGCTGTGCAAGGGCTGTATCAATCAGTTTTTCAATTGTTTTTTATCCATATATAATTCCCCGGTTATTTATTGTATACGAAAATTCAGTCCATAGCCTTAATGAGCTTCACCACACGGCTTGTCCCAAGCCTGTCAGCGCCAAGCTCAAGAAATCTTTCTGCATCATCTAATGAAGAAATGCCTCCGGCAGCCTTCATCTTCACACCCTCTCCGATATGCTCGGAAAACAGCTTTATATCGTCAAAGGTCGCACCTGCCGTGCCAAAGCCTGTAGATGTCTTGATGTAATCAGCCCTGCGCTCGTCACGATATCGCACATCCTGATTTTCTCATCATCTGTGAGAAAGCAGGTCTCGATGATGACTTTAAGCACCTTATCCTTGCATATGGACTTGAGCTTCTTTATTTCATCCTCTATCAGCTCATACCTTTTATCCTTGAGCCAGCCGATATTGATGACCATATCTATCTCCTTCGCTCCGTTTGCAAGGGCATCCTCTGTCTCAAAGGCTTTCACCGCAGTGGTCGAATATCCGTTAGGGAAGCCTATCACTGTACAGACCTTTACCCTTTCACCCAGATACTTTGACGCTTGACTTACATAGCTTGGCGGTATGCAGACCGATGCTGTGTGATATTTTATCGCATCATCGCATATCTGCCTGATTTCGTCCCATGTAGCCTGTGGGGATAAAAGTGTATGGTCAACGTGTTTTAAAATTTCATTTATATCCAATGTCTGTTCTCCGTTTCTGTGTTTTATGTCTGACTTATTCTCCGGCGCAATCCTCACGAATGAGGTTTCGAACTGCTGAAACAGCCACCTGAACCGCCATGTCCGTATCGCGTACCACAGGATTCTCAAGCCCGAGCTTTTCCCTTTCCTGATTTGCGACCACAAGGAAGCATGAGCCTGCCCTGACTCCAAGCTTTGCCGCAACGACAAAAAGCGCGGCTGACTCCATCTCTGACGCAAGACAGCCAAGCATCCTCCATGCATTCCATTTATTGATAAGCTCGTAGCCTGCCGGCATTTTTTCAGGCTCGTGCTGTCCGTAAAATGCATCCTTGCACTGCACCACGCCTGTGTGATGCGTAAGTTTTTCTGCTTTGCTGCCGCAACAAGCGCGTTTGTGACATCTAAATCTGCCACAGCCGGAAACTCTATCGGCGCATACTCCTTTGATGTGCCCTCCATGCGGATGGCGCCTGTCGCAATCACGATGTCACCGCTTTTCACATCTGTCTGCATGCCTCCGCAGGTTCCGATCCTCACGAAGGTATCTGCACCGCATCTGTACAACTCCTCCATCGCTATGGATGCGGATGGTCCGCCGATGCCTGTCGATGTCACACTGACCTTCACTCCATCCAATGTGCCGGTATATGTGATAAACTCCCTGTTGTCAGCTATCAAGACCGGATTGTCAAGGTACTGCGCTATTTTAACACACCTCTTCGGGTCTCCCGGCATTATAACATACCTGCCGACCTCTCCTTTTGCGACCTGGATATGATACTGTCTGTCAGGATCCTTTGAATAATTTTTCATGTAATGCCACCTCCCACAGTTTTCTTTTGTTAGCTTTAATTATACACAATTTCTGTGGTTTTGTGCAGAGGAAAGGACATTTTCTTACAATCTATAAAAACTACAGCGGGCAGAACCAGTATCCGAACACTCCGCTATCGACATCCGCTGCATTTGCCGGGGCGGCCGGCTCAAATTCCGTGAAGCCGAATATCCCTGCCATCATGCGCTCCTGCGGCTCGCTCACGCCCGGCACTCCGAGATATTGCCTGCCATCTGTATCCGTTTTGATGACGAGATGCTTATAGTTTGCGTAACCGTGTGTAAGAAAGCTGTTGTTGACTATGTACCAGTTTTTGGCCGGAAGCGTGCGAAGCTCTGATATGTCTATGCGCCTGATTTTGTCCTGACTGTCATCAACATTTTGACTATGAACCTCTTTCTGACAGCCCGGTTCAGGCTTAGGAGTCGATACAGGGGTTTCCTTATTTGATAAATCTGCTTGTACCTTGATTGGTTTTCCTATAACTGCTTCCGTGTTATCCGTCCAGCAGCTTGCCAGAAATTTTTCATCTGCATTTTCCAGTTCTATTTTTACACCGAGCACCTGCAAAATGTCTTTCCACTGTCCTTTACGTTTTCGGTATCTACATTATATATCTCTCGCGCTTCACCGTTTTTTACCGTAAGCTCTCCTGCCTCTATGACCGCCTCCGCTTCATATACCAGATACACTTTTCCTTTTCCGGAGTATTTTCCGAGATTTTTTATCTGCACGAGAAATGCACTTTTTTCTCCGTTTATTTCTACTTTTATAAAGCCTGCATTATTTCCTTTTATTCTGCCATCATATAAATACAGGTATGTAACGAATCTCTTCATGCTTATTTACCCGCCTGCGCGTTTTGTACTATTCTATGAGTGAAGCAGTGATATTATGCGTGTTATTAATTTATACTTGATTTATAGCTATTCGAGCCATCTTGTGAAAATAAAATAGGAATTATTCTTATTTTCCTCTTGACAATTATAGTACTATCATGTATATTGATATCAGTAACAATTCCTGATTTCATTTAAAAGGAGATTCATATGATTAAGTATAGTCGTCAAAGAGAGTCGATAGTCAACTTTCTGGCGAGCCGGACCGATCATCCGACTGCTGAAACTATCTATCAGAATATCAAAAAGAATTTCCAAACATCAGTCTTGGAACTGTTTACAGGAACCTTTCCTTGCTTGAGGAAATTGGTGAGATCATCAAGATTTCGACCGGAGTCGGTCCTGACCATTACGATTACAACACAGCGCCTCATTATCACTTTATATGCAGAGGCTGCGGACGCGTGATGGATATCGATTTGGACTTCGCCGATGAGCTGATGACACAGGTGCAGGAATCCACTGATTTAGCCATTGAGAGCTGCTCAGTTTCGTTTACGGGACTTTGTCCGGATTGCAAGAATGAGCTTTCCTAGAGCCTGACAATTTTTACAACAATTAAACATTTATTTACTATCTTTAAAAGGAGGAACATTATTATGGCAAAATGGGTTTGTACAGTTTGTGGATACGTTTATGAGGGAGAGAATCCACCGGCAGAGTGTCCGGTATGCCACGTTGGCGCAGATAAATTCAAGAAGGTTGAGGGAGATTTAACACTTGCTGCAGAGCATGAGTTTGGAGTATACGCTTCAACTGTTAAGAACAATCCTGAAATCTCTGATGAAGATAAGAAATACATCTTCGAGCAGTTAAAGGCTAACTTCGAGGGCGAGTGCTCTGAGGTAGGTATGTATCTTTGCATGGCTCGTGTAGCTCATCGTGAGGGATATCCTGAGATTGGTCTCTACTGGGAGAAGGCAGCTTACGAAGAGGCTGAGCATGCAGCTAAGTTTGCAGAGATGCTCGGTGAGGACCTTGAGCCTAACATGAAGGCTACTACAAAGGACAACCTCGCTTGGAGAGTTGACTGTGAGTTCGGTGCTACAGCAGGAAAGACTGACCTTGCTAAATGTGCTAAGAAGAACAACCTTGATGCAATCCATGATACAGTTCATGAGATGGCTCGTGACGAGGCTAGACACGGAAGAGCTCTTAAGGGACTTCTTGACAGATATTTTGGCTAATTACAAAATAGATAAATATCATTTGAAAATGCAACGCAAAAACCAGTTCGTAAAAATATCATTTTACGAACTGGTTTTATTTTGGTCAAGTTCTGCAAACTTGAATTGACATTTATACAATATCCATTCTTATTTCATCAATAATACTTTTATCTCTTAACTTGTGAATTTCAGTTCGTGTGATAAAAAACACAATTCCTATCAAAACAAATATACCACCAAATAATGCCGCCCACGGAATATGATACAATACCGGGAAAGCCTTCCGAATGGATAAATTAATTAAAAATGGAATTGCAATTCCAAGTATCACTCCCGGAACAAGTGCATTTAGAACGCAAAAAATACTTTCACTATATAACATCCTGCAAAGTGATTTATTTGTCATTCCAACACTCTTTAACACAGCAAACTCACGGCTTCTGATTCTGATATTTGTCGCCAGCGTACTAATTACACTTGTAAATCCCATGAGAATGAGCAGGATAACAAAGCCATACATCACAATTTCAGCAAGAACTATAGCTATATTGAGCATTTTAATCATAGCATCTGTGCGGGCAATTCTCACGGTATATCCCTGCTCTACATAAGAATCCTCTGCCATAATTGGAAAATATTCATCCATGACACTTCTGGCATATTCTGTATAATCATCTTCATCTGATGGCATACTAAACCAGTCAAAACTCCTCGCATCCGCATCAGGTACGACAATTCTGACCGGATATGGTGTCTCTTCCACAAAACCATATTCCTTTAAATCGGACTGTTCTAAAATACCTCCAATTGTAAGTGTGTTCTTCTCATTGGCTGCGTTTATCAGGGAAATCTGTGTCACATCATCTTTAAAAGGTTTTATCGACGTATACTCTCCATTGTCATTATATTGGTAAGTGTTCAGCAAAAGGATACTTCCATATTCTGCGCCTGCCCTGTCACACAGTTTTTATAGAGTTCATCATCAACGGACACGATTTCTGTCCTTGTTTCCCCATTATCATCAGAAAATTTCGGAACCTGCAGCATATCCTCTGTTAATGTATTTTTATCTAATAGCGCATTGTAGGTAAAAGTATCTGCTCCAACACCATATACATCTATCCCGTACTTTTCCAGCTTTGTGTGATTGCATTATATTGGTCTGATGTAACAGGCCGGCTGATTTTTCTCTCTTCTTTCCCTGTTTTCGCATTTACCTCGATATCGTAATTGGAAGAATAATCCACCATCATTTCTTTTGATTTTGGTGTCATCCATTCTTGGAATTCCTTTGCCTGACCGGATAATCCTCCGGTTAACAGAAAAAGTAAAATTCCAAGTGACAATGCACGCATCGTTGCCTTATAGCCGTATTTGTTTCTTTTCATGTTTTTATAGGCAATTTGCAGACTTCACATCCAAATATTTTTTGGATAAAGCTGTCTTTTACCTGGATCTCTTTCAAAACTGTGCCTGCTCCAATCCCTTTTACACACTGGATAGCAGTAAATTTACCAACCTTTTTAGCTGGTCTGTATGCAGAGAATAATACAATGCAAAACGAAAATACACCTGCAAACAAATATGTCCACACAGATATATGAAAGGGCAGGGAAAAGGTAAAAGGTCTCATAATAATTTCTTTTGCAGCATCATTGATATCGGAAATAAAATGTCCTGTAAATTTCACACTAATATAACCAAGTATAGTTCCTGCAATGAGTCCAAGCGGGATGGCTGTCAGACTAAGCCATAAACTCTCATAGATAACACTTGCCCTTATCTGTCTGCCTGTAGCACCAACACATTTTAAAATACCAAACTCCTGAATCCGCTTATTGGCACTGGCAGAAAATATATTGGATATTACAGTAATCAACATTGCTGCAATAAGAAGACCTAAAAGCAGTGCCGGTATTGCAAGCATGAGAGAGTATGCTCCTCCATATTCTCCATAATCCAAACCAAGGAAATCCGTAAGCATCTTATTTGCGCTTGTCACAAAGCACATTACAGTTGTAATAAGTGATGTTGCAAGTGCGATTGCAAAAATTCCTGCAATCGTTCTTTTTTTATTCACTTTCATCTGGCTTAAGGCGAGTTGTGCTGTTATTTTCATTACTTCATCACCTCGTCTTTTATGATTTTTCCATCTCCGATCGTGATGATTCGGTTCGCCTGCAGCGCTATCTTTTCGTCATGTGTGACAAGAAGAATAGTCTGCTTATATTTCTGATTGGTGAACTTCAAAATATCCAGAATCTCTCTGCTTGTTTTACTGTCAAGATTTCCCGTCGGCTCATCTGCAAGAATAAATGCCGGCTCGTTTATAAGTGCCCTTCCTATGGATACTCTTTGCTGCTGACCTCCTGACATTTGTCCCGGCAGATGTTTTGCCCTTTTCTCAAGACCCAGCATATTCACAATCTCAGAAAGCCGTTCCTTATTCTCTTTTCTTCCATCTAATTTCCATGGTCAGCTGCAATATTTCCTCCGCAGTAAGAGTAGGTATCAGATTATAAAACTGATAAACAATTCCCAGATTTCTTCTGCGGAAAATTGCAAGTTCATCCTCGCTCATTGCTTGTATCTCATTTCCATCAATGATAATAGAACCGCTTGTTGGATAATCAATTCCGCCAATCATATTCATAAGTGTCGATTTCCCGGAACCGGATGCTCCGATGATTGCAACAAATTCTCCTCTTTCTACCGAAAAAGACACATGATCAAGCGCAATCACTTCCGATTCGCCTTCACCATATTTCTTTGTTAATTCCTTCACTTCTAAAACAGCCATTGTAGTCCTCCTTTTTCAAATACCATCCTAGCAATGCAAAATGACTGTTCTGTGACAAAAGAAATTATTATTGTGACAATTTTGTCACTTAGAAACAATTCACTTAAAAAATTTTAAAATAAAAGTCGTTCCCTCTCCCATGCCTCCAAAATCAACATCAATGTCGCCACCCTGTCCTTTCAGAATAGAGAGTGCAAGCGGCATTCCGATTCCAAATCCATTTTCATTGGTAGAATTTTCAAACCGTTTAAAAAGAGCAGCATACTCTGTTTTGTCCATTCCCATACCGCTGTCCTTAACTGAAATCCAGCTATACATGGGATTTTCTCCGCTGTCAATCTCAATCACACTTCCATCCGGTGAATATTCGATCGCATTTTTGATAATGTTCGTAAGTGCTTCTGTGGTCCAGCGTTTATCACAATGTATGATGCAATCCTGTTTCAGCTCTATGGTCAGATTGTGGATATCCAAAAGGATTGCCACCGATGGTTTTACCGCCTCTAAAAGTTCTGACGTGCGGATGTCATTTTTGATAAAATCAATTGCATGGGCATCAAGCTTTGCCATCTTAAGAAGTGCCCCTACAAGCCACTCCATTTTGTTTAGCGAAACCTGAATGTTATGAATGAACTCTTCCTGTTTTTCCGGCTCTGCCTCCTCCAGTAAATCTGCCATAATCATCATGGAAGTAATCGGTGTTTTTAACTGATGGGAAATATCTGCCATATAATCAGAGAGACTGTCTCTTTCTGCCTCAACTGCCTTTATCTGTTCATTTTTCGTGTTCACAAGAGCATAAATATCATTTTTAATATGTTAAAAGAGCCTTCCTTATTCTCTCGAATATCCAGTTCCTCGCCGGAACTATAGCCTTTCACAAACTCCGACAACTGTTCTATCTCTTTTTTCTTAATCCACACGATATCCCATTCCTCTCACAGTCTCAATGTGTATTGCCTCTCCAAGTTTCTCCCGCAGCCGTTTCACATAAACGGTAAGTGTATTATCCTCAACAAAGTTGCCGTCTGCGTCCCATATTTTGTCAAGAATCTGCTGCCTTGTCAAAAGGATTCCTTTATTACTCGCAAAAATAAGCAGCAACCGATATTCCAATGCTGTAAGTTCTATGATTTTATCATTCACATAAACCTTTGCCTCATCTGTATGGATGGCTGCATGACCCATATATATCATGTTGTCCTTCTCTCCATTTTGATATTAGCAGATAAAATGCGTCGAACTCTCGCCAAAAGTTCCCTGATTCTGAAAGGTTTTACAATATAATCCTGTGCTCCTTCATCAAATGCCCTCACAATTGTATTTTCATCATCCACAACTGTCAGGAAAATCACAGATGTAGCATTATTTTTGAATATCTCACTTACATCAAATCCAGTTCCATCCGGAAGCTGCATATCTATAATTGCCAGGTCAAAATTATAATGTTCAATTAAACTTCTGGCATCTTTTATACCTGTGGCATGATTTGTTTCATACCCTTCTGTCTCAAGTGCATACAGAATCCCCGAAGCAATCATTGTGTCATCTTCTACCAAAAGTATTCTACTCATGAATTATAGTCCTTTCGTTATCGTTATAAGATATTAGCCTTACGATTATCTCATAAGGGCAAAAATAAGGGAAAATACATATCATTTCACTAATGAAACGGACTGGAAAGCCTGTAAAATAGGGAAAATTAGAAAGATATTTCTACAAACTTGAAGTTGTCAGTCCTTCTTGTTCTTTTCAATAGCATTAATAGTGCAAGCAAAACCTGTAATCATTGAAAGTAGTATTGCTCCACCCATTGCTTCGTTCATTCCAGCACCAAAGAAAAAACCGACCAACGCTGCAATTACCATAAGAATGATTGAAATGATTACTCTCATAATATATACCTCCATAAATAAGAAGTTGTTAGTTGTTTGGAATCACTTCTCCATTTTCATCTAAAAGATAGATTGCATAAACCGTTCCTATCTGCAATGGATCACTTTCCATTACATCACCATTAAATACAACACGGATATTATCATCTACATTCAATTCTGGTACTCCTTCTGCTGATACCACATCTTTTGTAACAGAAAATTCCTCATCAACAGAAATCCCACTATTAAATGCTTCTATACACCTAACATCAACATATTCTTTATTTATTTCCAAAACTTTTGCATTAAAATATGCTTGTCTCTTTTCATTTTCATTTTTGCATCCAGATAACGCTACTATACAGCCAAATACTGCTAAAATAGATAGCCACCTTTTCATACTCAACACCTCCTCAAATCCCGATTGAGATTTCACCTGTTTTAAGAGATTTAATAACTGTTATATTTTGTTATCAAATTCTCCGCAATCCCTTGAAAACACTGGATTTGTCGCAGGTGAGCTTTCCCTTATTGTTTCCCTTGTGTTATATCTTCCATATAAGTTTACGAACTCTGATAAGGGAAATACAAGGGCAAGAAAATCTGATAACATATTATAACACGAAATAAAAGTGACATGGTGAACTGATTGAAATGCTTCTTAATTTTTA
>ENA-OQDD01000872-OQDD01000872.1-human-gut-metagenome-genome-assembly--contig:-NODE-872-length-10912-cov-1.957719_pt1 | contig 10912 bp, 15 predicted proteins | sample MGYA00242507_ERZ504598 | MGnify/ENA primary metagenome ERZ504598 (study PRJEB26092, sample SAMD00036318) | human gut metagenome | host: Homo sapiens | study: EMG produced TPA metagenomics assembly of... | reverse complement strand
GGAGCTTGTGAAGTTCCTTGCTGATATAGAGCTTACAGAGCAGCAGCACTATATAGGAGATCAGATACTAAAGGAAATCCGTGCGAGAGTTGGCTTTTGCAGCAGGTCGGCCTTGATTACCTCACCCTTACCCGTGGCACGGCAAGCCTTTCAGGCGGGGAAGCCCAGCGAATCAGGCTTGCCACGCAGATAGGCTCAGGCTTGTAGGTGTGGCATATATACTTGATGAGCCAAGTATCGGATTGCATCAGAGGGATAACGACAAGCTGCTTGGCGCACTTATGAATCTTAAGAATCTGGGAAATACGCTCATAGTTGTGGAGCATGATGAGGATACCATGCGTGCAGCGGATTATATCGTGGATGTAGGGCGGGAGCGGCTCGCACGGTCAGGATAGTGGCAGCAGGCTCGTTAAAGGACATTATAAAGTGCAAGAAATCACTCACAGGAGCATATCTGAGCGGTAAAATAAAGATACCGGTGCCGCAGGAGAGGCGCAAGCCAAGCGGATATATCACGATAAGAGGAGCCAGGGAGAATAACCTGAAAAATATTGATGTGCAGATACCTCTTGGTATCATGACCTGTGTTACAGGCGTGTCGGGCTCGGGAAAGAGCTCATTGACCAATGAGATACTCTACAAGCATCTGGCCAAATCCTTAAACAGAGCCAGGTGTATCGCAGGTGACCACGACGGTATAGATGGTCTTGAACAGCTTGATAAGGTCATAGACATCGACCAGTCACCGATAGGCCGTACACCCCGCTCTAATCCTGCCACATATACAGGTGTGTTTGACATGATAAGAGACCTGTTTGCATCAACACCCGATGCCAAGGCAAAGGCTATAAAAAGGGCCGTTTCAGTTTCAATGTAAAGGGCGGCCGGTGTGAGCCTGCGGCGGTGATGGATCCTTAAGATAGAGATGCATTTCCTGCCTGATGTATATGTGCCGTGTGAGGTCTGTGGAGGCAAACGATATAACAGGGAGACCCTCGATGTAAAGTACAAGGGCAAGAGCATATACGATGTTCTTGATATGACAGTGGAGGAGGCACTTGAGTTTTTCAAAAATGTGCCAAAGATCCAGAACAAAATCCAGTCGCTCTATGATGTCGGACTATCCTACGTGAAGCTGGGACAGCGTCCACAGAGCTTTCGGGCGGTGAGGCGCAGCGTATCAAGCTTGCCACAGAGCTTAGCAGAAAGAGCACCGGAAAGACCATATATATACTTGATGAGCCTACCACAGGACTGCACTTTGCAGATGTACACAAGCTTGTGGAGATACTGCGCAGGCTATCAGACGGAGGCAATACTGTAGTTGTTATCGAGCACAACCTCGACGTGATAAAGACAGCTGACTATATCATAGATATGGGACCTGAGGGCGGAGACGGCGGCGGAACCGTCATAGCGCAGGGCACACTGAGGAGATATGCGAGGTAAAACAGTCATATACAGGCCGGTTTTTGAAACCATATCTGGAAAAAGACAAGGATAAACTTTAAAATTTTATTAAATATGACCTTTTTCAAAAAAAAAAGTTTGAAAAATGGGATTTATTGTATATAATAAGAGAGTGTATGTGTAAATTTAAAGATATGGCAGGAAAGGGGCTATTAAAATGGTCGGATCAGATATCGGAATCGATTTAGGAACAGCAAGTATACTTGTTTATATAAAAGGAAAGGGTGTTGTGTTAAAGGAGCCTTCAGTAGTAGCCTTTGACAGGGACACCAACAAGATTAAGGCAATCGGAGAGGAAGCACGCCTCATGCTCGGAAGGACACCGGGTAATATCGTTGCAGTCAGACCACTGCGTCAGGGTGTTATCTCAGATTATACAGTTACAGAGAAGATGATCAACACTTCATCCAGAAGGCGCTTGGTAAGAAGAGCTTCAGAAAGCCGCTCGTGAGCGTATGTGTGCCAAGTGGTGTTACAGAGGTTGAGAAGAAGGCCGTTGAGGATGCTACATTTGCAGCTGGAGCCAGAGATGTTAAGATTATCGAGGAGCCAATCGCAGCTGCAATCGGTGCAGGTATTGATATTTCAAAGCCATGCGGAAATATGATAGTAGATATCGGAGGCGGTACATCAGATATAGCTGTTATCTCACTCGGTGGTTCGGTAGTCAGCACATCTATCAAGATAGCCGGAGATGACTTTGATGAGGCAATTGTCAGATACATGAGAAAGAAGCATAACCTTCTCATCGGAGAGAGAACAGCTGAGGATATCAAAATCAAGATTGGTACATGCTACCCTCTCGCACAGCCGGAGACAATTGAAGTAAGAGGAAGAAACCTTGTAACAGGACTTCCAAGGACTATTACAGTCAGCTCAGAGGAGACAGAGGAAGCACTTCGTGAGGCAACTCTTCAGATAGTTGAGGCAGTGCACTCAGTGCTTGAAAAGACTCCACCGGAGCTTGCAGCCGATGTCGCAGACAGAGGAATCGTGCTTACAGGAGGCGGTTCACTGCTCAGAGGTCTTGAGGAGCTTATCGAGGAAAAGACCGGCATCAATACAATGACTGCAGAGCAGCCTATGACATGTGTTGCTATCGGTACAGGAAAGTATGTAGAGTTCCTTGCAGGCAAGAGAGATGAAGAATTCTAGAATATACGTTTTATAACAGGCAGCCGTGAGGGCGATGATATGTCCCTGCATTGCAGGAATGTATTGTCGCTTTTTTGTTAATATTGTTACAAATGGGGATATTACAGTCAGGGGGATTAGTGAACAAAATAAAGGATATTGGGAGAGGCGTAATCAATCTGGTATTTCCACCTCGCTGTCCGGTATGTGATGGTATAATTGGTCCGGTTGAGAGATATATACACAGCAGATGCTGTGAAAAGCTCTTTCCGGTTGAGCAGCCACAGTGTATGCGCTGTGGGAAGCCGGTTTTGTCTGAGCGAAGAGAGTATTGTGACGACTGCGCACGGGCACTCGAGCATCACAGGCAGATGCGGGAAGATGACAGCTACAGGCAGGGCAAGGCGCTTTTTGCATACAAGGGCAGCATAAAGCAGACCATGTACAGGTTCAAGTATTCAAACAGACGTGAGTATGCGGCTTATTTTGCACAGACAGCAGTGGAAAGATATTCGGACTGGATACAGAGATGTGGGATAGATGTTATTATTCCGGTGCCGATGCACCGTAAAAAAATGCGCCAGAGAGGCTACAATCAGGCAGAGTGTTTTGCAAGTGCATTGTCTGAAAGAACAGGCATAAAAATGGCAAAAGGGCTTGTGCGCAGAGTGAAAAATACCAGTCCACTCAAGACAATGGGGTATGTTGAACGCAGAAATTGTCTCGAGGGGGCTTTTCAAGTGGCGGATAGTATTGTACAATATGACCAAATACTAATAGTAGATGATATATATACTACAGGCAGTACGGCGGAGTCGATTGGGCACGAGATAGCAAAGAAATGTCCCGGCCGTGTATATGTGCTGTGTATTTGCATAGGACAGGGAAGTTAGGAGGGTTTTATCAGATGAGAATATCTAATTGCAAGGGCTGTGGCAGCAGGATGACAAAAACCGTATGAGATATAACAGGTAAGAGGATGATTTATGATAAACGAAGAAAAAGTAAGGGAACTGTTTAATATTGCTCTTTGTGACAGCAAAAGCGATGACAGCCGTGTGCAGAAACAGTCCGCAAGCTACTACGGATGGGACTATATATGGAAAGAGGGCTTAAAAAGCTTCTTCACAGGTACATTCGCATTTGCAGGGCTTGTTGTGATGTGGGTTGCTGTCAATGCAGCAGAGCTTTTGGACAGAATCAATAAGCTTGATTTTAAGGCAATAGGTGTCACAATAGGCATACTGTATATTGCGTTTATGGCGGTTTACATTTTTGTCACAATTATGGTGTATACTGCAAGATATAAGGCCGGCAGAAGAGAAGTGCGCAAATACGCAAATCACCTGAAGGCAGTGGGCAGAATATATTCCCGTGAGGAAAAGATTAAGCGTTAGGGAGGCTTTATGAACAAGTTACTGGAAATTAAGGATAAGGCAGTCAAATTTTGCGGTGAGTATGAGCACTTTATACTTCCGGTTGTGAGATTTGCCGTTGCATTTATCGCATTTATAACAATAGATTTGAATATCGGCTATATGGCGAAAATCAGCTCGATGCTTGTGGCACTGCTTTTAGCGCTTGTGTGTGCACTGCTTCCGGTGAATGCAATACTCTGGATTGCTTCGATTATGATACTTTTAGATATGTATGCGCTGTCCATAGAGGTTTTTGCTATCACATTTGTACTTCTTTTAGTACTGTATTTTGTCTATTTTCGTTTTGCACCGAAGGATGGCATGCTTGTGATACTCACACCTATATGCTTTCAGCTTCACATACCATCTGTTGTGCCGGTTGCAGCAGGTCTTTTAAGAAGAGCTTATTCGGTTGTTGCAATAATATGTGGCACACTGCTGTACTATTCCTTGACGGAATCAGACAGAATGCATCAGCGCTTGCAGAGGTGGTAGATAAAAAGGGGCAGAGCACTACAAAGCTCAATGTGACAATGGGACAGCTTCTTGACAACAAAGAGATGTTTATAGTTATGGCAATCTTTGTTATCACCACACTGGTGGTGTATCAGGTCAGACGATTGAAAATCAATAATTCATGGACTGTTGCCACCATAGCAGGAGGGCTCGTACAGTTGGTTGCACTTGTTGTTGCTTATCTGGTGCTCGGACTGCCGGAGAAGATAATCTGGCTTGTGCTCAGCACTGTAGCTGCTATTTTTGCAGGTGTTGTCATACAGTTTATATTTATGAATCTTGACTATGCACGTACAGAAAACGTACAGTTTGAGGATGATGAATATTATTATTACGTCAAGGCAGTTCCAAAGAAGATGATTGCCAAGGAGGAAAAGGTTGTAAAGCACTTTGGCAATACAGGAAGCCTTGGAAAGAAGATTCCGAGACATAATCAGGAAAATATCAGCAAAGAGGCTATTGCAAAAGATCTCGAAATAGACGAAAATATATTTGAGGATGACAAATAGTTACATAGTATAAGAGAAAGGAGGGCGCTATGGATAATGTGAGTGGTGTATTGATACGCTTCAAGGATCAGTTCCTTACATTCACAAATGTGCCGGGCATCAAAATCGGTGTGATAGACATTATAGAGATACTTATTATTTCAGTGCTCTTCTATCATATACTTTTGTGGATAAAGACCACGAGGGCATGGAATCTGTTCAAGGGCCTTATTATCATACTGTTGTTTGTGCTTGTTGCAGCATTGTTCCAGATGGATACAATACTGTGGCTTGCTGAGAAACTCTTTAATATAGGTCTCGTGGCACTTGTTGTTATTTTTCAGCCTGAGCTTCGAAATGCCTTGGAGAATATTGGTGGAAAGACCTTTTTGGGTGATTTTTTCAATACCGGCAGAGGCGAGATTGAGAAATTCTCCGACAAGACAATCGATGAGCTGGTGCGTGCATGCTTTGCGATGGGCAGAGTAAAGACAGGAGCACTAATAGTCATGGAGGATGAGATAAATCTGGGAGAGTATATCAGAACAGGAATAGATGTGGATGCCATACTTACAAGTCAGCTCCTCATCAATATTTTTGAGAAAAATACACCGCTTCATGACGGAGCGGTTATCGTGCGTGGCAACCGTGTGGTGTCAGCTACATGTTACCTTCCGCTATCAGACAGCCTGGCACTCTCGAAGGATTTGGGAACCAGACACCGTGCAGCGGTCGGAGTCAGTGAGGTAAGTGATTCGCTTACCATCATAGTCTCAGAGGAGACAGGAGCAGTTTCTACAGCATACAAGGGGCAGATTGAGCACGATATAGATGCCGATCATCTACGCACACAGCTTAAGCTTCTGCAGAACAGACATAGGGAGCCGGGTAAGTTTGAATTAATTAAAAGGAGGTTTAAGAATGGGAAAGAAGCTTCTAAAAACCTTCACAAATAATATAGGCTTTAAAATACTCGCGATAGCATTTGCATTTATACTCTGGCTTGTGGTCTACAATCTCAATGACCCGGTCAAGACAAAGACATTTACCACAACAGTCACCGTCACAGGGCGCGATTCGGTTGTTGACAAGGGGCTATGGCCTACCATCAAGGATTCGGAAAAGACCATCAGCTTTTCGGTATCAGGTAAGAGAAGCTATCTGAACGAGCTTGATGATTCCGATTTTTACGCAAATGTTGACCTTGCAAATATCATAGTAGATAAGGATGATACGAATAAGGCAAGCGTAAAGGTCGATATTGGATGCACTAAGTACAGACATTCGATTACCTTCAACGGTGGAGACCATATGCTCCCGCTTTCAGTTGAAAAATATATGCAGAAGCAGTTTGAGGTAAAGGTATCAGTGGTTGGAAGTCTCTCAGGTGCGAAAGCACTGGGAAACAAGCCACAGGCAAATCCAAAGGTAGTAAAGATCGGAGGTCCTGAGTCAGTTGTTTCAACTATAGCATCGGCTAATGTAAATATAAAGGTCGATGACAATACCATAATATCAGATAATCAGATAACTGATCGCGGTGATCTCACTCTGATTGATGATAATGGCGATGAGATAGATATATCAAAGCTTGATGTGGACAGCCAGTATCAGTCTATAGCAGTGACAGTTGATGTCTTAAGTACCAAGGAGGTACCTATCAAGTGTACTACGACAGGCTCACCGGCAGGAGGAAAGAGCGTGCTCGGAGTAGAACTATCAGAGGAGTCTGTAATGCTCAAGGGTAATGCAGAAGCATTGAACAATATCACATCTATAGATGTGGGCCCAATCGATATATCGGGCGCAACAGACGATATAAGTACATCTGTTGACCTGACAGGATATCTGCCGGATGGAGTTTTTATAGTGAACTCATACAAGACAAAGCTCAGTATAGATATAAAGGTTGAAACAAATGCGACTTCAACCATGACGCTGAACAGCTCCAATATCACATATGACGGACTGGAAGATGGATATACGCTTACATTTGTAACAGATAAGAGCAGTGTCGTAGTAAGCGGCACCCAGTCTGATATAGATACGCTTTCGGGAACTACACTGAAGGGTAAAATTGATGTGACAGGCCTTGATGCAGGTACACATACAGTGACGGTAAAGCCAAATCTGGATGAGACCAAGTACACATGGGGCGAGATAAAGGTTCAGATAGTTATCGGAAGGAAAGGTGACGGAGGCGGCACAACGGGAACTGATGGTACAGGAACAGCCTCGGGCTCAATAACAGGCGGTACAACATCAGGCGACACCGGCACAGGCGGTTCATCGTCATCGGGCAGCACATCGTCAGGAAACACCGGAAATAACGGCTCTGACAGTTCATCACATTGATAGATATATACCGAAAAGAGGTAATAAAAGTGGTAGCACAAAAAATAATAATCAAGAATCCTACCGGATTACATTTACGTCCGGCCGGCAATCTCTGCAAAGAGGCAATGAAATTTAAATCAAAGGTAACATTTATATATGACGAGAAAAATGTAGCTAATGCAAAGAGTGTACTTTCAGTGCTTGGAGCATGCATAAAGTCAGGCGATGAGATAGAGCTTATCTGCAATGGCGAGGATGAGAGCGAGGCGCTTGAACACCTTATACAGTACATCAAGGATGGACTCGGAGAGTAGTACACAAGGAAACAGGTATACATGGAGAAACATATATGGAGAAGCTTTTAACCATAGTCGTTCCGGCTTACAATGTTGAAAAGTATATAAAGAACTGTCTTGACTCGTTATAGATTTGTCTGTGCTCAGAAGTCTGGAGATACTCATAGTGGATGATGGTTCCACAGATTCCACAGCCAGCCTGGCACATACCTACGAGCAGAAATATCCATACAGCTTCAAGGTGCTCTCCAAGGAGAACGGAGGCCATGGATCTACCATCAACTATGCGATACCGCGCGCAACAGGAAAGTATTTCAAGGTGGTGGATGGTGATGACTGGCTGGACAAGAGCCTTTTGCCACAATTTGTACAGCTTTTGAAGCACACGCACTCGGATGTCATATCCAATGACTTCAACCTGGTGGATGATAGGACAAAGAAGGTCACAAAGCGCAGAAAGGCAGTGTCAAACTCTTATCACTACAACAGGGAGTGGGGCTTTGCTGAGGCTGTCATGGATCCTCTGATCACTATACATTCCATGACCATCCGTACTGATGTATTGCAGAAGAATGATATTCGTGTGGATGAGCACTGCTTCTACGAGGACCAGGAGTATATACTCTACCCTATACCATATTGCACAAGCATCACGTTTTCACCTCTGCCGCTGTATCAGTACAGACTTGGAAGGAGTGGCCAGAGCGTGGACATAAAGATGATGATCAAGCGTCATGACCAGCACCTTAAGGTGCTTGATGCACTGTTTGAGTACAACAACGTGCACGGCAATCTGCAGACCTACAAGAAGCAGTACCTTGAGCGCGGCATAGCCGAGGCAGTCGATGATGAGTACCAGATATTTCTGGCAAAGGGCAATGATGCAAGGAACGTTGAGCAGATGAAGAAGTTTAACGAGATGCTGCGTGAGGAGCACCCGGGAGTGTACCAGGCGTGCAGCAGGAAGAGCGTCTGGATGCTTAGAAAAACAGGTTTTAAGATATTTCCGATGGCAGCATGGGTCTATAGCAGACTGCGTGGTAATTAATTTCATGAATAGGCGTTAATGAGTATGCAATACTCTTTTTAATAATAGTAATCAGGACGGATAGAACAGTTAATGAGTAAAATATTATCAATCATAATACCAACATATAATGCAGAAAAGTTTCTGAATAAGGGGCTGTCGTCATTTCTGGTATGCAGGGATACAGATGCACAGACAGCACAGCACAACTGTAAAATGGCAACGGAGGGCCGCTTTGAGGAAATAGATATTGACAAGGCTATACTCGATAAGCTTGAGGTGATAGTCGTAAATGACGGCACACCTGACAGAAGTGTTGAAGTGGCGCAGAAATTTGTGGACTGGTATCCGGATACCTTTGTCATAGTAAATAAAACAAATGGTGGACACGGTTCTGCAATCAACACAGGAGTGGAGCATGTGAGAGGAAAGTATTTAAAGGTGGTCGATGCGGATGACTGGTAGATACGCTTGCGCTAAAGCACCTGGTTGAATATCTCGAGCATGTAGATTCGGATGCGGTGATACAAAGCTTCAGGTATTATGACATATCAAAGGATGAGTACAGACCGGCAGATGTGAGTGTGCCTGATTTTACACGAGAGTACAATTTAAAGGATATAGTAAACATGTGGATGATGTATTTGATGGACTATCATTTCACGGAGTGATATATAACACAGGTTCTATAAAGCACTTGGATATAAGCTCACAGAGCATGTATTTTACGAAGACCAGGAGTATGCAACCGTTCCGTTTTCGTATGCAAAAACTGTCAGATTTATTCAGGAAGAGTTGTATGTATACAGAGTTGGAGATGTAAATCAAAGTGTTTCAGCAGCGAGTCAGGTGAAGCGTCTTCCGGATCTGGAGCAGGTTATATTTAATGTACTTGAGGCAGAGAAGAGCTTTGCAAAAATGCCACAAGGTGGAAAGGAACACTTTATCAGAAAGACGTCGGGCATAATCACAAGCTATTATCAAATAGCTTTGATAAAAAATACCGACAGACAATCCGGCAGAGCATAGTAGAGCAGTTTAACATGAAACTCGCTCAAAAAAGTGCACTTATGTATGAGGCAGTACAGCGTAAATATAAAGTATTTCGGCTGTTTAATAAGCTGCATGTGAGCAACAGCTTTTACGAGAATCAATTTGCAAAGCTGCTTGAGCTTGCCAAAAGGGTTGGCAGAGCAGACAGACTATACAGAAAATAATACTGACTACCATTGTCAAATATGGTGACAGACAGCGATATAAGTGGAAATTAACATATAGAAACAGGAATTAGATAGGATATGGAAACAGAAAATAAAAAGATACTATCAATAATAATACCGACATATAATGCGGCAAAGTTTTTGGATAAAGGGTTATCATCATTTATTATTGATGATAACTCTCTTTTAAATATGCTGGACATTGTTGTTGTAAATGACGGCTCTACCGATAATAGTGTGGAGATTGCACAAAAATATGTAAATAAATATCCTGACGTGTACCGGATACTGAATAAAGAAAACGGTGGTCATGGCTCGGCAATTAATGAAGGCGTAAAAATAATAAAAGGAAGCTATTTAAGGTAGTAGACGCTGATGACTGGGTAAACACTGATGTGTTGAAAGAAACTATCTGTTATCTTAGAGATAATGAAAATAAACATGAGAATTTCGCAGATGCAGTGCTGATGAGCTATAGATCATATGTGCTGCAGAGAGAAAATACTGATGAGTATCCATACGACGATAAATATATAACAAAAAATGGTGGACCATATAATGCAGGATATGTGGATGAGCATCTGTATGATTTCTGGTGGGGGCTGAGCCTGCATGGGGTGATATATAATACGCAGTTTTATAGAAATACAGGACTGACACTCTCTGAGGGGGTATTCTACGAGGATCAGGAGTTCTCAATAATCCCAATGGCATATGCGAAGTATCTATGCATATGATAAGGCACTTTATGAGTATAGAGTCGGTGACGTAAATCAGAGCGTTTCGATAGAAAGCTCACTGAAGAGGCTTGACCATTATGAGAAGGTTATCATGAGGCTGATTGAGGCAGGCCGGGATGCGGAGCACTTTAGTATAGGCGGAAAGCAGCTGTGGTTTGATAAAACAAGCAAATTTATCAACGACTATTTGCAGCTTTGCCTGATTAGGAACACTGATAAAAAACAGCTTAGAAAAAGGATGAAGCTGTTTGTCAGTCAAATCG
>ENA-OQDD01000871-OQDD01000871.1-human-gut-metagenome-genome-assembly--contig:-NODE-871-length-10930-cov-1.865315_pt1 | contig 10930 bp, 15 predicted proteins | sample MGYA00242507_ERZ504598 | MGnify/ENA primary metagenome ERZ504598 (study PRJEB26092, sample SAMD00036318) | human gut metagenome | host: Homo sapiens | study: EMG produced TPA metagenomics assembly of... | reverse complement strand
ATTGAAAACTTAAATTTATAAATTTAAAAAAATAAAAAGTGAATAATCTCTCATTTTGAATCCCTTTCGCATACTTCTTTTGTTACTAAGTATTCCGTTACTTCGCAGGTAATGAAATCTTGTTAATTTCGTTAATAACCAAGGAATAAGGAGAAAATAGGTGGGGTTTGTTCAGAATAGTAAAAATCAACCGTTGGGATATTGGAAAGATAATATATAGTCTTAATATCCAACATCATAGAAGAGCTGCAATAGAAATTATGAAGTGAAAAGTCTCTAATTTTCAATATAAGATTCTATCTTTCAGTTTATTGCTTACGTTGGGAAACTTTTTGTAAAGCCAATATCAATCCGCTCCTCAAAACTTTGTTTGAAGACTATAAAAAAGAAACCACAAGTTTGCTCTACTTCCTCAAAAGAAGTAATCTCTTTTATACTGGATATCCTTCGTTTTTTACAAAAGAAATTACCCTTTGATTGGCCTCGTCAATCTTTCTGTTGCTGAAAGGCTTCAGATAAGTTTCCGTCACTGTGATGGAAGAGTGCCCCATGGCTTCTGATATGATTCCAGGATGTATCTCGCAGTGGTAAGCCATGGTCGCCCAAGTATGGCGTGCCGCATAACTACTGAGTGCCGACTGCATTCCCAAGCATTGTCTGAGTACTGCCAGACGTTGGTTGAATGCCCTGAGTGCCGACTGGTATTCCCGGTATGCCGCTTCTGTGCCTTCCTCACTTTGTAATATGGGGAATAAATAAGGAGAGTCCTTGTCCTTGTTTGCTATCATTCTCACCATTTGCATAGCCTCCGGCGTCAGTGAGACGGTCAGTGCCCGTCCCGTCTTCCTGCGCTATAGGACAAGGTATTTCCTTTGTAAATCCCTTTTGTGCAAATAGGCCAGGTCCACAAAAGGAATCCCTCTTAGCATAAACATCAATACAAAGAAAATTTTTGTTTTCTGTCGGGTGTTGGGAGAATTACCGGCCTGCAGGCTCATCTCTGTCTCCCGTACCAAGCAGCCTATGTCGGAAGCTTCGAGCGCCTTTTTCCTATCCGCCGTGTGCCGGTATACACATGCTCAAACAGCCTGGGTACATATCGCACCAGCTTTTTGTCCACCGCCCGGTTGTAAACCGAACGTATCGCTTTGATATAGGTGGATACCGTATTCCAACTACAATTCCTCTGCCTGAGGAAGTTTTCGAATCTCTTCAGCACGGTCGGGCTCAGCTTGCGCATGGGCATCGGTTGCATTGGGTGAATGCCGAGAATGCATTCACCGCTGACTGGTAGATGTGTGCCGTCCCCCACCTGCCGCTTTCCCGGAGTTCCCCGATGACTGAGGAGAACATCTCTTGTAAGGTAATTTCATTTCTGCTCATTTCCAAATTATTTATAAAAAGGTTTATCCTGCAATTATAAATAAATTGAGAGCAAGTGCAAAGGCATCATTCTGAAATCTGCGAAACGGGAATGATGCCGTATCCGACAGCTTATTTGTTGGCTAACGTCTGTTTAGTGGCTGATATACGTATCCTGGAAGAACCGCTTGTTATCATTCAGGCTGCAAGTGGCATCCACTCCGGCTTGTTGCAGGCGTTCGGCAATCTCATTCAGTTTCTTCCTCGAAACCCTTCCGATATAGAACAGACGGTAGCGGTAATCGTTGTCCAGCAATTCCATGACGTGCGTGAAATTCTGTTCGCGGGCAAAGTCGAAGTTTACTTTTCTTAGGTTCTGGTACGGATAGCGGATAGTCCTGCCTACGCTGTGTATGATGAGCCGTTATTGTCCAACGTCAGGTAGCAGAAGCGGGTCATCAGCATGCTGATGAAAAAAAGACTTAATGCAAACGAAATGATAGCCGGGATGAAGCCCCTGCCACTGATGGAATAATATCCCAATATAAGGAATATCAGGAATAAGACAAAGAACCAGAACATATAGAGTGACGGACGCTGGTATGTTTCTGTGGGAACCTCTGCGACTGTCCGTTCCCTCGGTGCGTAGTTGTCGAAGGGGATTTCTTGGGAGACCAGGTAGCGGATGACCGAGGAAGGGTGACGGAAAGGAGGCAGATAGATTACTTTTCTTTTCCTTCCTTTAGATGTAAAGTCAGTATGCCCGGACCATATTTGTCTTTCGCAGCCAAGTTGCTTTTGCGGGGAACCTGGTGGTAACGCTTCATGAAACTGAAACTCTTGATTTGGTGCAGTCCGATGTGCTGGCTTTGCAGCAGTTGTTCGGCTCTTTTCTGTTCTTTACTGGTCACTTCCATAGTTCTTATTTTTTAAGTTCGGGATAACTGATGCGGGTATGGTATATAGTCTTCAGCTTCTCCTTGAATACGTTCTTCACGGTGGCAATATCCTTGAAGGTGATGGGGCATTCCTTGAAATAGCCTTCTGCCACTTGCGAATCGATAATCTTGTCTACCAGGTTGCTGATGCTCTCTTCCGTATATTCGGGCAGACTGCGTGAAGCGGCTTCCACCGAATCGGCCATCATCAGGATAGCCTGCTCTTTGGTGAACGGGTTGGGACCGGGGTAGGTGAATGCCTCCTCGTTAGGGTCTTCACCGGGGTGCTCGTTTTTCCAGGAGATATAGAAATACTTCGTTTTCCCACGGCCATGGTGAGTGGTGATGAAATCCTTGATTACTTTGGGGAGATTGTTCTTCTCGGCCAGCTTCAGCCCGTCCGTCACATGGCTGATGACGACTTGGGCACTTTGCTCATAGCCAGATTCTTGTGCGGATTGACTCCACCCGACTGGTTCTCGGTGAAGAACACCGGATTCTCCATCTTGCCGATGTCATGATACAGCGCTCCGTACGTACCAGCTGGCTTTTGGCTCCGATACGGTTGGCCGCTTCCGCCGCAAGGTTGGCAACCTGCATGGAATGCTGGAAGGTGCCGGGAACTGTCTCGGACATGCGGCGCAGCAGGCTGTTGTTGATGTTGGACAATTCGACCAGGGTGACATTGGAGGTAAAGCCAAACGTCTTTTCCACCAGGAAGAGCAGGGGATAGGTGAACAGCAGCAACACTCCGTTAATGACGAAATAAGTGTACATGCTTCCGTTGATTTTTGTCAAGTCGTTTTCTGTAATCAGCTCGAAAGCAAAGTAGACGGCAGCGTAGGTCAATATGACGAGGAAGGCTGTCCGGAACAGTTGCGACCGTTGTGAAAGTTCCCTCAGACTGAAGATGGCAACCAGTCCCGCCGAGAGTTGCAGAAGAATGAATTCATGCGGATAGCGCAGGCAGATGGAGCATATCAGTATGGTGGTGACTTGTGCGATGAAGGCCGTGCGTGAGTCGAGGAACACCCGGATGATGACCGGCAGCATGGCATACGGGATGATATAGACATTGAATATGTTGTTGGCAACCATGATGGCCGTCACCACGCAATAGAACATGATGAGGGCGAAGAGCAGGGAGAGGCTGCCCTTGCGCTTGTAGTAATCTTTACGGAACAAGTCGAGGTAGAGCATGAAACACAGCATGAAGATACTGACAAACAATACCTGCCCCGCCAGCATCAACCGTTTTTGCCCGATGGACTCACTGCGTTTGATGGATTCTTTCCGTAGACTCTCAAGGATGTTGTATGTCTCCTGGCTGACAATCTCGCCGCGGTCGATGATTTTCTGTCCGCTCAGTACGATGCCGTTGGCCCATGAATAGTTGTCGAGCATCTCCTTCTTAGCGGTTTCGGTCCGCTGCTCGTCATAGGTCAGATTAGGGAACAGATATTCGTTCAGCGAGCATTGCCGTAGAATGTCCGGGCGGTAGTGGGCGGTATCGGCGTGAGTATATAGTTATAGGCATCCTTCACCGAATATACCTTGTTGATGTCCTGCTGGTTGGCCAGTTTGTCGTTAATGACCATGATGGCGGTTGTGCTGTCCTTATGCAGTTGGTTCAGCTCTTCGGTAGAAACGATGCCGGCGCGATATACTTCAGAGAGTTTCCTTTCCAGAAAGCGGACGTAGTCGGTGGAGGGAAGCAGGCCGCGCAGGTGGGTCTGATAGTCTGCCTTCAACTTGGCGAGCACACTTTTCTCAATGCTTTTGTCCAGCTGGAAATACGGCTGGAAGGCGGCGAGGATACTGTCTTGCTCGCGTTTCACCACTTCATCGGCCTTATAGATGGGGAAGTCGAAGGTGGCCATGAGCTGTCCGTACTTCCAGGGCTTGTCAATGTCGACTGGTAGTTGAATTTACCGTCACGTGGCAGAAAATAGACAATAATCCCCACAGTGCCGATGAATATCAGTGCTCTGTATAGCAAATCTCTGAGCGAGAACTCTTTTTTTGTATTGAAATAACTCATATCGGCTGAAATTTTTGCGAAAAGTACAAAAAAAACATTAGTGTGGAAAAAAAGGTTTAATTTTGCCGTCTAAAATATTCATAAGTAAGGTAGATTATGACAGAAAGAAAGGTCAGAGTCCGTTTTGCCCCGAGTCCTACGGGGGCGTTGCACATCGGCGGTGTGCGTACAGCTTTATACAATTATCTCTTTGCGCGTCAGCATGGAGGAGATTTGATATTTCGTATTGAAGATACTGATTCCAACCGGTTTGTACCGGGTGCGGAAGAATATATCCTGGAGTCTTTCAAGTGGTTGGGCATCCCGTTTGACGAGGGCGTGAGTTTCGGTGGAGACCATGGCCCGTACCGTCAGTCGGAACGTCGGGAAATATACAAGAAGTATGTTCAGATTCTGCTGGAGGCCGGAAAAGCCTACATCGCTTTCGATACTCCTGAGGAGCTGGAAGCAAAGCGTGCGGAGATTGCGAATTTCCAGTACGATGCTTCTACCCGCATGCAGATGCGCAATTCACTGACCCTTCCTAAAGAAGAGGTAGACGCGCTGATTGCTGCCGGTAAGCAGTACGTGGTGCGTTTCAAGATAGAGCCGAACGAAGATGTGCATGTGAACGACCTGATTCGTGGGGAAGTAGTGATAAACTCTTCCATTCTTGATGACAAGGTTCTTTATAAATCGGCAGATGAACTTCCTACTTACCATCTGGCCAATATTGTGGACGACCATTTGATGGAAGTGTCCCATGTGATACGCGGTGAGGAATGGTTGCCTTCCGCACCGTTGCATGTATTGCTCTACCGTGCTTTGGGTGGGAGGATACCATGCCTGCCTTTGCGCATTTGCCCTTGTTGCTGAAGCCCGAGGGTAACGGCAAATTGAGTAAGCGTGACGGCGACCGTCTGGGCTTCCCGGTTTTCCCGTTGGAGTGGCATGACCCAAGTCGGGAGATGTCTCTTCAGGCTACCGCGAATCAGGCTATCTGCCCGAAGCGGTCATTAATTTCCTGGCTCTGCTGGGCTGGAATCCGGGCAATGACCAGGAACTGATGTCTATGGATGAATTGGTGAAATTGTTTGATTTGAGCCATTGCAGCAAGTCGGGTGCCAAATTCGACTATAAGAAAGGTATCTGGTTCAACCATGAGTACATCATGATGAAACCGGATGCGGAGATAGCTTGTCTTTTCAGACCGGTGCTGGAGTCCAACGGCATAGACGCCTCCAACTATAGCGACGAGTTCCTTACGAAAGTGGTTTCACTGGTGAAGGGACGCGTCAACTTCGTAAAGGAACTGTGGGACCAGACCCGTTTTTTCTTCGTAGCCCCCACGGAATATGCGGCAAAGGATGTGAAGAAGCGTTGGTCGGAAGATACTCCCCGCATCATGACCGAATTGATGGATGTGTTGCGCGGCATCGGAGATTTCTCCTCCAAGCCTTCCGAAGATATTGTGATTGGTTGGATTACTGAGCGTGGCTATCACATGGGAAATGTGATGAATGCTTCCGCTTGTCAGTGGTGGGCGAGTGTAAAGGCCCGCACATGTTCGACATTACCGAGCTGATTGGCAAGGAAGAGACGTTGGCCCGTATACAGCGTGCTGTTGATGCTTTAAAGTGAATAAATCTTCTTCATCCTTAATCCATATAGTATGCTATATGACTTGGCAATAGCATCTACGATATTCTGGTGCATCTGGCTGCTCCATTTAGCCGTAAGCCCCGAAAAATGATGAAGGGACACTGGGTGGTCTATGAACTTCTCCGGCAGCAGTTGGAGAAGGACGTGCGCTATATATGGTTCCATGCCGCTTCTTTGGGGGAGTTCGAGCAGGGACGGCCGTTGATTGAGAAAATTCGTGCCAAATATCCGGATTACGGTATTCTGCTGACTTTCTTCTCGCCGTCGGGCTATGAGGTCCGCAAGAATTATAGGGGGGCAGACGTTGTCTGTTACTTGCCTTTCGACAAGTCCCGCAATGTGAAGAAGTTCCTGGATATCGTGAATCCCTGCATGGCATTCTTCATCAAGTACGAGTTCTGGAAGAACTATCTGGACGAACTGCACAAGCGCCGTATCCGGTGTACAGCATTTCTTCCATTTTCCGCCGCGGACAAGTATTCTTCAAGTGGTATGGCGGTACGTACAGACATGTGCTGCGCGACTTCGACCATTTGTTTGTGCAGAATGAACGCTCCAAACGCTATCTGGCGAAGATAGGTATCAGCGTGTCACGGTGGTGGGGGATACCCGTTTTGACCGTGTGCTGCAGATTCGTGAGGAGGCCAAACATCTGCCTTTGGTGGAGCTTTTCAAGAACAACACGATGACTTTCGTGGCAGGAAGCTCCTGGCAGCCGGACGAGGATTTGTTTATTGAATACTTTAACCAGCATCCAGAGGTGAAGTTGGTTATCGCTCCGCACGTTATCGACGAAAACCATCTGGTAGAGATTATCCGTAAACTGAAAACGCCCCTACGTGCGCTATACCCGTGCCGACGAGAAGAATGTCCGTAAGGCCGACTGCCTGATTATCGACTGCTTCGGGTTGCTCTCTTCCATCTACCGCTATGGCGAGATTGCCTATATCGGAGGTGGTTTCGGAGTGGGAATCCACAATACTCTTGAGGCTGCAGTTTATGGCATTCCGGTGATTTTCGGACCGAAGTATCAGAAATTCCAGGAGGCCATCCAGTTGCTGGAGGCAAAAGGCGCTTTCTCGGTGAAGGATTATGAGGAACTGAAAACTTTGCTCGACCGTATGCTGACAGATGAAGTCTTTTTGCGCGAATCAGGCATGAATGCAAGCAATTATGTGACCGGCAACGCCGGTGCAACGGATAAGATAATGAGTATGATAAACTTTTAGAAAAGTAAAGAGTGATAAAAGCGATAGGGCGGTAAAGGTGATGGAATGGCATCCCTTTATCGCCCTGCCTTTTTGGGGCGCCTTGTCTCCCTTTATTTGTACCAGTCGGAATACATCAGATAGTTGTGTGCAATCTTCTGGTTCAGCTCCTTGGCCTGCTCCGGATCTACTTTCTTGATGAACTTGGCGGGGACTCCTCCCCAGATGCTTCCCGGCTCGATGACCGTATTGCTCAATACCAGGGAACCAGCGGCGACAATAGCCCCTTCGCCCACTACTGCGTGGTCAAGGATGGTGGAACCCATCCCTACCAAAGCATAGTTCTTGATAGTGGCTCCGTGGATGGTCACGTTGTGCCCCACGGATACGTGGTCTCCTATCTCTATGGTCGATTTCTCGTACAAGGTGTGGAGCACGCTTCCATCCTGGATGTTTACTCCGTTCCCTATGCGGATTGAGTTTACGTCACCCCGCAGCACGGTGCTGAACCAGATGCTGCAATCCCGTCCCGTCTTGACGTCGCCAATGACAACCGCATTGTCCGCCAAAAACAATTCTCCCCGATTTCGGGAGTGAATCCTCTTACTGATTTTATTAATGCCATTTTTTTAGTGATTAGTGGTTAGGTTACTGCATGCTTCCTTCAGCCATTCCCGTTCTCCTTCGTTCAGGCTTGGCGAAAGTGCCTCGTATACATGCTGGTGATAGTTGTCCAGCCATGCCGTTTCCTCTGCCGTCAGCATCTCTTTGATGATACCTTTCTTGCAGATGGGGCAGAGGGTAATGGTTTCGAACTTCAGGTAATTTCCGAACATGCCTTCACCGTCCTTCACGGTCAGCACCAGGTTTTCCGTGCGTATTCCATGGCTTCCGGCTTTATAAACGCCCGGTTCGTTGGAAGTGACCATTCCCGGCCGTAGGGTTACCGGATTCTCATTCATGCGGATGCTTTGCGGACCTTCGTGCACATTGAGGAAATGGCCTACGCCGTGCCCGGTACCATGCAGGAAGTTCATGTGGTATTGCCATATCGGCATGCGGGCCAGTACATCCAGTTGCGCTCCTCGCGTACCTTCCGGGAAGACAGCCATGGCGAGGTCGATATGTCCTTTCAGTATCAGGGTGTAGTCCGTCTTCTCTTCTTCGGTCAGTTTCCCCAGTGCGATGGTGCGGGTGATGTCGGTAGTGCCGTCCAGGTATTGCGCACCCGAGTCCAGCAGCAGGAATCCCTCGGGTTTCAGTGGCACGTCCGTTGCCGGAGTGGCTTCGTAGTGTACGATGGCTCCATGTTCCTTGTACCCGGCAATGGTGTCGAAGCTTTCTCCCATGTAGAGTGGCTGTGCGGCACGGAATTCGTGCAGTTTCTTGTCTACGCTGATTTCTGTCTCGTTGCCTGCGGGAACGGCCTCCTCCAGCCATTTCAGGAACTTCACCAGTGCCACTCCGTCGCGTTGCATGGCTGCGTGGATGCCGGCTATTTCCCGGTCATTGCGGACCGCTTTCAGCAAGGCTATCGGTGAGCGCTCGTCAAGTACCCGGCAGGAAGGGGGAGGGCGGAATAAACGGCATAATTCGTCTTTCCCATGTCGAGCATGATGCTGCCGTCCGGTATTCTTGTCACAAAGGATTCGGTGTCCCCATAAGCATGGATGGTGACGCCGGCTTCTTCCAGATAGGCTGAAAGCTCTTCCGTTACTTTCTCGGGCTGGATGAAAAAGTGTGTTTCTTGTTCGTTGATTATCAGGTAGCTTACTACTACGGGGTTGCAATGCACATCGTTGCCGCGTATGTTGAGTGTCCATGCTATCTCGTCCAATGCCGACACCAATAATACGTCCGCTTCACTCTTTTTCATCTCCCGGCGGATAGCAGCCAGTTTGTCCGGACAGCTTTTCCCGGCGTATTTCATCTCGTGGATAAAGGCGGGTGCTTCGGGCATGGGAGGGCGGTCTGTCCATATCTCATTCATCGGGTCGGCAATGCTCTTTACGGTGATGTCGTTTTTTGCCAGATCCTCTTGCAGGGCTATGGCTTGTGTGGTGGAAAATACCTTCCGTCTATACCTACAACTGAATTCGCTGTAAGGTTCTCCCGCAGGAAATCGAGGATGCTGGGCGTTTCGGGCAGCATTTCCTTGTATAAGTCGATGCCGCTGCCTTCCAGCTGCTGCTCGGCTTGGAGAAAATAGCGGGAATCTGTCCACAGTCCCGCCTTGTCGCTGGTGATCACCGCCGTGCCTGCCGAACCGGTGAAGCCTGATATCCATTCTCTTGATTTCCAGTACGGTGCTACGTACTCGCTTAGGTGCGGGTCGGTACTGGGGATAATGAAAGCGTCTATGCCTTCTCTTTTTAACAATGCCCGTAGAGCATCTATACGTTGATTGATTGTCTGAGCCATATTTTTATAAATGTAATTAAGTAGGCGTGTAAATGAGTTTATAATCTCTCCATTCTCTGCTTTCAAAGTTACACATTCTCTTTTAAAAATGTGCTATGCTTCACGGATTTTAGCGGATTGGCTCAATAAAACATCTTTCCCTTTGCTCATTCGTTTGATAATTAGGAATCATGGGTAATTTTTTTGCAGAAAGTTTTGTGAATAAAGAAAGTATGTGTAATTTTGCCGCTCAATTTAATCGTGAGATTTTAAACCATTAACATTTAATTAAAAGAAAATGATTGTAGTACCTGTAAAAGAAGGCGAAAACATTGAAAAAGCGCTGAAGAAATTCAAAAGAAGTTTGAAAAAACTGGCACAGTTAAGGAATTGAGACGCAGACAACAATTTGATAAACCGTCTGTGACTAAAAGACTTAAGAAAGAACGTGCTGTTTACGTTCAACAACTTCAGCAAGTAGAAGATTAATAATTCGTAAATTCCTTTGAATTATTGAATTCTTTTTCATACATTCGTTGCATGATTTTAGATATGTAGCGATATGTTGTTGACAGATTCTTTTCTTGACTATCTTCTGCATGAGCGGAACTATTCCAAAGGTACGGTTGAGTACTATCGGGCAGATATTCTTGAACTGCAGAGGTTTGGAGAAGAAATGTTGGGAGACTTGACTCCATCGGATGTAGATGCGGAACTTGTTCGTGAATGGATTGCTTCCTTGATGGACAAAGGACTTGCTTCTAATACGATAAACCGAAAGCTGAGTTCTATCCGGACATACTATAAATTCCTTTTGAGGAGAGGCGAGGTCGCGGTAGATCCGTTGCGGAAAGTGACGGGGCCCAAGAAGAAAAAGCCGCTTCCGGTATTTCTGAGAGAGGGTGAGATGAATAGGTTGCTGGATGATATGGACTTTGGTGAAGGTTTTGAAGGGTGTCGCGACCATATGATTATTGAAATGTTTTATGCTACCGGCATGCGACTTTCAGAATTGATAGGGTTGGATGATAAGGATGTCGATTTTTCGGCTTCTCTCGTTAAAGTGACGGGAAAACGGAATAAACAACGTCTTATACCTTTCGATGAGGAGCTGGGACGCTCGATGCGAGAATATGTCAATGTGCGGAATGAAGCTGTCCCGGTTCGCTCGGATGCTTTTTTTGTCCGGAAGAATGGAAAAAGGCTTTACCGCAGTATCGTAGCATGCCCTTGTGAAACGAAACCTTTCGAAGGTAGTGACTGTAAAAAAAGAAGTCCCCACGTGCTGAAGGCACACCTTGCAACGGCTATGCTGAACATGTGCGATTAGCTCGATAAAG
>ENA-OQDD01000868-OQDD01000868.1-human-gut-metagenome-genome-assembly--contig:-NODE-868-length-10955-cov-4.285556_pt1 | contig 10955 bp, 13 predicted proteins | sample MGYA00242507_ERZ504598 | MGnify/ENA primary metagenome ERZ504598 (study PRJEB26092, sample SAMD00036318) | human gut metagenome | host: Homo sapiens | study: EMG produced TPA metagenomics assembly of... | reverse complement strand
GTCACGCATTACTCACCCGTTCGCCACTCTCACCACCAAGCAAAGCCTGATGGATCCCGTTCGACTTGCATGTGTTAAGCACGCCGCCAGCTTCATCCTGAGCCAGAATCGAACCCTCCACAAAAAACTTCATGAAAAGCATCCGAATAGATGACTCTCAAAACAAAAATTGACGAGCACGTCCTTAAGGAAGGACGCCCTCAAAAAACCTCACCCCTCATCAAACCCTCCCGGTACCCAACCACCACGACAGGCAATCAGGCGAGGAATGAACTGGCAATCATTGACTATAAAGAAGTAGTACAAACACGCTCTTGAGTTCTCAAACCACCACCACACCAGCCAGACGGGAAACCAACCAGAGGAAGGAACCCGCCGCGCTGAGCGGCAACAGGTGAATAACTTACACGCATGTCCGGATTCACGCAAATCAAGGCACGCAAAAACCCCAGGAATCGGCATAACAGCGCGGTTCCCTCGGCGTGTCGCACAGAGCCCACTTTGCTCTGATGAGGCTAGGTTAACCCCTCAAATGTTTCTGAAAAGCATCAAATCCACTATTCGGCTGGCGTGTCGCGAGAGTTTTCAGCTTGTCGGCCCTGCGTTCATCTCTCGGCAACCACACTGCCGGCGCACAATCGGCGCATGACAGCGCTCCGTCATCGGATTTCGTTCATGAATCGCGGGTATACCTGTAGTTATGACCAAGAAGATTGCTGTATTAACCGGGGCGGGCATTTCCACGTCCGCCGGCATCCCTGATTTCCGCGGTCCGGACGGTGTGTGGACCAAGCATCCTGACCAAATGAGCGTTTACGACATCGATCTGTTCCTGCGCAACAAAGAGGACCGCGAGTACTCCTGGCGCTGGCAAAAGGAATCGCCAGTATGGAATGCGCAGCCCGGCACTGCGCATAAGGCGCTGGTCAAGCTGGAACAAGCCGGCATGCTGACGCTGCTGGCCACGCAGAACTTCGATGCGCTGCATGAGAAGGCCGGCAACAGCGACAACGTCATCGTGAACCTGCACGGCACTATCGGCACCTCGCATTGCATGAAGTGCCATCAGGAATATGCCACGGCGGACATCATGGCCCGTTTGGATGAAGAGCCCGACCCACATTGCCATCGCAAACTGAAGTATCGTGGCGATATGCCGTGCAATGGCATTATCAAAACCGATGTGGTGTATTTCGGTGAGGCGTTGCCGGACGGCGCGATGGAGAAGTCGTACAGTCTGGCCACCAAAGCCGACGAACTATGGGTAATCGGATCGACTTGAGGTGTACCCGGCGGCGAGCATTGTGCCGGTGGCCGCGCAGGCGGGCGTGCCCATCACCATTATGAATATGGTCACACGCAATATGACCATCTTGCGAGCCGCTTGATTCATGAGGATATCGCCGTTGCCCTGCCGAAGTTGGTGGACGAGACGATTGCGGAGAACAAGTAGCCCTCAGCATAACGAAAGCGCCGGTGGGTGGGTTAAGCAACTGATGATTGTCGGTTAACCACCCACCGGCGCTTTTGCGCCACCTCCCGCCAGCGGGAGGTATTGGAGCACACTTCTGCGCGGCTTCCCGCCAGCGGTATTGGAATCAGTAGATGCGCTTGGGCTGGAATCCGGCTTCCCTGAGTGCCGCGAGGATGCGGTCGATGTGCTCGGGGCCGTTGGTCTCGACCGTGACGCCGAGAGACACCGCGTTGGTGTAGTGGCCGGATGCCTTGAACTGGTCGTGATCAAGCTGAATGACGTTGGCGCGCTGCTCGGCAAGCAGGGTGGCCACCTTGACGAGCTGGCCCGGAGTATCCGGCAGCTCGACCTCGAAGTTCATGATGCGGCCGCGGGCGATCATACCTTTCTGAATCACCGCACCCATGGTCACGGTGTCGATATTGCCGCCGGACATAATCGGAACCACCACGTGCGGGCCGGTGGCGGCGGCGAACTTGCGCGAACGCAGGTTCAGGTGTTCCAGCGCAGCCAGCGAAACGGCGCCGGCCGCCTCGACCACCAGCTTATGCTTCTCGAGCATGAGCAGAATCATTTCGTTGATGTCGCGCTCGGTGACGGTGACCAGATCGTCCAGGAACTCGTTAATCAGAGCGAAGGGCAGGTCGCCGGGGTGCTTGACCGCAACACCTTCGGCGGAGGTAACCACATGGTCAGCCGGAGACACACGACCCGCGGCCAGCGAGTCCTTCCAGGCCGGTGAGCCTCCGGAATCGCACCGATTACGCGCACTTCAGGCTTGAATGTCTTGATGGCGAGCGCCACGCCGGCACCCAGGCCACCACCACCGAGCGGCACGACCACGTCAGTGACGTTCGGCACGTCTTCAAGGATCTCCAGACCGATGGTGCCTTGGCCGCAGATGACTTCGTAATCGTCGAATGGCGGCACGTAAATCATGCCTTCCTTGTCGGCGAGCTCAGCAGCGTGGGCGGCGGATTCATCGAACACATCGCCGTACAGCACCACGTCGGCACCGTAGGCCTTGGTGGCATCGACCTTCAGCGGCGGGGTGATCTGCGGCATGCAGATGGTGGCCTTGGCTCCACGCTCGCGGGCCGCATAGGCCACACCCTGGGCATGGTTGCCGGCAGACGCGGTGACGATGCCGTGAGCGATCTGCTCTTCGGTGAGCGAAGCAATCTTGTTATAGGCACCGCGGATCTTGAAGGATCCGGTGACCTGCAGGTTTTCCGGCTTCAGGAGAATCTCATGGCCGGTCATCTCGCTCAGCACCGGAGAAGGGATAATTTCCGTATGACGGGCAGTCCCTTTGAGACGTTCGGCGGCCAGCTTCAGTTCGGCTGCATGATCACGCTGCAGCGCCTTCAAAACATCCTTTTGTTCCATAGCTTTCCATTGTAAGCACCACAATGCCGAGAGACACCGGCTATCTCGCTTCACAGAGGTACATTCGGCCTCTTGCAGACAGCTATCTGCTTTTCACAGGGGTACCGAGCATCGAAAACCCCGGGTATAAGCCTTGATTTTTCAACGCTTATACTCGGGGTTTTGACGTTACGGTACCTCTTTCAAGGCGGATAGCATTTCGCAATAGCCCTGAAGTATCTCTGTGAACGGAGAAAGGTACTCAATCCGCTACAATCGCTCCAATCGCTACAGCTGAATGACGGCGGCCTCCCAAGGATCGAGCTCACGGTTGGCGAGGGAGACCACGGCGTGCGGGGCATCATACGTGCTGATTACCACGTTCGACTCGGTGATTCCGGCGGCGGCCAGTTCGGCGGTTTCGCGCGGTAGATCAACGGTTCGGCCGGACATGTTGACCACGACCAGCAGCTTCTCATCGCCGAGGGTGCGGGTGAAGGCGTAGACATGCGCGTCATCCGCATCGAGCAGATGCCAGTCGCCGGCCGCCACGACAGGCATGTCGTGGCGCAGCGCGATGAGCTGCTTGTAGAAGGCATATACCGAATCCGGATCGTCGAATTCGCCGGCCGCGTTGATCGCCGCATGGTTGGGATTGACGGAGATCCATGGCTCCTTAGCGGCATCCGGCGCAGTGAAACCGGCATAGACAGAGCCGTCCCATTGCATCGGGGTACGCGAATTATCACGACCGCGCGCGGCGATACCCGCCAACATCGATTCGGGCGACTGCACTTTGGCTTCCTCAACCCTTTGACGGTAAGCGTTCAGGGACTCGAGGTCACGGTACTGGTCTAGGCGCGTGAAGTGGGCGTCGGTCATGCCTAGCTCTTCGCCCTGATATATGTACGGGGTGCCGCGATGCATGTGCAGCATCAGGCCAAGTGCTTGGCCGAACGCACACGAGATTCCTCCGAGGAGTCATCACCCCAACGAGAAACGACGCGAGGCTGGTCGTGGTTACCAGTAAACAGGCTTGCCCAGCCTGCATTCTTCACGGCCGCTTGATAACCGGCATAATGCTCTTGAGCTTCGGCAGGTCAAGTGGCAGTGGCTTCCATTTGACGCCTTCGCAGTCAAAATCAACGTGCTCGAATAGGAAGAGCATGTCCAGCTCGCCGTTGGCGGGGTCGGTGATGTATTCGTTGCGCTGTGCGGTAACGCCGGGAGCCTCGCCCACGGTGAGGAAGCCCTCACGGCCTTCGAACACTTCACGGCGCATTTCGGCCAGGAATTCGTCTTGGCGAGGGCCGTCCGCGCAGAACGGATTCGGGTTGGAATAGCCTTCCTCACCCACGGGCAGATCGTCCAGCTCGGAACCGTACTCGCCGGGCAGCTTGCCAGACAGGTCCGTGCGCTTGGAAATCAGCGTAATCACATCCATGCGGAAGCCGTCAACGCCGCGGTCAAGCCACCAGTCATCATGTCGTATACCGCGCGGCGCACAGCCGGATTTTCCCAGTTGAGGTCCGGCTGCTTCTTCGAGAACTGATGCAGGTAGTATTCGCCACGCTCAGGGCAATACTCCCATGCAGAACCGCCAAAGTAGGAGCCCCACTGGTTGGGCTCGGCACCGGGCTCGCCGGCAGTGGTGCCGGGACGGGCGGGACGCCACCAATACCAGTCGGCGTGCTCATCATCCTTGTTTTTGGACGCTTCAAACCAGGCGTGTTCATCGGAAGTGTGATTGACAACAAGATCCATCACGATCTTGAGCCCGCGCTTGTGGGCCTCGGCCAGCAGCTCATCCATGTCGTCGAGTGTGCCGAACAGAGGATCAATGTCCTGATAGTCGGAAATATCGTAGCCATTATCGTCTTGCGGAGACTTGTATACCGGGGATAGCCACAGCACATCCACGCCGAGGTCGGCCAGATAGTCGAGCCGTGACGTAATGCCCTTGAGATCGCCGAGGCCGTCGCCGTTGGTGTCTTGGAAGGAACGCGGGTAAATCTGGTAAACGACCGCATTGGACCACCACGGATTTGGGGTGGCACCGTTGGTGCGGATGGAATCTGGAATTACTGTGCGTTGTGAAGTGGTCATCGTTGGCTCCTCCATTATTTATGGTCTACATTGCCTGTTGCTCATAGTCTAAAAAGCGCTGAATTACATTTCCATTGGGGAACTGCGTTGGTGTGCCGGAAACAAAAACTGCAAAGAGCCGGAAGGCACTGCTACGGCTCAATTCTCATAAGCTGCACATGCTATTTAGCAACATATGGGCCCTTTCGCTGTTTGTGGTGGGTGACTGTGCCGTGGGGTGATGTTGGTCGGGTAGGTTGGAGGCATGGATGCCTCTCACCTGTTCACCGCCGCGCTTCGGCTGCGGTCGCTTGGAGGGTCGGGTCTGCGGACTTCCGTGACGCCGACGTCGACGGGCGGGAGCCGCACATCACGATCGGCTTCGAGCCCGGCAGAGGTTCATGCTCCTGTTCGAGGCGTGGGTGTGGCTATATCGCCTGTGCTCGTGGATGATGCACTCGAGGCTCGAACCTATGAAGGAGCTCGCCCGCTTGTTCCGCCGCCACTTCGCCACCATAATCTACCTGACCTGCGGCAGCTCACATATTAACGGTTCTTCTGATTGCGACGCGCAAGAGCAACTTCGGGCGCGCTTGGATTGTCTGCTTGAACCCACTGGTGCGGGGATAGATGATTTAGTTGACACGCCTGCGGGAATCTGGTGGGGATTTCGCTGGCACACCGGATTTCAAGCAAACCCCGCCTCGGGAACCGCTCCGGACTTCGGCGTTGGCCCGGTTCGTATGTCAATCGATTGCCGTCTGAACCGGGACAGAATCCGCTGTCCCGGTTCGCGATTTTTGTCCTTTTTTACAAACAGGGACAAGCCAATCTCCGCAGGTCATATGCTCCGTAATACAAAATCGGCGGAATAGAGCCGATCCCGGAATCAACATGTTGTCCCGGTTTTCACATAAAACGATTGACATTCATACCGGGACAATGAAAATTGTCCCGGTTCGTGAAAATCGCCCGAAACCGCGAACCGGGACAGCGGATTCTGTCCCGGTTCGCGCGTCAAACGGTTGATATGTGGACCGGGACAAGCCAGTGGCACGGCGACACAGCAGATGCGCTCAATTGCACCGTAAGCCGTACGGTTTCGTCACTTTTTCATTCGCACAACGAGCAAAACCACATGACCTTTGTGCGCCACCGCCACATCAACCGACCGTCGCCTTTATTGTGGCGGTTTCCAGTATGGCAACAGGACAGAAGAGCCTCCTCCGGTGAGAGCCGGAGGAGGCTTGGGTGGAAGCGGACCTTTACTTCACAGAGTCCTGCAATTCAGGACTGGCCTACGGCCAGACCCAACATGACCTCGCGAGTACGCGACCTATCCGGCCGCCCGGGCCGGGAAACAGCCCACGGGGCTGTTTCCTTAATCGGCTCGTCTCGCTCGACGCGGTGAAGTAAAGCAGCGCCTGCGCTGTTTTACTTCACCGCTCCCCTCATCACACCACCGACGACCCACTTTTGGGCGAAGATGTAGACGATGAGGATCGGGGCCATGGCCATCAGGTAGCTGGAGAAGGCCATCGGGTAGTTGGTGGCGAACTGCGAGCTGAAGACGTACTGGGCGAGCGGGATGGTCTGGTTCGACTGATCGGTCAGAATGATCAACGGCAGGAGGAAGTCGTTCCAGGCCCACAGCGCGGTCAGGATGGCGATGGTGGCGTTAATCGGGCTCATCAGCGGGAAGATGATGGTCCAGAAGATGCGCCAGGTGGATGCGCCATCGATGCGGGCAGCTTCTTCCAGCGATACCGGAATCGAACGGATGAAGCCGGTGGCGATGAACAGGTTCGTGCCCAGGCCGAGCACCGTGTACAGAATGATCAGGCCGACCTGGTTGTCCAGGTGCAGGGAGCCCATCTGCTTCGCAATCGGCAGCATGACGACCGGGAACGGCACGAACATGGCGGCGATGAAGAAGTAGTACAGGAAGCGGAAGAAGCGCTTGTCCATGTTGCGGGCCACGGCGTAGGCCACGAAGGTGTTGGTCAGCAGGGTGAGCACCACGGCGGCCACCGTGATGATCGCGGAGTTGAGCGCGGCCTTCGGGTAGTTGACCTTGGCGGAGGCGTCGGCGAAGTTATGCCACTGCCACGAGGTGGGCAGGGCGAAGGTGCCGGCTTCGGCCGGGGTCTTCAGCGCGGTGACGATGGTGAAGTAGAGCGGGATCAGAATGGTCAGGCTCAGCACGGCCACGGCGGCGGTCAGCACCAGTTGATCTTGTGGTCTCTGCGGAACTTGGCGGGCTTGCCGGACTTGGACGGGGTAACTGTTGCAGTAGTCATTTCTTATCCTCCCCTAAATCAGATCTGTTCCTGGCTGCGGGAGATGCGCAGCTGTACGAAGGCGATGATCGCCAGCACGATGAAGAAGAGCACGGCGTTTGCGGTCTGGTAGCGTACTCGCCACCGGTCAGGCCACCCTTCCAGATGAGGTAGGTGACGGTTTCGGTGGAGGAGTTCGGACCGCCCTCGGTCAAGGCGACGACCTGATCGAAGGTGCCGAGCGCGTTCTTCATGGACAGCACGAGGTTGATGGTGAAGAACGGTCCGATCAGCGGGAATGTGATCTTCCAGAACTTCTGCCAGGCGTTGACGCCGTCGATGGCGGCGGCTCGTAGATTTCGTCGTCGATGGTCTGCAGGCCGGCGAGGTAGATGAGTACCGAGTAGGCGATGCCCTGCCAGACGGCGAGGAAGACGATTGGGATCCAGCTGAGTTGCTCATTGGTCAACAGCGAGGTGGACAGCCACTTGATGCCCAGCGCCTTGCCGAGCTCGGGCAGCGGGTTCATGAAGATGTACTTGAACACGTAGCCGATGACCAGCACGGAGAGGGTGTAGGGGATGAAGAAGATGGCTCGGAAGCCATTCTTGAAGGCGATCTTCGAGTTCAGCAGCACCGACAGGAACAGGGCGATCACATTAATCAGCACCGTGATGAGAATGGCGATGAGGAACGTGAACAGGTAGGCATGGCCCACTCGGTTGTCCTGGAAGAGGGCGATGTAGTTCTTCAGTCCGATGAACTTGTAATCGCCGTAGCCCTGCGAGTTGGTGAAGGAATACTTTACGCCATCAAGAAATGGCAGGTACAGGAAGAAGGCGAAGATGATGGCCGCCGGAACCACCATCCAGTAGTAGGCGGGGTCCACTTTGCGGGTGGAGAAGGCGGAGACCTTCTTCTTGGCCGGTTTCTTGGCAGCGGTCTTGGTTGCGGTTGCGTGTGACATGATGTTCTCCTCTCCTACCGATCACTCGAAGGTCCTGGCTTGGACCTTGTCCCATTCGGTCTGCATCTGGTTCAGGAAACGGTCGGTGTTGCCGGAGGTCACCATGGTCTGCAGGTAGCCGCCGATGTTGATGGACGAAGGAATGTAGTGGTCGCAGAAGTCGGCCAGTCGGTTTTCCTCGAAGAACGGGCGCACGGTTTCCAGCGCATCGTTGCCGAAGTAGGTGTCCTTCAGCGGCGTGATGGCGGACTGGGCGTCGGCGTAGGCGTCAAGCTGATCCTTCTGCATGAGGAATTCGACGAGCTTCATCGCTTCCTTGGGGTGCTTGGTGTTCGCACCGATGGTGAGCATCACGTCGTCGCCGGCGGTGAGGATCTGCTCGCTGGCGTCATCGGTGGCCGGCATCTGGGCGAAACCAAGTTCGATATCGGGGTTGATCAGCAGGATCTGCGGGATGGCGTAGGTGCCGAGCGGGATGATCGCGGCCTTGCCTTGGGCGAAGTTCTGCGTGCCCTGCTGGTAGGTGACGCCGGTGTCCGCAGTGGAGTAGGTGAAGAGCTCGGATTCCTTCTCGACTGAGGTCTTCCACAGTTCCTGGAACGTGGTCTTGCCTTGCTTGAGCTCGGTGTACTTCGATTCGGGAACCAGCGTGCCGGCCAGGGAGGCGAGCGGTGCCTGGGTGGTCCAGGCGTCGGCCACGGAACCTGCAGCGGGTTGATGCCGGCGTCCTTGAAGGTGTTGAGCATATCGGTGAACTCGCTCCAGGTGGTCGGCGGGTTCTCCGGGTCAAGGCCAACCTTGCGGAACAGAGCCTTGTTGTAGATGTAGCCGGAGGCGTTACCCGCGAAGGGCAGGCCGTACAGGCGCTTCTTGGAGGAATCGGTGGTCTGCACCAGATTCTTGGCGATCTGCACCATGCCGGGGTTGAGGGTGTCCACGATGGGTTCGTCGGTGAAGTCGTAGAACACACCGGAGGCGGCGAAGTTGCCGAAGCTGATGTCGCCGTTGAAGGTGATCACGTCCGGCACACGATTCTTGACGAAACGGGTGCGCAGATCGGTCTGGGCGTTGGCGGAGTTGTTGATGTTGACCTTGATGGTCGGGTTCTGCTTCTCAAAGTCGGCGACCATGGACTTGAACTGGTCGGCGGCCTCGGACTTGAACTGGAAGAAATCCAGCGTGACGGTGCCTGCGGTGCTGGAGCCGCAGCCTGCCAGGCCGAAGCCGACGGCGATCGCGCACACCACGGCGGCGGTGCGCACGGCCAGACGCTTCAGTCTAGGCGTTGCATGTGGGGAATCGGACAGCATAATTGTTGACTCCTTTATCTTTCTTTTCCTCCGGCTTCGGTGCCGGCGGTTCTTCCACTTTCTAAGGTAACGGTTCGGCCATTTCATTCCCAGCGCCAGCGAGCCCACTTGCGCAAGCAACAAAAAGCGCGGTATTTTGTGATTAACGCAATAAATACAGCGAAGGGGCTTGCATGTCTGATGTCAACGCGATTCCACAGTGGTTTTCCGGATCCGAGCATACGCATCGCGTGGCGGCGGCAATTGCCCAATACGGGCCGATAGCCCGCACTACGTTGGCACAGATGCTGGGACTGAGCCAAGGGGCCTTGTCCCGCATCACCAGCGATCTGATCTACGCCGGGGTGATCGAGGAGCTTCCGGCCGAGGCCGGCCCGTCAGGCAAGCTGCCCGAGCGATTCACGCCAAGGGAAAGTTCGGATCGTCGCGGACGCCCGCAGACTTCGCTGGTGTTGTGTTCGAACGCACGCACCTTCATTGGTGTCAAGGTTCATGGGATGTCGATTGTGGCCGCTGCGGTGAACGCGCATGGCGAGGTGGTGTCCGGCCGGCACGAGGTGCCGATCGGGGCGGATCAATCGGCTGAGTATGTGGTGTCGGCCATCACGCGGCTGGTGCGCGAATGTTCCGCCGATATCGCCTCTTCCGGACTACCCTCCCCCACTGCGGTGGGCGTTGCGTAGGTGGGCATGTGGTCGACGATTCGATTGTGACGTTCGCGCCGTTCCTGCATTGGGACGGGGCCACGGACTTGGGGACGATGGCCACAGAGGCGACCGGCCTGCCGTGCGGGGTGTTCAATGATATCGATTCTCTGCTGGTGGATGCCTCCTGGTTCGGGCCGGGTGTCGGCGTGGATATGTTCGCCGTGGTGACCATCGGCGTGGGTGTTGGTTATTCGCTGGCCGTGAACGGCAAGCCAGTGCAGTACCCGGATAAGAGCTATGGTCTGGTGGGCCACGTGCTTATCGATCCGGAGGGGCCGCGCTGCACCAGCGGACATATCGGCTGTTCACAATGCTTGACTGACGATTCGATCGCCGAACAGTACTCTGCGATTGTGGGTCGCGCGGTCAGTTTTGAGGACTTTGCGCGCGATGCCAAGGGACGCGTGCCGCAGGCCACGCAGTTGGTGAACCGGACGTGTTTCCGGTTGGGATCGCTGGTGGCTACGGTGGCGAACATCGCGATGCCCGGGCATGTGATGATTGCCGGGGAGTCCGCGTTTTTGGCCAAGCTCGGCACCGATTCGCTGCGTGACGGCATTCGTTTCTATCGTCACAGCCAGACCCAGCCGGTCAAGTTCACGATTATGAACCACGACTGGCAGCTCTGGGCCAAAGCCGCCGCCAGTCGCGTGATTGTGAAGCATATTGGGTAGGCCGTTCTTGGCTCCCCTCAGAGAGGGGAGCAAGAACGTTGCTTCGCCACAGTTACTCCGCCACGACCAGCAATTACGGACTTGCTATCGG
>ENA-OQDD01000867-OQDD01000867.1-human-gut-metagenome-genome-assembly--contig:-NODE-867-length-10965-cov-4.857907_pt1 | contig 10965 bp, 16 predicted proteins | sample MGYA00242507_ERZ504598 | MGnify/ENA primary metagenome ERZ504598 (study PRJEB26092, sample SAMD00036318) | human gut metagenome | host: Homo sapiens | study: EMG produced TPA metagenomics assembly of... | reverse complement strand
CTTCCGTCTGCTCGCTTCGCTCGCATCCACCTCCCTCAAGGAGGGAGCTTTTCGGCACCGCCACGTCAAAGGCTCCCTCTCTGAGGGGGCTGTCGCCGTCAGGCGACTGGGGGAGTTACCCAAAATATTCCTGCATCAGTGCCTTTTTCAGCAGTTCCAGTTTCTCAAGGCTCTGCTGTACGGTCTGCTTCTGCTGGTCTACCTGCTCCACAAAGGTTGAAAATTGGTTTTGAATTTCACTCGGTGGTGCAATAATTTCAAGTGCTTTAATGTCACCAACATTGATGTGTGGCGATGCAGATCCGCTTACTCCGCCCAGTGCTTTTCCTAAAAAAGAATCAAAGTTCATTGCCATGCTTAAAAAGCAAGGTGTACATTTATAAATATCCGGCGATAGTAGCATTGAACGTTGTCCTAATGCTACATTATAGTCTCTGTCAATTACAGCAGCAATTCCCAGTATTGCGCCTTCTCTTGTGTAAATAACGTCCCCTTTTTCGGGTCGTTTTCTTTTGATTCGCTCTTCATACTCCTGTTTTGAAATACACTCGACTTTCTCCCATAATATTTTATTCTTTTTAACAGCGGAAGTTCGTATGCATTTATATCCAGTATCTTTTGTTGTATAGTGCGGTGTCGAGTGAGGGCAATCTACAATGGTCCGACATATATCAATCAGTCTTTTTGTTTCCCAATGCATCTCATTATAAACAGGTCCCCAAACATCTCCACAAACCGTGCCTTTACCAGCTCGTCCAGTTTGAAAAGCTGCTGCTTGCGAAGAGAAATCAACTCGGTTACTTTATCTAGCACTTCAACAACATGATTTTGCTCATCGCTTGATGGAATTTTGAAATCTAACGCCTTTACCCATTTGAAATGTCTATTGTATCCTGTGTTTGGAATATCTGCGCATGAAAGTTGGTAAAACAAATACTTGCAATTTATGTCTTTATCTAACGGGCAAAGAAGTTTTACGCCGTCTGCACCCAAAAAGCAAGGTTTATCTACATACTTCACTACTCTTGTATGGTCACCAAAAACAATGGTTGGAACATCCTCAAACAAGCCATCATCTGAGTCATAATATCCTGCAATATCATTTTGCCCTTGGTCAATGATTGGGTATTTGCCGCTTTCTAAATATTCACTTGTCGGAATTTTTGTTCCCAGTTTTGTACAGTCTTTTAATACCTCATCAAAACTCGCCATCACACCATCTCCTCCAACTCTGCCAGACCCTTGGTGATCTCCATTTCCAGCTCATGCAGGTCGGCAAGGATCTCCGTGGTCGAGGGATACTCCACCGGCACATACTCGGTCTCTTTGTACTTATTGATGGATAAATCGTACCCATTGGCGGCAATTTCCGCTTTGGGCACAAAGAAACTCTGCTCGGTGCGCTTGCGGTCAGTTTCGGCATCAAGGTTATGGAACCGGGCGATGATGTCCGGGATGTCGTTTTCCTTCACCTCGGTGCGCTTGTCGTCCAGCGAGAAACCGTCGGCTTTCATATCGTAGAACCACACCTTATCGGTGCCGCCCGCGCCGGTCTTGGTAAACACCAGCACCGCTGTGGACACGCCTGCGTAGGGCTTGAACACGCCGGAGGGCATGGAAATGACCGCCCGCAGCTGGTGGTTTTCAATCAGTTCTTTTCGGATGCTCTGGTGCGCCTTGCTGGAACCGAACAAAACGCCGTCCGGCACAATGCAGGCGCAGCGTCCGCCGGTTTTGAGCATCCGCAGGAAGAGCGCAAGGAACAGAAGTTCCGTCTTTTTGGTGTTGGTGACGGCTTTCAGGTCGTCGTTGATGCTCTCGGCATCCACAGTGCCTTGAACGGCGGGTTCGCAAGGCAGACGGTGTACTTGCTGCAAATGGAGTTTTGCTTCGACACGCTGTCCTTGTAGTCGATCTCCGGGTTCGTGATGGAGTGGAGCATCAGGTTCATGGCCGAAATGCGCAGCATGGTGCGGTCCGTATCAAAGCCGGTGAACATCGGGCCGGCAAAATGCTGCCACTGCTCCGGGGTCATGCTGTCCTCGTAGTGGGCGCGGAGGTACTGCGCACTGGACACCAGAAAGCCCGCCGTGCCGCAGGCGGGGTCACAGATAAAGTCGTCCGGCGTGGGCTGCACCAGCTCAACCATCATGTCGCGGATGTGTTTGGGCGTGCGGAACTGGCCGTTCTGCCCCGCCGTTGCCAGTTTCCCAGCATATACTCGTCACAAATCGCCCTGCATATCAAGGTCGGCGATGTCGTGGGTGTAGAGATCCTCCAGCCCGGTGATGATCTTTTGCAGCACCTGCGGCGTGGGGATCAGGAACATGGCATCGTCCATATACCGCGCAAAGGCGGTGTTGCCTCATCCGGCGGGTGGGGTCGTCTGCGATCTCCACCAGTTCGCCGTTCGCATCAAAGTCCGGCAGACGGCCATACTTCATCTTTTTGATGGCAGGGAACACCCGCTGCTGCATGGTCAGGAAAATTTCGCGGGAATCCTTGTCCTTGAAGCGGCTCCACCGCATAGACTGTCCTGCCGCGCTGGCCGGGAAGATGTGCTCCATCTTTTCGCCCGCCATGTTCTCAAAATCTTCGGTGGCAAGTTCTTTCTCGTCCAGTGACCGGATGAACATGAGATAGGTCAGCTGTTCAATGACGGTCAGCGGATTGGTGATGCCGCCTGCCCAGATGTCCGTCCAGATTTTGTCTACCTTATTTTTAATGGCTCCTGTTACCATGCGTTCCTCCTGAATGTTTGCCAATTGCAAACGCTTTTCATCTTGAATTTTTGGTGATAATATCGCAATTTTATTATAGCAGTGTACGATTATATTTTCAACGTAGAGCGTTTAGCAGACGTGCTTTCTTGATCGCAAGGCAAGAAATTAGTGGAACGTTAAAACAGCAATTTGCGATATGCAATTCAACGCTGTTGCTGTTACATGAAGAAGTTGAATTGCTATAAAACGGTAAAGTGAATTTTATCTGCGTTACCGTTTTTTCACATCTGGACTCCAACATGCTTTTGTGCTATTCAGCGATTCCATCGCACAGCCTGCGCTCTGCTTACCAACTGATGATCTCCGGCGGTGATGTGAAAGCCGTACAGGGAACAACACCTGTGCAGGCTGCCCCGGTTGAAGCAGAACCGACCATCTCCGTATCGGCACTGTTGGAACTTCTGAAGGACGCAGACCCCTCTGTAAAAGCGCAGCTCCGCTTGGCTTTGCTGACCTGAATTGCAAAAAATAGCACGAATTGCAGAGTAATTCACAGACTTACTCCATCTGACACGAAAAATGCGGACCGTGCAGAGACCGTGCAACTGGCGTACAAAAAGAAAATCCCACGAGGAATCTTACGATTCTTCGTGGGATTTGGTGCGCTCGAGGGAACTCGAATCCCTGGCCCTCTGATTAAAAGTCAGATGCTCTACCGGCTGAGCTACGAGCGCATATTTCCGCAGTGAATATACTGCCGAATAATATTACCACAACTTGCGCAAAAATGCAAGGGTTCCCGGGCAAAAAGGCGCAAAAAGCTCCTGCATCGGTGTGGGCTTCCGCTTTTCATCCGCGCAGCAGATCGAAGATGCTCCGGTGTCGGCAGCGGAAGGGGCTTCATCCCGATAACTTCCTCTTTACAAACCCGGCAAGAATCGTTACAATCAAATCAAATCCGTCTGCAGTGCGCTGCGTTTTACTGCCCGGCAGTGTGCGCCCCGCCGCGCTGCACCCGCAAACTTTTCCCGGCTTTGGCATTCTGCCGGGCCGCGCCGATACGTTTTTTGCAGGAGGTTTTTCCTATGAAGATCACTCGCCGTACTGTTCTTCGCCTGACCGGTGCCGCTGCCGCTTCGCTGGCGCTTTCCAGCTGCAGTGCTTCCGGCAGTGTCATTCTGGGCAGCAATTTTTCCAGCTGGCTCCAGCAGACACTGGGCATCAGTTCTTCCGGCGCAGCTTCTTCTGCTGCATCCTCGGAGGCCATGGCTGCTTCCTCGCTGGCAGCAGGCGAGCAGCCCGCTGCCAGTCTTGCCGCACTGCCCGCTTACGATGCCGACCCGCTGACCGGTGAGGCCAAGCGCAGCAATGGCCGTATCGTGGGCGTGATGGTGAACAACATCTCCAACACCTCCCGTCAGAACGCCCGTCCGCAGCGCGGCCTTTCCTCTGCCGATCTGCTGATCGAGTGCAAGGTGGAGGGCGGCATCACCCGCTTCTGCGCGGTGTTCCACGATGCCGACTCCATCCCGGAGATCGGCCCGCTGCGTTCTGGCCGCGACCAGTTCCTGCAGCTGCTGATGCCCTATCAGGCGCTGTACTACCACGACGGTGAGAGCGCCGCCTGCACCAAATTCATCAGCGTATACAACTATTCCGCCTGAACATCGGCGGCAAGAGCTACTTTAATACTCCTACCCATCCGCATGTGGCTCACCGCGACAGCCGGGGCCGGGATGTGGCCTATGAACACACCGAGTTCACCTCCGGCAAGGAGATCCGGCAGGCCGCTTCCAACGCGGGCATCGGCCTGAAATACGATTACGACACCACCTTCTTCCGCTTTGCGGACTACCGCACCGGCGAGGAGAACGCCATGCAGGGTGCTTCCTCCGGCAGGACGGTCAGCATCACCCACTCGGACCACTACAAGACCAGCTTCCGCTACGATCCGCAGGCCCGCACCTATAAAATGCAGATGTACAGCCGCATCTCCGGCAAGTTTGAAAACACCGTGGACGAGCTGAACGCAAAGCAGCTGAGCTTTGACAACCTGCTGGTCTGCTTTGCTCCCATCGAGCGCTATTCCGGCGACTCCGGCGATGTGCAGCAGGTAAGCTACATCTCCGGCGGCGATGCCTATTATTTCAGCCGCGGCGCTGTACAGCATGGCCGCTGGGAAAAGGCTTCGCCTGAGCATCCGCTGCTGGTCTACGACAAGACCGGTGCGCAGATGCTTTTCAACCGCGGCAAGACCTATCTTGCCATCGTGGACGACGACGAGTGGTCCAACTTCAGCTATCAGTAACGAGGGAACCGCATGAAACGCATCTGGAATCTGGCCCTTGGCACGGCGGTGCTGTGCACAGCCCTGCTGTGCGGTGTGCGCTGTCCGGCACCACTGCCCCGGACAGTGCAGCGCCCACCGACCGCTGACCGGGCAGGAGCTGCAGTATCCCGGCGAACGCACCGCCGCCGTGGTGATCGACAACGCCGCTTCCAGCACCACACAGTGGGGTATTGGCAGCGCATCGGTGGTGCTGGAAGCCCTGACCGAGAGCGGCCAGCCCACCAGCCTGTGCTTGGCTTATCCTTCGGTATCGGCCATGCCAACCGTCGGCCCAGTGACCCTTGGGCAGGACCTTTACTGGCGGCTGCTCAGCGGGCAGGAAGTACTGCCCATCCAGCGGGGTGCAGGGCAGTTTGCCCGCAACTATCTGGATTATTATAACCTGCGGGCCGTGGACGCGCTGGAAGTGGGCCGCAACGCCTTTTCCTGCGATGATGTCTGGAGCGGCGCGCCGCTGTGGCATACCAGCGGCGGGGAGGTCGCTTCCGTGCTGGGCAGCCTGAACCTTTCCGGCGCATTGGGCGACCACGGCAGCAGCGCTTCCTCCTCGGCCAGCACTGCCGAGGACAGTTCTGCCATTTCCGCTCTGCCCGCCCTGCTGCCGCAGGCCAAAGAGCCCCGTCTGCCGGAGCCAGGTTCCCGGGATGCCGAACAGGTGCAGATCAACTTTGCGCCCCAAAGCACCACCGGCTTTGCCTACGATGCGGCCAGCGGCACCTACGGGATGCTCCGCGCCGACGGCACCGCCCAGCTGGATGCCAACACCGGCGCGCAGGCGCAATTCGACAATTTGCTGGTCCTTTATTCCGCTTCCAGCCTGCGGGACGACGGCACCACGCTGGACTACGACCTGTCCCTTGGCGGCGGTGTCTGGCTGAACGGCAGCCAGCTGTGCACATCACATGGACGCAGGGCACAGACTCCACCTTTGCCTTTTACGATGCCGACGGCAGGCCGCTGACCATCCGCACCGGACGCAGCTACATTGCGCTGGTCTCCAGCGTGACCGGGCAGGAGCTGACGGTATTGGATTCCGCCGGGCAGAATGTGCTGAATTGACAAAGCAAAAAAAGACCATCTGAGGCATTTTTAACTGCATCTCAGATGGTCTTTTATTCCGTTCAGGAACTCCTTCCGTCATCGCTGACACGATGCCACTGCTCCCCTTTTTGTCACTTGCGTGACATCTGCTCCTCTCTTTGTCACCTGCGGTGACATTTCTCCCCGGCGCGGGGAGAATCTGTCCCGGCCGGGGGAAGTCTTTCTCATGGAGGGAGGCTTTGGCAATACGGCCAAGTTTTCCTTTTCGCCAGAGGCTCCCTCTCCGAGGGAGCTGTCGAGCGTATGCGAGACTGAAGGAGTTACAGATCCACCACGCTGCCGACCTCGGCAGGAGAGGTGGGCACCACGCCCAGCACGGCGTGGTCAGTGCTGCGGTTGACCGTAAAGGTCACGCTGCGGCCCGCCGCGAAATCCGGGTGATAGGTCAGCTCCAGCGTCTGCCAGTTGTCCGGCACTGCGCAGAAGCAGTGCAGCAGCGCGCCGCGGCCTGCCGTCAGGTTCAGGGTGAACACCGAAGCATCCGCCGCGTTCTCGCCGTAGAGCGGCGCAGCAAAGCTGCCGCAGCGCACCGGCTTGCCATCGCACACAGCGGTAACGCCGGTGCCCATACTGTACAGGTCGCCAAGCGTGCACACCTCACGGCTCTGCAGATAGCTTGCGCCCACCGGCAGGGTGGATGCGGAGAGGTTTTCCACCGAGAGGTACACCAGCACATTGCCCATTTCCTGCGCAGGGGCATAGCCCAGCAGCTCCACGGCAGCTTTGCCGTCCAGCAGGGCAGGTTCGCCTGCAAGACGCGGCTGCTGTGCCGCTGCAGGTACGCCGGTGAGCAGCGCTGCCGCAAGGCTGACCGCACCGGAGCCGGCACATTTCAGGAATGACCGGCGGGAAATGGACTGGGACATGGAACTTCCTCCTAAAATGATCGTTCCCTTATACAATAAAGGATTGCGCCGCTTCTGTCAAGGGATGGGCCGAAACTGTAACCGAATCCTTACTCAAAGGCCTCGTTTTCCTCGGCTTCGGCCTGACCGCGCAGGGTATCGGCATAGCCAAAGGGCACGATGTCGATGGCTTCCACCAGACGGTCCCGCATCCACAGCTGCACATCGGTCTGCACCGTGTAGCCGCAGCCGGGGTCTGCCATCCACTGCTCCGGGCGGCGGGTGGGCACCGCGCGCTGGCTGAGCATGCTCATGATCACGCCGCCATGGGTCACACAGGCTGCTTCGGTCACATCCATGCGGATCATATACTCAAACAGCTTCATCAGGCTTTCGGCGCAGCGGGCGTGGAACTGGTCGGTAGGCTCTGCGCCTTCGGGCACATAGCCGGAGCCGGGGGTGATCCACTTTTTAAAGTCCTCGTCGTGCACCAGCTCCTTGACCGGCTTGTTCTCAAACTTGCCAAAGCCGGCCTCCCGCAGGTCGTGCACGGTAAAGGTGTGCTTTGCATCCGGGAACAGGATGTTGGCTGTTTCCACCGCGCGCAGCAGCGGGGAGGAGAACACGGTATCCACCTGCGGATACTCGAACCGCTCTTTCAGCTCATTGAGCTGCGCGCGGCCTCGTCGCACAGAGGGATGTCGGTGCCGCTGCCGATGTACAGGCCCTGCAGGTTGCCTGCAGTCATGCCGTGGCGGATGAGATGAAGCTTGAACGTTTTCATGGATAGTGCCTCTCTTTATCGCTGTGCGGCGGCACGGGAACGGGCGGCAAAACCCGCTGCGGAGAAAAAATCTGGCAGAAAAACGTGTCGTCTGCCAGATTTTTTGCTCTTTGGCGGCAGCCGCGGCCCCGCGCACGCCACAAAATGTATGCGTTAATACCTATAGTTTAGCATAGATATGGTGTCCAGAGCAAGTCTTTTGACAGAAATGACGAAAATCAACGAAAAATATCGTCACTTTTCTTGCTTTACAAAAGGTTTTCCGTTGTGTATAATCAACCTGCTGTAAACCAAAAACAAGGATGTCCCCCTACATCGAACTTTGAGGAGCCAAAAATCATGGAATTCAACCGTATCATCAAGCTGCTGCGCAAGGAACGCGGCATCACCCAGAAGCAGGCCGCCGAGGATCTTGGCGTCTCGCAGGCGCTGCTGTCCCACTACGAAAAAGGCATCCGCGAATGCGGCCTGGACTTTGTGGTGCGCGTGGCAGACTACTATAATGTTTCCTGCGATTATCTTCTGGGCCGCAGTGCAGAGCGCAACGGCATGATGCTCTCGGCAGAAGACCTTCCGAACCCGGACAAGATGAAGGACAACATCTACCACGCAGCGTGCTGCCCACCATGAACAAAAAGCTGATCTCCAACGGCCTGAACGTGCTGTACGCCAAGATCGGCCAGTGCCACAGCAAGGCCCTTACCACCGAGGTAAGCGCCTACCTGATGATGGCCGTAGCCAAAATGTTCCGCCTGCTGTACTCGGCCGAGCCCCACAACGCCGCCAGTATGTTCAGCATCGATCCCATCCGCTGGCGCGGCTGCTCCGATGCCGTGATGCGCATGTCCGAAGCCAACGTGGAAGCCCTGCTGGACGGACAGGATGTGACGGCGGCGAGGGCGTAAAGGACCCGGCCTGCCTGACCATGACCACGGAAAGCCTGACCCGCGAGTTCCCGCTTTATACGCCCAGCCTGTTAAATCTGGTCAAAACCAGCGAAACACATGTGAAGGGCCTTACCCACGAAGGGTGATATTCCTGTGAAAAAGCTGTAAATTCAGCCCAAAACCCTTGCATCTTTCGGGCAGAAAGGGTATAAACAGAATAGAACATTCTGGAATACGGTTTTTCCTATCAAAAGGAGGATTTATTTTATGTCCAACTCCATTTCCCGCCGTACCTTCCTCAAGTGCACCGGCGCATCCGTTGCTGCTCTGGGCGCAGCAAGCCTGCTGGGCGGCTGCCAGCAGAATGGCAGCGCCACCATCGTGGATGTCAAGGTCGGTGATAAGGTCAGCAACTGGAACGGCCTTGGCGTTCAGCTGACCAGCCTGTTCAACATTGATACCGCACCTGCACAGGCCGGTTACGAATACATTGCTGTTCTGGTCACCGTGGTCAACCGCACCAAGAACCAGACCTTCAACATCGGCGCACAGAATCTGGCCGAGATCAATGCTGCTTATCCCGTGCCCCCGCAGGAGAACGTGGATGCAAACTTCCACGCACTGGCAGCAGCTTCTACCGATTTCTCTGCTTCCTGCGACGGCCAGAGCGTGGAGTGCGGTGCCAACATCTCGCTGTACAACTCCAACTCTCAGACCTTCTCGGATTCCACCAATCTGCCCCCGCAGGGTACCGGCTATCTGCAGCTGATGCTGATGGTCCCCAAGGGCTGGCAGCAGCTGAGCGTTACTTACATGCCCACCTTTGCAGCGGATAAGACCATGACCTTCGTCATGACCGCTGCAGACGTGACCCGCGCCTGATACGCGGCCCGCACAGGACGAAATTTCGTCGCAAAACAACGTCACAGCTCAAAATTTCATCATTTTATTTTGCCAAAAGGCATTGACATCCGGCCCGGTTTCGCCTATCTTATAGGTAATGCCGCAATGCCGTACTGATCTGCTTTTTAAAGGAGGAACGAACATGTCCTATACATTCTCCCGCCGTGACTTTATGAAATATACCGCTCTTACCGCTGTTGCCATTGCAGGTTCCGGCATGCTGACCGGCTGCTCCAACCCGAACCGTCCTGTCGGCAAGGCCGGTGACACCCTGAAGCCGGGCGACGGCATCTGTGAAGCCACTGTGCTGAACAGTGCTGGCAAAGAACCGCGTTATGATCCTAATACCAAGACCCTGACCTGCAACTTCAAGATCGTCACCAAGATCGAACTGCTGGAGATTACTGACAGCCATTTCCAGGTCGATGTTACGACTGCTGAGGGCACGAAGCACTATTATTATAATACCTCTCCTAAGCCCAGTCTGGGCGATACCGCTAACCCCAAAGCTAGCAAGGACAGCGTCACCGAGGCCACTCTGACTCTCAATCTGGATCTCTCCGGCGCTACCAAAGTAGCTGTGCTGTATACTCCCAAGCATGCCGCTACTGGTGAACCCAATGATTCCTACAATGATATCTACGGCACTTGGGATATCACCGATGCATCAAGGATAGTATCCCTACCGCTTGATTTTATATTATGTCTAAGGCCCGCACCCGCAGGGTGCGGGTCTTTTTGCGTATGCGGGCCATTTGTATCCAAGTTTTGGGCGATATCATGTAAAATGTACAAAGTTTTTTAGTGGATTTATGCCTTGTGCACAGGTTTCTTTTCCGGTACAATAGGGTTATAAAAATGTGCAGGAGCATCGCAGCGATGCGGTGCTTTTTGTATTTGAGGGGCAACCCGGAAAACCTGAAAAGGAGTGCTGTTTCGATGATCAATATGGTAAAGCTTCCCACCAAAAAAAGTAACCTGTTCCTGCGCGTAGCAAAGGGCCACTTTGCTACCAGCCACAGCCATATCAACTATTACATCGATGTCACCACCCAGAAGTCCCGCCTTTCCGAGGCCAAGGCCGTGGCAAAGGAGCTGGTGGCCGCTTACCAGCACAGCACCATTGTGGACACCGTGCTCTGTCTGGACGGCACGCAGGTGATCGGCACCTGCCTTGCCAACGAGCTGACCAAGGACGGCTTTGCCAACATGAACGCCCACCAGACCATTTATGTGATCACCCCGGAGTACACCACCGGCAGCCAGATCATCCTGCGCGACAATCTGGCCCCCATGGTCAAGGCAAGCATGTGCTCATTCTGGCCGCTTCCATCACCACCGGCTACACCGTGCAGGCCGCTGTGGAGGCCGT
>ENA-OQDD01000866-OQDD01000866.1-human-gut-metagenome-genome-assembly--contig:-NODE-866-length-10986-cov-5.432821_pt1 | contig 10986 bp, 14 predicted proteins | sample MGYA00242507_ERZ504598 | MGnify/ENA primary metagenome ERZ504598 (study PRJEB26092, sample SAMD00036318) | human gut metagenome | host: Homo sapiens | study: EMG produced TPA metagenomics assembly of... | reverse complement strand
ATGCAACCCTGCCGGTACCCTGAAATGGTGAGTAGTGAGATTTTCAAGCCGCGCAACATCATTGTGACCGGCGGATGTGGGTTTATCGGAGCCAATTTCGTGCGCTACGTGGCACACAACCATCCTGACGTGCGCATAACCGTGCTCGACAAGCTGACCTATGCCGGAAATCCGCAGAATATCGCCGGTCTTCCGCAATCGCAAGTCGAACTCGTGCAAGGCGATATCTGCGATGCTGCACTACTGGAACGTATCGTGCCCGGGCATGACGCGATCGTGCATTTCGCGGCCGAATCGCATAACGACAACTCCATCGCCAATCCTGAACCCTTCATCACAACGAATGTGGAGGGTACGTTCCACCTGCTTGAGGCGGCGCGCAAGCATGACGTGCGATTCCATCACATCAGCACCGACGAAGTGTACGGCGACCTTGCGCTCGACGATCCATGCAAATTCACCGAAAGCACGCCATATAAGCCGTCAAGTCCGTACAGCGCGTCAAAAGCGGCATCCGACCAGCTGGTGCGTGCCTGGGTTCGCACGTACGGGCTTCGCGCCACGATTTCCAACTGTTCCAACAATTACGGGCCGTACCAGCATGTGGAAAAATTCATTCCATGCCAGATCACTTCCATCATGGAGGGCGTGCGTCCGAAACTATATGGCACAGGCGAGAACGTGCGCGACTGGATCCATACGGAAGACCACTCTTCTGCGGTGTGGAAGATTCTTACACGCGGGCGGATCGGCGAAACATACCTGATCGGCGCGGATGGTGAAATGAGCAACATTGCGTGATGCGTATGATCCTGCGGCTTATGGGATGTGCCGAAGATGCGTTCGACTGGGTGCGTGACCGCCCCGGGCATGATCGGCGTTACGCGATTGACTCCAGCAAGCTGCGTACCGAACTTGGATGGAAGCCTGTGCGCACCGATTTCGAAGCCGGTTTGCAAGCGACCATCGCTTGGTATGCTGCCAACCGCGCCTGGTGGGAGCCCGCCAAAGCCGCCACCGAAGCCCGCTACCGCGCCCAAGGCCAGTAAAGCGCGTCGGACGGGAACGTTTGTGACGGTGCGTCATGGTGGATGCGACGCAGCTTGGTAATTGGGTTCGGCAAGTGGCGATTGGGAAATAACGTGTTGCAAGTAGCTGACTTCGTCAGGAAATGCCTCCGGTCGGACTGTCGAATCTGCCATATATAAGCCAGATACGGTGCGAAAGCGCTTGTGCGGGGGTGAAGTCGTCCAAAACGTAACTTTGACCCCGTTAATAAGCTCTTTCGGGTTTTTGCGGAAGGGGGTATCGATTTGCGGTATGGGCGGTTATCGGGTTGTGAAAACGTTGCGAAAGTCATCTTTAACGAGGTCAAAGTTGTTTGAAAACGCAACTTGGCCCCGTTGAACGCAGGGGTGGCGGAGCTGGGGGCGGCGCCCTGTCGGCTCGTCTGGCTCGGACGGCTTACTTGGCGGACTCGAGTTTGAGTTCCTGGCTGGCGATCACCGACTTGGCGGCCGCGTCGAGTTCGTTGGTGATGTTGCGCAGGTTGTCGGCGTACGTGCGAATATCGTCTGTCGCCTTGGTGAAGTCGCTGGCATTGCCGTTCGCGGGGCATGTTGGCGCGTTTTCCACGGCTTCGGCCAGCGTGATCGCATCCTTCAGGGTTTCCAGCGTGGTGCCGTCGGCCACGTCGTCCACGGTGAGTTTTGCCGCATCTTCGGCTTCTTTCTGAGCCTCTTCGAAGTTTTGCTGATGCGTGGCGAGCGCCTTCGCGTTCAACGTGCAGGTGTCGCTGGCGGCTTGCGTCATTTCGCGCTTATTGGCGACTGCGATGATGGCAACGGCTGCGAGCGCGATGGCAACCACTGCTATCACGGCGACGATGGCGATGGTCTTGCGCTGTTTCGCATTGTTTTTCTGTGCTGTTGGTTGCATTGGGGTTCCTCTCTTCTCTGTGGCTTTCGTATTAAGCAAAACGTTGCGAGTATACAAAAACATTTCTGAGAAACGATTTACCACTGGAAATAATGTGGATTATTTTGCTATGAAAGGAATTTGTTTGTGGATGGGGGTGCTGGGCGCGTCAGGAGTGCGTGGCATTTATGCTGGAAGGAGAAACGTTTTAAGGGGTTTGAATGGCGTATCGTGCGACGTTGAAGGATGTGGCCGCTGCTGCGGGGGTGTCTGTGACGACGGTTTCGCTGGTGTTGAATAATCGGCCGGCTCGCGTGTCTGAGGAGAAGCGTAAGGCCATTGCCGACGCGGCGAAGAAGCTGAATTATGTGCCGAATCAGAGCGCGCGTAGCTTGGTGACCAAGCAGTCCCAGCTGGTTGCGCTGATCGTGCCTGATATTGAGAACTTGTTTTTCGCGGCGCTTGCCAAGTGTGTGGAGGATGAGTGCGCCGCGCAGGGGTATTCGCTGATTGTGGCCAATTCCGATGATTCGCGTGCTGCGGAGCATGAGTTGTTACAGCGTCTTCCTGCCCGTGGGGTGGATGGGGTGATGTTGATCCGGCGCGTGAGTCGTGTGTTGGGAGTGCTGTTGAGCAGCTGTGTGAGGATGTGGCGCTTGTGTCGTGCCCGGTGGTGCTGATCGACCGTTTGACGCAGTGCGGCTGGTGCGATGCCGTCGGTTTTGACAACTATCTTGGTGGTCGTTTGGCTGCCCAGTATCTGTTGGAAGGTGGTCATACTCGTATTGGCATTGTCACCGGCGATATTGCGGAGTCGAGTGCCGCGGAGCGTCGTCGTGGTTTTGTGGATGCCATCGAGCAGTCGGGGAAGCATTTTGATTCTTCGCTGTGTGTTGAGGGTGATTACCGTTTCGATAGCGGCTATCGTGCCGCGAATCAGATCATCGATGGCGGGGCGACGGCCGTGTTCTGCTGCAACGATGTGATGGCGCTTGGCTTCCGTCAGCGTATGGCGGAGCGTGGGTTGCATGTTACTGAGGATATGCAGGTGATTGGTTACGACAATATTCTCAAACGATTCGGTCTTGGTGGGCGTATGACCACCGTTGAGCAGAGCGTGACTGATTTGGCCGCCGCTTGTTGGGGTATGTTGCGTAAGCGGATTGATGTTGCGGTTCGTGCCAAGTCCGGTACGGAATCAGGGGATGCCCGTCCGTGGCTTTCCGATCCGCAGGTTGAAGTGCTTACGCCGAAACTGGTGCAGGCGGCCTGCGCGTAAACCGCCATTTTTAGATGCTGCAGACTGGTGCAAAACGGGTGGTGCAGATCAATCTCGGTATGTGGTGACGTAAGCATCTCCAATATGCTGTAATCGTTGGGAATACAGGCAACACGCCGTGTATAGGTGAAGAATTTGCGTTCTTGATAAAACGCTTTATCATAAATCTTGTCAACACAACACAATCGAGAATGCGCTCGATGTATAACTGACGACGCACCCGTATGGTGGCGGACCGTCGTCAGGCCGTCAAAGAGGAAAGGCACACACATGAAAAAGATGATTCTTGATCTTGATACCGGCGTTGATGACGCGCTTGCCATTTCGTATGCTCTGGGAAGCCCGGAAGTCGAGCTGATCGGCATCACCGGCACCTACGGCAACGTGCTCGTCGAGCAGGGTGTGCGCAACGCACTGGCCGTGACCGACCTGCTCGGCCACCCGGAAGTCAAGGTGTATCAGGGTTTGCCGCACTCCAGCACCACCGATCACTTCGAAGTACTGCCAATCTCCGCGTTCATCCACGGCGACAACGGCATCGGCGACGTGGAAATCCCCGATTCCAGCCGTTCCGTCGAAACCGAATCTGCGGTCGATTCATCATCGACGCAGTGAAGACTTATGGCAAGGATCTCGTCTACGTGCCGACCGGCCCGATGACCAACATCGAAGCCGCACTGAAGAAAGCACCGGAAATCAAGGATGAAATCGGCCAAATCGTGCTTATGGGCGGCGCACTGACCGTACCCGGCAACTGCAACGCCTGCATGGAAGCAACATTTCGCAGGATCCGGAAGCCGCCGACTACCTGTTCCGTTCCGGGGCGCCGACCACCATGATCGGTCTCGACGTAACCCTGCAGACCCTGCTCACCTACAAGGAAACCCAGCAGTGGCGCGACCTCGGCACCAAGGCCGGCAAGTTCCTGGCGACATGACCGACTTCTACATCAAGGCTTACGAAACCACGTCCCCGCATCTGGGCGGCTGCGGCCTGCACGATCCGCTCGCCGTTGGCGTGGCAGTGGACCCGACCCTCGTCACCACCCTCGACATCAATATGAAGGTCGACGTGGAAGGCCCGACCCGCGGACGCACCATCGGCGACGAAACCCGCCTGAATGACCCGGCCAAGACCATGAAGGTTGCCGTCGGCGTCGACGTGCCGCGCTTCCTGAACGAATTCATGACCCGCATCTCCGGCCTCGCAGCCAAGGCTGAATAAGCGTAACCGGCCAAGCAATCGCGTATCGCATATCGCGCAATTCGAGAGAATCAAGGATTTTTATTATGTCTAACAACACAACCGCCGTGACCGGCACCGCATCCGCCGATCCGTTCGATGATCCGGTGACCAGCAACAAGATGGCCATCCGCGCCCTGATCCCGCTGCTGATCACCTTCGTGCTCGGCACCCTGTGCCTGCAGGGCTTCAACCTGGTGTTCCAGCAGGTCGGCGCCGACGTCGGCGCACCGAACCAGGCGTCCCTGATCACCGCATTTCCGAGCATCGTGCTCGGCATCGTGTGCTTCATCTACGGTTCCCTGGGCGATTTCGTCTCCCTGCGTAAGCTTGTGACCGTCGGTCTCGTGACGCTGTTCGTCGGCTCCATCTTCGGTTTCGTGGCAAACTACTTCTTCGCCGCAAACCTGTGGACCGTGATCATCGCACGCGTGCTGCAGACCGCAGGCGAACAGGTGGCAGGTTCCGCCTTCCTGGTGGTGGCCACCAAGTACCTGCGTAACGATTTGAAGGTCATCTTCTTCGGTCTGTTCACCGCCGCATACCAGCTTTCCGCATCCATCGGCGTGTTCGCAGCCGGCATGCTCAGCTCCATCGCATGGCAGTTCCTGTTCCTGATCCCGTCCGTCACCATCCTGTTCCTGCCGATCCTGCTCAAGACCCTGCCGTCCAAGAGCGGCAACGGCCAGAAGGTTGACGCATTCGGCTTCGTGATCTTCGGCTTCGCCACCGCATTCCTCACCCTGTTCTTCTCGTACATGGCATGGTGGATGCTCGTGGTCTCCCTGCTGCTGTTCGTGGCATTCGCTTCTACATCAACAAGGCCTCCAACCCGTTCATCACCCCGGCGTTCTTCAAGAACACCCCGCTGGCTGCGCGCCATCTGCCTGATCCTCGTGTTCTACTTCGTGAACTACGCACTGAGCCCGATCTTCAACGCCATCGGCACCAACATCTACGGCATGACCACCACCCAGGTCTCCCTGCACATTGTGTGGGCCTTCGTGGTCGCCGCCGTGGTGGGCACCTGCTCCGGCATGATCATCCGCAAGATCGGAATCAAGGCCGGCATCGTGACCGCAGGCACCCTCATGTTCCTCGGCTGGACCGGTGCGGCATTCTGCGTGAACTCCGGTTTCGTGGTGCTGACCCTGTGCGCATGTGTGTTCTACGCAGGCTGCGGCCTCATGTACTCCCCGGTGGTCTCCACCGTGCTGGCACCATTGAAAAGGACGAATCCGGCCGTGGCGTCGGCATGAACGATCTGGCCATGAACGTTTCCCCGTCCATCGGCATCGCATCATCGGCAGCCTGCTCGGCTCCAACGCCTCGCAGGCGGCTCCATCACCGGCGCAACCGGCACTGCCGCCAACTATGCCAACCTGCTGCTGGTCGCCGCCGGTAGCGCACTGCTTGGCCTGATCGTGTTCTTCGTCTTCAAGAAGAAGATCTACGAAGGCAACCATGCGCTGGAAACCGAGGAATCGGCAAAGTAATCGCACATTACATCCTCAATATAATAAAAATGGGGATTTGCGATAATTGCGATTACTGAACAACACTATTTCGCAAATCTCCATTTTCATAAATCTTCTTTTGATGTAAGGAAGGTAAAGATGAGCGCGACTGAAGTTCTCTCCGCATTGGACCGCATCCACGGCACAGTGTCCGTAATCGGCTCGATGAACGCGGACTACACCGTCACCGCACAGCGTCTGCCAGGGCCGGGGGAGACCATCACCGGCGGTCCGCTGCAGCTGCTGCCGGGCGGAAAATCCGGCAACCAGGCGGCCGCCGCAGCGCGCATCGGCGCAACCGTGCAGATGTTCGGCGCGGTCGGCTCCGATTCCAACGCCGACTTCCTACTCGGCGCTCTGGGCGAGGCGGGCGTGAACACCACGCATGTTCGCCGCGTGCTCGGACCATCCGGCACAACCGTGATTACCGTGGACGCAACCGGCGAAAACACCATCGTGTACTCGCCGGGATCGAACGCGCAGGTCACCGTGGATTATGTGGAATCCGTGCGCGATGCGCTGGCACGGTCTTCCGTACTTGGCCTGTGCTTGGAAAGCCCGATCGAAACGGTGACGGCCGCCGCGCGCATGTGCCATGAAGCGGGCGTGAAAGTGCTGCTCAACGATTCGCCGTTCACCCCGTCGCTGCCGGCCGAACTGGTGGAAGCATCCGATATTCTGCTCGTCAACGAGCATGAGATGGTGCAGCTGCTCGGCATTGACGAGCCGGAAAACGACGATTGGGACGGTTTCGATTGGAATCATGCGCTGGAAGCAATGCGTGGATTCGGTTTCGAACAGGCGATCGTGACGCTCGGCGGCGATGGTTCCGTGGTATTGGATTCCACTTCGGCAACGCCGATCCAGCGCATTGCCCCCGTGCGTGTGAACGCGGTGGACACCACCGGCTGCGGCGACTCCTTCATGGGCACGGTGCTGGCCGGTCTTGCCTCGGGCATGGCGCTTTCCGAAGCGGCCGAGCTTGCCTCGTATGTTTCGGCATACGCCGCCACAGGGTATGGTGCGCAGGCCTCCTACGCAATGCCGCGCAAATCCGCGAAGCATTCGCCAAATAACGGAAGCGAGGATGCCTATCGGACGCTAGCCAGATTTCTCTTTTCTCTCTTGATACGCGGGGTGCGCATCCTACCGACGTAGGATGCGGCACCCCGTTTTTGGGAAGATCTGACATTAAAAAACTCGCCGACCGGATGGGGGCGAGTTTTTGTTACGTTGAAAAGATTGCGCGAATCAGGCGTAGATATTGCGGGGACGCATGTCTTCGGGCAGACCGTTGAGCAGCGTGGAAACGGATCCGGATTCGAACACGGAACGGATGCCGGCGGCCAACAGCGGAGCCACGGACAGCACGGTCATGTTCGGCAAGCGCTTCTCTTCCGGAACGGGCACGGTGTCGGTGAGCACGATTTCCTTGGCACCGCAATTTCTCAGGCGTTCCACGGCCGGGCCGGACAGCAGGCCATGCGTGGCAACCAGCGTCACGGACTTCGCACCAGCGTTGTTCAGTGTGCGCACGGCCTCGCAGATGGTGCCCGCGGTGTCGATCATGTCGTCGACCACCACGCAGTCGTGACCTTCGACCTCGCCGATAATGCCATGCGCTTCGGCATGGTTCGGGCGGGTGGTGTCACGGGTCTTGTGAATGAACGCGAGCGGCAGATTGCCCAGCTTCGCGGCCCACTGTTCGGAAACCTTGATGCGGCCGGCATCCGGAGACACGATGGTGGTGTTCTCAAGCGGCATGTTGTTGCGCACGTAGTCAAGCAGCACCGGAGTGGCGGTGAGATGGTCGACCGGTCCATCGAAGAAACCCTGCTCCTGGGCGGCATGCAGATCGACCGTCATAATACGGTCGGCGCCGGCTGCGCGGAACAGGTCGAAAATCAGTCGGGCGGTGATGGGCTCGCGGCCCTGATGCTTCTTATCCTGGCGCGAATAGCCAAGGAACGGCGCGACCACGGTAATGGAACGGGCGGAAGCGCGCTTCATGGCGTCAACCATAATGAGCTGCTCCATAATCCACTTGTTGATCGGCTCGGTGTGCGCCTGCATCACGAACGCATCGGCGCCACGCACCGGCTCGGTGTAACGCACATACATCTCGCCGTTGGCGAAATCGTAAGCCGTGGTCTCAAGTACGTCGATTCCCAGGTATTTCGCGGTTTCATGGGCCTGCTCAGGGTACGCACGACCCGTCACCAAAGCCAATTTCTTATCCGGGGTGCCTTCGAGAATCGCCGACATGCTTCGCCTTCCACAAATCTAGAGTCGCGTAAATACGGTACCAACCGTACAAAAATAGCCGTATTCAATATAACAATGCGGGTGCCCATGACGCGCCTGCACCACAGAACGTGCGCAATTGCCGCTCGTCCAGCAGAAGGGCTATGCTGAACAGGTTGTCTGAACTGTATCTTTATACCTTTCATATATAGATGCGTGAAGGCAGTACGCATACACACTCCTGCCATGGAAGGTCCATGGCCGATAGTCCGAAGGAGGTGGGTGATGTCTGCGCATAAGTACGAACTGATGTTCATTGCCGATCCTGAGCTGGATGAGCGCGGTCTGAAGAAGTTGACCGAGCAGTATCTGGAAACTGTCACCAAGGAAGGCGGTGCTGTCGAGAACATCGACATCTGGGGCCGTCGCAAGCTTGCCTACGAGATCGCCGGCAAGACCGAAGGCAATTACGTTGTGGTCAACTACTCCGCTGAGCCGGCCACCAGCGACGAACTCGATCGTCTGCTGAACCTGAACGAATCCGTCATCCGTACGAAGATTCTTCGCAAGTAAGTAATTCCAAGCTTTTCAAGCTGCAAAACAATAAGCTGCAAAGTAAGTAGGTAACGATGGCAGGCGAAACGATTATCACTGTGGTGGGTAACCTCACGGCTGATCCCGAAATCCGTACGGTTGGCAACGGCTCGTCCGTGGCCAGCTTCACGATTGCCTCCACTCCGCGCACCTGGAACCGTAATACGGGCCAGTTTGAAGATGGTCAGGCTTTGTTCATGCGCTGCTCCGCGTGGCGCGACATGGCCGAACATTGCGCGCAGAGCCTGAGCAAGGGCATGCGTGTGATCGCGCAAGGCCGTTTGCAGCAGCGTTCCTACCAGGCGAACGATGGTTCCCAGCGCACGGTCGTCGAGCTTCAGGTCGATGAGATCGGCCCGTCCCTGCGCTATGCGACCGCCCAGGTCACCCGAACCTCCAGTGCCAACGGTGGTAATTTTGCCGGCAATCGCGGCGGCAACAATTTCGCTGGCGGCAATGGCGGATTCAACAATGGTGGCTTCGCCGGCAATGCCGGTGGCTATCAGGGCGGTGCCGGATATTCCGGTGGCGCTGGCTATCAGGGTGGGGCTGCCGCTCCAGCCAATGCCGCGCCCGCCGTGCAGCCTGCTCCGGCATCGGATCCGTGGGGCAATTCGGATAATTCCGGTTCCTCATCGTTCGGTTCCTTTGGCTCCTCCGAATTTGGCGGAAGCAGCGACGAACCGGAATTCTGATCCGACCCGGATCGCAGCTTAAAAGAAAAGCAATTTCCAGATTGTAAGGAGAACATCAAGATGTCACGCAAGAGGCCGCAGCCGCCGGTCAAGCCGTTTAAGAAGAAGCCGAATCCACTGAAGGCCGCTAAGGTCACCGAGATCGATTACAAGGACGTTGCCCTGCTGCGCAAGTTCATCTCCGATCGCGGCAAGATTCGTTCCCGTCGTATCACCGGTGTTTCCGTGCAGGAACAGCGCGAGCTCGCCAAGGCTATCAAGAACGCCCGCGAGATGGCTCTGCTGCCGTACGCCACTTCCGGTCGCTGATCTTAGAGAGGTTTGAAAAATGGCTGAAACTAAGGTTATTCTCACCAAGTCCGTCAATCACCTGGGTCACCCGGGCGACGTCGTGTCCGTCAAGGCCGGCTACGCTCGCAACTACCTGATTCCGCAGGGTCTGGGCTTCGCATGGTCCAAGAACGCTGCCGCCCAGATCGAGGCCATGAAGCGCGCTCGTCTGGCCAAGGCCGTTGCCACCCGCGAAGAGGCTGTTGCCGCCAAGGAACTCATCGAGGTTCCGTCGTCGAAATCGCCGCCAAGGTCTCCGAGTCCGGCAAGCTGTTCGGTGGCATCTCCGCCGACAAGATCGCCATCGCGTTGTCTTCCAAGGCTGCCGTCAACCCGAAGAACATCACCGTGGATCCGATCAAGACCACCGGCGAGTTCGCTGCAACCGTCGCTCTGCACCCGGAAATCTCCGCTTCCTTCACCGTGAAGGTTGTCGCTGAGTGATTCGGCCCCATTCGCTATGGCTGCATTCATTGCGGTTACGGCGAATGACTTCAGACTGAGATACGTCTGAGCTTAAGCATGGAAAATCCCCCTGCACCAGCTGAAAACAGCTATGCAGGGGGATTTTCATATTTGATCAGTTGTAGCCACCGTCATTAGTTGGTTTGTCGCAACTTGGGCACGTCATGGTCGTTACTTTCCTTCTCTCGTGCGGAAACGGTGCTTGGAAGCAACCTAAGCTCAATCCTTAAGTGGGTGTTGCGTGAAACATGCTGATTCACTCAAGAAGAGCGATTTACCGTCAGTTTTCATGCATGGCTGTGCAAATGAATTAGCGGGAGCGTTTGGGGCAACTGGATTGCAAGGAACTGAATTTGTGAAGAAATTGTGATTTCCTGCCTTGATTGTGCTCTTTAGGTAGGAAATATGATGGTTGAATCGCGTTTTCTGCGATTTTCGTAATCTGTCGAAATCGTTGAAAAATAGCGGTTTTACAACCGCGACACGCCGAAAGTTGCATTCTTCTCGATTCTGAGTATATTTACTTCTCGTGCTCAGCGAGAACAAAACCTCGCAAGACCAACGCCCCTTTAGCTCAGTTGGTTAGAGCAGCTGACTCTTAATCAGCGTGTCCAGGGTTCGAATCCTGAGGGGGCACAGATAAAGCCTTTGGAGCTTCGGTTCCAAGGCTTTTTTTGTTTTCCGATTTCTGTATGACTGTCCG
>ENA-OQDD01000865-OQDD01000865.1-human-gut-metagenome-genome-assembly--contig:-NODE-865-length-10994-cov-1.679580_pt1 | contig 10994 bp, 17 predicted proteins | sample MGYA00242507_ERZ504598 | MGnify/ENA primary metagenome ERZ504598 (study PRJEB26092, sample SAMD00036318) | human gut metagenome | host: Homo sapiens | study: EMG produced TPA metagenomics assembly of... | reverse complement strand
CCTCACCCCTCCCGTAGGGGAATTAAGTTAGTACTATTTAATTCGGTTACATTCGTGCTTCTAAGACTTGCTCCATGGAGAAGTTCTCCAATCCCAGATAGTAGGACGCTGTATCTATCAAGGCCTCCATCGGCACCAGACCGATAATCTCACTGCCCACAATACTGACGCCGTAGCGGCGGGCTTCCACACGCACCAGTTCGAAAGCACGGTAGAGGGCGGTGCGGGTATAGTCCGTCATGTTGATGGATACCTGCGTGATGCCGCGGTCCTTCAACTCCACTCCCATTGCCTTGCAATAACGCAGTCCTCCGCCGATGAAACGGATTTTCTTAGCGATGTCATGGGCTATCTCCAGACTGGGGGTATTGAGGTTGATGTTATAGGCCACCAAAGGCATGCGGGCACCGATAGCCACTGTGCCTGCGGTGGGATGACGTTCGGCCAGTCCGAAGTCGGGATGCCATTCCGGTTGCTTTATCTTCTCGGCCATACCTTCGAACTCCCCTTTACGGACAGCAGCCAAATTCTCCCGATGAGGGGCAGAAGCAGACTTTTCATATAAGAAGACGGGAAGATTGTAACGTTTTGCAACCTCCTTGCCCACTTCTTTCGAGAGGGCAACGGCTTCTTCCATCGTCACATTCCGGATGGGGATAAAAGGTACTACATCTACAGCACCCATACGAGGATGCTGTCCCTGATGGTGATTGAGGTCTATCAGCTCTACCGCCACGCCGATAGCTTCGAGCACAGCATCACGAAGCGGTTCCGGCTCGCCCACTACGGTCACCACAAGGCGGTTGTGGTCTTCATCGTTACTGTAATCCAACAGTTTCACACCTTGTTTGCCCCGAAAAGGAGCTACTATCTTATCTATCTTCTGCAAATCGCGCCCTTCGCTGAAATTGGGACGCATTCCATAATCTTATTCATAATGCTCTTTAAAAAAATAATATATACTCTGATTTTCAGACGCAGATGACGCGAATTCTTTTTATCGGAATACAGAGACGTCGGGATTCTTTTGAAAGAAAAAATCCGCGTTATCCGCGTCTAAAAAATGAAATCATCACTTTACTTACTCCTTCACCACTTTCTGCACCAACTTCTCATCAGCCACATACGGCATCGTGATATGATAGCCGTCTGCATGCGTACGGTTAAACTCCTCGCTCGTCTCCATGGCATGCGGATTGCGTGCCCACGAACGGCGGGCCACACCACCCATCACATCCCACAACATAGCGGAACGCAGGATTTCGTCTACCCGGTCACTGCCGTCGCACACCATGCCGAAACCGCCGTTGATGCTTTTCCGATACCTACGCCACCTCCATTGTGCAAGGCCACCAAGCTCATGCCACGCGCACAGTTTCCAGCAAAACACTGCACCGCCATATCTGCCATGACATTACTGCCGTCCTTGATATTGGATGTTTCACGGAATGGAGAGTCTGTACCGCTGACATCGTGATGGTCGCGTCCCAACATAATGGGGCCGACCTCTCCCTTACGCACCATTCATTGAAGCGCAAAGCTATATTCATACGTCCCACGGCATCCTGATAAAGAATACGAGCCTGCGTGCCTACCACCAAGTTGTTTTTCTCCGCATCACGAATCCAATTATAGTTATCCAAATCTTGCCCGCGACGTGTATCGATACATTCCATCGCCGCACGGTCGGTCTTCACCAAGTCTTCATGTTTTCCACTGAGGCACACCCAGCGGAACGGACCATAACCATAATCAAACAGTTCCGGTCCCATTATGTCTTCCACATAGCTGGGAAAGATGAAGCCGTTCTTATCATCTCCGTCCCGAGCAATTTCGCTCACGCCGGCATCGTAGACGGCTTTCATGAAGGAGTTCCCATAATCGAAGAAGTACGTGCCGTGTTCCACCAGCCTTTTTATAGCCTTAAAATGACGCTCCAAGGAAGCATCCACCAGACACCGGAATTTCGACGGATTCTCGTGCAGCATATGGGTACGCTGCTCAAACGTCAGTCCGGCAGGACAGTAACCGCCCTCATAGGTGGCATGGCAGGAAGTCTGGTCGGAAAGTAAATCTATGTGCAACTGCTTCTGCACCGCATATTCCAGCAAATCGACGACATTGCCGTGTAGGCCACAGAAACCGGGCGACACTCGTCCATAGCTTGTCGAGCCAGCGAAAAGGCTTCTTCCAGAGAATCTGTAACGTGTCCCACCCAGCCCTGGGTATGGCGGGTTTCGATGCGGGAAGCATCCACCTCGCAATGATTGCCGCCGCCCCTGCCATCTCGGCAGCTTTGGGCTGCGCACCGCTCATGCCTCCCAGACCGGAAGAAACAAACAAGCGTCCGCGCAAATCGCCGTCCTGCGGAATGCCCAGTTTCAGACGGCCTGCATTCAGCAACGTGTTGAACGTGCCGTGCACGATGCCCTGCGGACCGATGTACATCCAGCCGCCGGCAGTCATCTGCCCGTAGTTGGCAACGCCCATCTGTATAGCGGTGTGCCAGTCCTTCTGATTATCATAGAGCCCCACCATCAACGCATTGGTAATGATGACACGGGGCGCCTCGGGCTTGGACTTGAAAAGCCCCAACGGATGCCCGCTTTCGATGACCAGTGTCTGTTCGCGCGTCAACACTTCGAGGTACTGCTTGATGAGCCGGTATTGCATCCAGTTCTGACAGACCTGTCCCGTCTCACCATAGGTAACTAATTCATACGGATAAAGGGCGATGTCGAAACAAAGATTATTGTCAATCATCACCTGGAAGGCCTTGCCTTCAATACAGTTCCCTTTGTACTCGTCGATGGGTTTCGCTTTGAGGTCGCCCTGCGGGCGGTAGCGGTAGCCGTAGATACGTCCACGTGTACGCAACTCTTCCATGAACTCCGGAGCGAGGGTTTCGTGCAACTCTTTGGGGATGTAGCGCAAAGCGTTCTTCAATGCCGTAGCCGTCTGCGCAGGGGTAAGGGTGTAGCCACGGTCGGGTGCCCGCCGGATACCCTCGACAAAGGAAGGATAGGAAGGCAATGTTTTACTTAAGGTTATCTCCATGTCCTATAAAGATTAAGGATTTACAAAGTGTCAGCCCACAAGGGTTATATTTGCCGCAATATAGAAATAAATCCCGACATTCGCAATGAAATATCTGGATTATTTATCTTTTAGTCAGAAATCCACCACGCACTTCGCCCGACACACTCGCTGTTTGTTACAACGCTTTCACCAGAGATTACCCAAAACCTGCAAACATTCCAGATGTTTTCGTCTCCACACACTACATCTTATCAAAATAATCTCTATATTTGTGAAACTCTTCCAGAAGAAGACGAGATAAAATCATTAAAATCCCAAAACATATAGCTATGAAAAACTTACTATCAAGTATCATCCTGACAATCGGCATGCTTAGCTGTTCAGGTTGCACAGACCTTATGAAAGACGACGGTTCCAGAGGATTTGCCAACGTGGCCACCATCGTGGAGATGCAGAAAACGGTTTCTACTGCTACCAGAGACACTATGCCGGTCTGGTTGTTTCGCACAGCAAGGAACTTGCCGGCAAGGAACGGGGTTACTTCAACTTTTACTACACAGAAGACGACCGGACCACCTCTACCAATGGCATGAAATATATCGACAATGCGCAGGTCTATACGATAGAGGCATACGAAACAGTCCATCCCCTCACCCGGGAGGAAGCAGATGCCGGACACATCACCGGCAATGAAAATTGTGCCATTCCCCAATCATTGTCTATAGATTATGCCTCTTACGGCTATGTGGATTTACAGGCAGGATTCTCCACCTTCAACCACATAAACGGCGAAATCCACGACGGAGAAGTGAATCTGGTATACGACGCAACCAAGCAGGAACCGGACACGCTCAGACTGCAACTTTGCTACAATCCGCGCATTCCCGACGGATGGACAAAAACAAGCCATCACTTCCGCACCGTGTCATGCGATATTTCTTCCCTATCTTCTCTCCAACAATGGAGCGATTCGCTGACCCTCGTCATTGATGACGGAAGCAAGGAGAAGCATCTGAGAAAAATGAGCCGGAACGACTTCTTGAAACCCAGCGCAGGAACTAAGTAGCCAAAATCAAAGTATTTTTTTTCTTTATTCAGTCTACGTTGGTTTTGGCATACCTCAAGAGCAACTCTCCTCTTTTGAGAATCAAGCTGTCCTGCGTCAGTTTTTCTATTGTCAGCGTATCCGTGAAAGAAATATTCTGGTGATTGCCGATGCTGGTACCTGAAAGTAACAACCGGTTTCCTACTTTTTTCCATGCCTCATATTTCAAGGTGGCCATGTTAATGGAAGAGGCGCTTCCGTCCCCATCAAGAACGAAACCTTGTTGCATGCCGGGCATTCCCGGAACCGGCTCCACCCAGGAGCCTTCAATGGAGCATTGTTGCAAGCAGTCAAAGCAACCATGCCAAGAACAGCAGTTAAATCTCTCAATCTTTTCATGTCTCTTTTCTTTCTAAAACTATATTTCTAAACAAAGGAACTCTTGTATTTCCTCTATGTTCCTGCAAAATAATGTTTTTACGGGAGCTTCCATATATTGAAGAGTCTTTTCACAAAACAAATTGTGAATATTTATTTGGAAATTATTCAAGCTAGCATTACCTTTGTACCGAAATTCAAAAAACGATATGAACCAGTCTTTAACTACAACATACAATACGCGCAATGCTGCATGGGGCAACAAGACCTTATGCGGCCATTTCATAGTGCACGTACATTGGTTCAGCGGATTCATTTAACTACCCTGCAATTTACATTTTACTATTTTGCACTTCCCTTACCGAGAAAAGGAGGGAGAAATGCCGTGTATGGGGTTTCCATTCGGAAAAACCGGACTAACCTATGTATCACCAAAAGAAGAAGAAAACTTATGTTTACAATTATATCTATCATGTTTATAGGAATCGGTATCGGATACCTGATGCGTAACGTACAAATGTTGCAAAAAGTGGAGAAAAGCGCCTCGCTCACCATCTTACTGCTGCTCTTTGTACTCGGTGTATCCATCGGCTCCAACCGTCTGATTGTTGACAATCTGGGAAGATTCGGGTGGCAGGCCGCCGTACTGGCCTCACTGAGCATTACAGGCAGCATGCTGGCCTCACTGATGGTGTTTCACCTATTTTTCAAGAAAGGAGAGAAGAGATGAAGGGAAGTTTGACGGTTGTTGCATTTTTCTGTGCCGGCTGCTGATGGGAGTAGCCAATGATTTTCAGTTCGACCTGCACGACTTATCCATGTATGTGCTCTATGCATTGATGTTCCAGGTGGGCATCGGCATCGGGAGCAACAAGAAACTGAAGGAGCTGGTCAAGAGCCTGCGGCCCAAAATGCTTTTGGTGCCGATGGCCACCATTGTGGGAACGCTGTTGTTCTCCGCCTTCGCCAGTCTGCTGTTGAGCCAATGGAGTGTGTTCGACTGCATGGCGGTGGGTAGCGGATTTGCTTATTATTCGCTTTCCTCCATTCTGATTACGCAATTCAAGGAACCTTCCATAGGCCTGCAACTCGCCACGGAGCTGGGCACCATCGCCCTGCTTGCCAATATCTTCCGTGAAATGATGGCTTTGCTGGGTGCACCGCTCATCCGGAAATATTTCGGCAAACTGGCACCTATATCGGCGGCAGGGGTCAATTCGATGGATGTACTTCTACCCTCCATCACCCAATATTCCGGAAAGGACGTGATTCCTATCGCTATATTCCACGGAATATTAATTGATATGAGTGTACCGGTATTCGTATCCTTCTTCTGCAATCTGTAAACAGCAGGCCGAAAAGAGGGAGATAAGGCTCATTGTATTCATACTGTAACAACGTGAACAACAGCGACTTCTCACTGCAAGTGAGTGCATGCATTTTGCAGTGCCACTGCATACCGTTTGCAGCATCACTGCATACCTATTTGCAGTGATACTGCAACTGCTTTGCAGCGCGACTGCAACGGGTTTGCAGTGACGCTGCAAAAGGTGTGCAGTGACGCTGCAAAAGGTGTGCAGTGACTTTGCAGCCGGTCACCAAGCTACCGCATACTCGTAGTGGTCGAACTTAGGCTTGGTGCCTATGCCTACCGCATTGAATACCCGGGCTATCCGCTGCTGTTCTTCGGGAGAGATAGGGCGCTCGCCCTTGCGGCAATGATAGTAATAGCGTTCGCAAGAGAAGCATCCCATCACGCGATGGCGCACGGTGAAAAGCAGCTTGGTGGGTACTTCGTCGAAAAGGCGTGTCATACCGCGGGCATAATGCAGCTGCTCGCTGGAGCGGTAACGGGCACAAGTGGAGGACCCGGACAAGCTGCCGACATAAAAAGGATTCACCGCACGAACGGACTGTGGCTGGGGGCCTTCACTCTCGGACAACAGTTGTGCCGCTATCGCCCGCAGGCAGGAAGAGGCTTTGGGGCACTTTCCGTTACCCGCAAAGCAGTATTCGTACCCATCGGGCACGTCTTGCAATAATATCATCTTATTAATGATTAATGATTAGTGATTAATGGACGGAGTGCACGCAGATACTTGCCGATGACCTCTGCCGACTCGCTTGTTTCTTTCTCGAATTCGGCGTGCAGTGTCGGGTATCCGGCAAGCAATTGCATCATTCGCTCACGCCCCACGAACTCGGACTTTCCGGTTTCGGGATTCAGTTCGTAATAGACGCGGGCATGCACCAGTCCCGAAGCATTGATGGCGTCTCCCACTTCACCGCCCAATCGTGTGGCATCATCGGGAGTCATGGTACTGGTGGCTGCTTGTCCCACAGGCTGTGCACAGAAGTAAACCTTGCCGCCGAGCCACATGGCAGGTGCATACCACTGCCCGAAGCGATAACGCTTATAGCGCATCTTACGGCAATTGACATAAAGCGAGGTATCTACGTACAGCATAACAACGGGACTTCAAATAACGGCAAAGACCGGGATTGTCGTCTACCGTAATACGATAATCGGCACCGCCCATGAGGTAAATCTGGTTCTTTGTACGCTTCTCAATCTTCAGTGTGGTAACCGTATCGCCACGGTTCTCCACCAACTCTTTCAGATTGGAATACATTACCTGTTGCGCCCCCACCGGCAAAACCGCCAGCAACATCAGAACGCCTAACAACCAACTCTTCTTCATATCCCAACCTCCTCTTTTCTGAAACTTTGTTTTAGTGAGCGAAAGGTACATTTTTTATCGGAAGTAGACAAAAAATCGCGGAAAAAACAATTGGAAATGTATATCTTTGCCTTAAACTTAACATGTATGGAGCAAATAAATACGATAGATAAAATCAGCGCCGTCTACCGCAACACGGCAGAAGAGGCAAGACAAGAACTGAATAAAGTACAACAGAAGATTTACCGCATCGGCAGCCTGCGCCTGCTGCTATTTGTGGCAGGAGTAGTAGGAATTATCTATTTCTGGAGCGAGAGCTGGGGTATACTGGCCTGCATTGCCCTCATCACCCTACTGCCGTTCCTATTTTTAATGAAATACCACAACCGGCTGTTCCATCGCAAGGACTATCTGGAAAAGAAGATGGAAATCAACGAGCAGGAACTCGCCGCTCTGGATTACGATACGTCTTCTTTCGATGACGGCGAAGCATACATCGACCCCACCCATCTCTACACCTATGATTTGGATGTTTTCGGTCCGCATTCCCTTTTCCAGTACATCAACCGTACCTGCACACAGCCCGGGAAACACCGCCTCGCCCACTGGCTGGGGAAACATCTCGAGAGAAAGGAAGAAATCATCCGCCGACAAGAAGCCGTCAGTGAACTGGCTCCGGAACTGAAATTCCGTCAGCGCTTCCGTATCCTCGGCCTGCTGTACAAAGGAAAAGCCGCCGATGAAACAGAACTGTGCCAATGGGCGGAAAGTCCGAGCATCTTCCGGAGCCGGAAATTACTGCGCCTCCTGCCGGTACTGGTGACGGGAGCCAACCTCATCTGCCTCGCACTCGTCATGGCAGGAATTCTGTCCGCAAGTATCTACGGCATCATCTGGACCTGCTTCGTCATCGCCGGCTTCGGCTTCACTGGCAAAGTCACCAAGATGCAGGCCATCTATGGCAAAAAACTGCAAATTCTCTCCACCTACGCCGCCCTGCTCCACCTCATGGAAAAGCAGCCTGCACAAGCCACCCTGCTCAAAGAGATAAGACAACAGATTGACGGAGAAAAACGGAAAGCCTCCCACTCCATCAGCAGGCTGAACAAGCTCATGGATGAACTCGACCAACGCAACAATGTCTTTATGTACGTCATTCTGAACGGCCTCTTCTTCTGGGAACTGCGTCAAATCATGCGCATTGAAGCCTGGAAAGAGCAATATGCCGCTGAACTGCCGGGTGGCTCGATGCCATCGGACAAATGGATGCGCTCAACTCACTGGCAACATTTGCCTATAATCATCCGGACTATATTTACCCAAAGATAGTTCAAGCGGAAAGAAAGGGGAAAGGAAACCTAAATAAAGAAGAAGAAAGCAATTCTGAAACGGAAGCACCCATCAATGCCCCTTCCTCCTTCCGTCTCCGTGCCGAAGCCCTGGGCCATCCGCTGATGAACCGTGACCGCTGTGTCCGCAATGACATCGACATGGTGAAACGACCGTTTTTCATCATCGTCACCGGCGCAACATGGCAGGGAAAAGCACCTATCTGCGTACGGTGGGCATCAATTACCTCCTTGCCTGCATCGGCGCCCCCGTCTGTGCCCGCCAAATGGAAATATGCCCGGCCCGGCTCATCACTAGCCTGCGTACCTCGGATTCACTGAACGACAACGAGTCCTACTTCTTTGCCGAACTCAAACGTCTGAAACTCATCATAGACAAGCTGCAGGCTGGTGAGGAGCTTTTCATCATCCTCGACGAAATTCTGAAAGGTACCAACTCCATGGACAAGCAGAAAGGCTCCTTTTCCCTTATCAAGCAATTCATGACTTTGCAGGCCAATGGCATCATTGCCACCCACGACCTGCTGCTGGGAACACTCATCGACCTCTTCCCCGATGACATCCGCAACTATCGCTTCGAAGCAGACATTACAGACAATGAACTGACCTTCTCCTACCGCTTGCGCCCAGCATCGCCCAGAATATGAACGCCTGCTTCCTGATGAAAAATGGGGATTGCCGTTGCCGACTAATCCCCACCACAGTTAAAGTCAAGTCTAACTCTTTGACTGATTATGCTGTTTACATTTCTCCAGGAAAGTAGATACTGCAACCGCATCGCTACCCGTATAGTAGCGTACGGAAGTTACCGGAGTATACGTGTAAGGCACAAACTGATACAACTGTACAGCCGCAAATTTATTGTCCTGCGAAATCATGACATCCATGCGCACATTTCCACTGCCGCTACTTTTTATTTCAGTCTCGCCATTCAGCTGTTCATTCTCAATCATATCTGTAAGTTTGCCCAAATATTTCAAATCGAAGAAAACACTGCGTTCCTTGGTCACAACTGCCCGTCGGCAAATAGACCACTTCCTTCGATTTCCAAAACAGACGGAACACGCCAAGCAAGACGAATGCCGTACCCAGCACCATCAAAGCCATGCTGAGAGTAGAAGATTTATCACTCATCTCAAAAATGGATGCAAAAATAAAAACACCGACCAGCAGCATAGCTACTGAAAAGATAAGTCCTGAAACACTGGTACGCTTTACAATATCGGGATGTGAAGACGCAAAAAGAGTTGCGTCAATAGTTTGAGTTGCCATAATTATAATATGTTTTAATGAATTTATTAGAAATAGAAAATACAGTATTTCCCTGCAAAAACACATAGTCTGACCATACACAAGGGAAAAAGGAAGATTCAATAAAACACTAAATGAGAATACGCCTTAGTGTGAAAATGTAATATTCGCACACCGGCTGGCAACGATAATAGGCAGTGGCATCATAGAGTTTCTCACGATGCAGAGACAAAACAGCCGCTCGCTGGGCCAGTTTGTCAATCCAGTCCTTTAAAGAAAATATATATTCCGTGGTAGAAATACGCTGTATACGGGAGTACGTCAGCGAATGTAATTGTCCACCCATGCCCGCCAGCTCTGCATCCGGCAGATAAGGCAATTGAGGCATCGCAATATAGGCATCAGTCTGCTCATGTACGGCAATAGTATTCTCACTCACAACATTCCCACCACTCACCGCTTTATTGGCAAATGTATCGCTTACAGTCTGCCATAAAGCCAATGCAAGCACCATGAATCCTATGAATCTTAAGAATTTAGCCATATCTATGTGCAAATATAACAGTTTCTTTCAGGAATTTGTTTAATGCACACATCTTTTAATGTTTCTTGGATGATTTATAGGAAATAAAAAGCCGCTCCAAACAAATTGGAACGGCTTCTATATATAAAAAGAATAGTTGAATTATTCAGCTTTAGCTTCCTCAGCAGCAGGAGCTTCTGCAACTGGTGCAGCAGTTTCTGCAGCAGGAGTAGCTTCAGTAGCAGCAGCTTTCTTTGAACGGCGGGTACGAGTAGCCTTCTTGGCAACCTTTTCCTTAGCCATGTTTTCGTTGTAGTCAACGAGTTCAATGAAGCACATTTCAGCGTTGTCACCCAAACGGTTACCAGTCTTGATAATACGAGTGTAACCACCCGGACGATCAGCAATCTTCACAGAGATTTCTTTAAACAATTCAGTTACAGCATACTTGTCTTGCAAATTGCTAAATACAACACGACGGGAATTAGTCGTATCGTCTTTAGCCTTTGTAATCAAAGGCTCAACAAACTTCTTCAAAGCTTTAGCCTTTGCAACGGTCGTAGTGATTCTTTTGTGCTTAATCAAAGAACACGCCATATTAGCCAACATAGCGTTTCTATGAGAGGCAGTACGACCCAAATGGTTGAATTTCTTATTATGTCTCATTTTTTATTCTTATCTAATTTATATTTAGAAATATCAGTTCCAAACGACAGATTCAGACTCCT
>ENA-OQDD01000864-OQDD01000864.1-human-gut-metagenome-genome-assembly--contig:-NODE-864-length-10995-cov-3.025304_pt1 | contig 10995 bp, 15 predicted proteins | sample MGYA00242507_ERZ504598 | MGnify/ENA primary metagenome ERZ504598 (study PRJEB26092, sample SAMD00036318) | human gut metagenome | host: Homo sapiens | study: EMG produced TPA metagenomics assembly of... | reverse complement strand
CGGCGGCGGTTGAGCGTATGCGGCGGCTGTGGGCGCCATAGCCCTGCGGCTGCTGTGCGGCATCTTGGCCGTAAGACGGTTGTGCCGGCTGTGCGGGCTGTGCCGGCTGCGGAACACTGTCCGAACCGTACGGTTGTTGTTGATTATCAGTCATGCGGGTCAGTCCCCTCTCAATCGGGAACGGCAATACCTTCTTACCGTTTCTGCACAACATCATCTCATGTTTTGCCCAATAGTAAAACCTGCCGCGCTACGATTGGGCCATGAGAAGTTTCCTGACCAGCTGGTTGATTATGACTATCGCCGCCGCCGTCATGGTCGCGGTGACTCCCGGCATGACCCGGTGGGGGAGCCTCCGATTCTCGGCATCGCCGCGTTCGCTTTGTTCATGGCGCTGATTAATGCGTCAATCAAGCCGATTGTGCATCTGATCGCACTGCCGTTTGCGATTCTGTCTCTCGGGCTGGTCACCTTGATTATCAATTGGCTGTTCATGCGACTCGCCAGCTGGCTGGCGGTCAGTCTGTTCGGCGTGGGCGTCTTCGTACACGGTTTCTGGTGGTCGGTACTGGGGTCCTTGGTCCTGACCATTGTTGCGGGAATCGTCGGGTCCATCTTGGATCAGTGACGGTGCTCGCTGGGCGAATATGAGTAATGGCGTTGGAATCGGACTGATTCCAACCGCCATTACTCATATCAAGCTACGGGATCGAGCGGGGCGAACATTACTCGCGCACCAAGCGGATATGCTCCACATCGTCGCGCCGGGAGCGACGGAACAGCACGAAACGATTGCCGATGGACTGCACCACTTCGGCGTTCAGCTGCTCGGCAAGCTCGGCGGCGGCTTCCTTGGCGGTCAGGCCAGAACCGTCCTGCACGGCGCACTTGATGAGCTCGTGCTTCTCAATGGTCTCATCGGCCTGATTGACGGCCGACTCGGTCAAATCGTTCTTGCCCACATAGAACAGGGGCTTCAGCGAGTTCGCCATCGCGCGCAGCTGCTTGATTTGCTTCTTGGTCAATGCCATGGGAATTTCCTTACATCTTTCGTATAACCACACCAGCATAGCAACCGGTGCTGTCTGCGCTGTTTGCCGCCCTACAGCGCGATGATGGCCGCGATGTAGATGATGACGGCAGCGGCGAATATGAGATCTCGCGCGGCGATGGTCAGGGCACGCCAGTGGGTGCGGCGGATGCCCTCCTCGTAGCAGCGGGCGTCAAGTGCGAGGCTCAGGTTGTCCGCGTGACGCAACGTGCCGGCGAAAATCGGCACGATAATCGCGCTCATCGCCTTGATGCGCTGGGCCAGTGAACCGGTTTCGATGGAACCGCCACGCGCGGATTGGGCGTCGACGATGGCGCGGGTTTCGTCGGTCAGCGTTGGAATGAATCGCAATGCCAGACTCATGACCAGCGCGATTTCTTGGGCATGGATACCGAGCCGGTTGAGCGGACTGATCAAGGTGGCGAAGGCGTCGGTCATGGCGGTAGGCGTGGTGGTAGTGAGGAACACCGCGCCCAGAATGATTACCAATGCGAAACGGCAGGCGTACAGCACGGCTATGGTCACGCCCTGATCGGTGATGCTTAGCGGGCCAAGCGCCACCACCGGCGTGCCGGTGCGTACCACAAACAGATTGACCACGCCCATCAGCACCAGCAGGATCAGAATCGGATGAATGGATTCAAGCACCGTAACGGGTTCAGGCGTGCCGCCGCGATAACGGCCAGGGTGATGGCGATGCCCAGCGCGAGCTGGGTTGGCGTGTTCACCGCGAACATCGTGAACATGGCGGCCAGGAAGCCACCATCTTCACGCGCGGGTCAAGTCGGTGTATCACTGAGTGCGCAGGGCCGTTGGAGGATACGGCCGGCTCGGTGACGGTGGCCGTGACGGGGCCGCCGGATGCGGGGCGGCAATCGGCATACGGACCACGCGGTCGGCGATTTGCTCGGCCTCCTCCCGGTCATGGGTGATGATGAGCACGGTCACGCCACGCGATTTGAGCGTGCGCAACAGCTCATGGATACGCTTCTTGGCTTGGGCGTCCAGACTCGCGGTCGGCTCGTCCATGATGAGCACGTCAGGATTGCAAGCCAGCACGCCGGCAATGGCTGCCAATCGTTGTTGCCCGCCGGACAGGTCGAAGGGGGAGCGGTCGGCAAGATGCCCGATATGCAGCAGTTCCAGTGATTCGCGCACGCGGTCGGCTACCTCGGTCTCGCCAAGCCCTTGGTTGCGTGGGCCGTACGCCACGTCCTCGGCTACCGTGTCAGCGAACAGCTGATGCTCTGGATGCTGCATCACGTAACCCACATGCCGGCGCAATTGCGCTAATTGCTTGCGATTCGCCGACTTCGGGCGCACGTTGCGACCGCGCTTGCCGGTCGAGGCCACCGGAACACCGGCCACTTCGATGCTGCCGGCGGTCGGCGCAGTCAGTGCGCACAACATGCGCACCAGCGTCGACTTGCCCGAACCATTCACGCCCATCAGTGCCACGGTTTCACCGCGCGCGATGGTGAACGACAGGTCATCGATAACCGCCCGTTTGGCCGAAGGATAGCGATAGGTCAGATGCGAGACGCGAATAATGGGGTTCGTCATATCACCGATGCCATCGGAGAGCAGCGGCAGTTCGGAGCCGTCTTCGCGCTCCCGCTGGCGGGGGCTGTCGTTCGTAGGGCGACTGGGGCGGCTTCTGTGCCGATACTACCCTCAGTCTCGCTTTGCGAGACAGCCTCCGCTAGCGGGGATCGATTATCGACGGCTGCAGTGATACCAATGATTCGCCCGGCCTCCATGTGCACGATGCGATCGGCATGAACGGTTTCATCTGGATGATGCGTGACATGCACAATAGTGGTGCCGCGCGCCTGCAAATCATCCAAAATGCGCATAACTTCGGCGCGTGCGGATTCGTCCAGCATGGCGGTCGGCTCATCCAATACCAGCATTGCCGGGTTCATGGCCAGCATGCCGGCGATGGAGGCGCGTTGCTGCTGCCCGCCGCTCATACGGGTCGGGTCGGACTGGCGTAAGTTCGCCAACCCCACGGCCTGCAATGAATCAACGATACGCTCGCCGATGAGCTCGCGCTCCAGCCCGAGATTCTCCGGGCCAAAGGCCACGTCATCCTCCAACACGGTGGTGACCAGCTGATCCTCGGGATTCTGGAACACCATACCGATGCCGTGGCGGGCAGCACGATAGGCATCGGCATTCGGGCCGGCTGCGTACACGCGTTGCCCCAGTAACGTCACTTCACCACCGTCCGGCGCGGTCAATCCCGCAATCAGACGGGCTAACGTGGATTTGCCCGACCCGTTCGGACCGACCAAGCATAGGCGCTCGCCGGCATGGACCGTGAGTGAAACGCCATCCAAAGCCCATGAGGTGCCGCGGTCATAGCTGAAACGAATGTCCTTGAGCACGGCGGCGGGGGAGGCAGGCTCGGCGGAAGCGTGAGGTTCGGCAGAATCGTGGAACTCGTCGGCGTCGAAGGAATGGGGTGCAACGGTCATGAAACAGCAATCCGTAACTGATAGGCGAAAACGCAGAATCCGGCCCGTGCCGGGATTCTGCGTTCTGGTTCTTTGAGTGGTCTTTGAGTGGTCGTTAGTCGTGGCGGGCATCGGCCCGTCTCAGGCCAGTCACTGCTGCTTGGACAGCAGGTTGGAGATCGGCTTGTAGATCAGGAAGGTGATCACGGCGTGAATCGCCATCTTAGCCACGTTGAACGGCAGCAGAATCGGCAGAATCATCGCGGCCACAGCTTGGTAGGTCATGTGCGCGTAAATCGGCGTGACAATCAGGTTGCTCACCAGCGCCACCACGATGGCCAGCACCGCACCCACCAGAATGCCGATGGCGGCACCCTTGCGCGTACGGATCTTACGGTAGATGAACGCGGCCGGCACAGACAGGAACAGCGCCACCAGCACAGCCATCAGCGAACCCCACGGATTGGCGAACATGTGCGGCACAAAGCCGAGCACAGACACGATTGCGGCGGCGGCCGGGCCATACGCAAAGCCGGCAATCAGGCAGACGATGCCGGACGGGTCGTACTTCAGCCAAGTGACCGGCGTAATCGGGAATTCAATGAAGCTGGTGACCATCGCCAGCGCCACGAACAGTGCATACATGGCGATACGGCGCGTGGACCAGCGGCCAGAATCGGCCACACCAGTGGTGTGTGAGCCAAGTTTGGCGCTGGTGCTGGCGGTGGACGTGCTGGCCGAACCCTCGGCCTCGGGTGCCACAGAACGAACAACTTGCATGCGAATACGCGAAGATACACTCATAATGAGCCCTCGTTTCTTCCATCCGGACTATACCGTTGGCTCCGGAATCTCACCGGATCAGCCGCTTGCGCGGGTCGCGGGCTTCCTGCCATCCCCGTTATGAAACCCGGGGTGCAGGTTACCGCCAGTAAGGAATTGCACCTTCCCTGAAACTGACAGGCTTATTCATACGCCATGCGCCGGACGTATGCAACCCGCGTTTCACTGTGCAGAAATTCGTCTTGTGCCGGTCAAGTGCAACAATGGGAGCCATGGCTGAAGTGAAGAAACCCAACAACACCATCGACAAGCTTGCCCTGATCGTCACCACCTACAAACGTCAGCAGTTGCTTGAGACACTGTTCGATTCGATTCTGGCGCTTGAACAGGCACCGTGGCGCATGTATCGTGGACAATGAGCAGTCCGATCAGACGGCGGACATGGTCGCTGCGTTTGCCGGCAAGGTGACCGGCCAATGGGGCACCACCGTGGCCGACCAGTCCGGTAACGAAGAACGTGTGGTCTATGCGCCGCAGACCGAGAACCTGGGTGGTGCGGGCGGTTTCTCCGCGGCGTGGCCAAAGCCTACGAGCTGGGTGCCGCATGGTTCTGGGTGATGGATGACGATGTGGCCGTGCTGCCGGACGCCATTGCCAAGCTGTCCAAGTGGACCGACAAGCACGAGGTGATTCAGGCTCCCGATTCGACTACGATGGCGGCCCGTTCTACTGGCAGTACGACTTCATTGTGCCGCTGGGCATCCCGAACCCGATTGCGCCCGCCGCATTCGGCCCGGCCGGATACCGAGTGATGGACACGCTGTGCTTCGAAGGCGGCCTGTTCAACCGCCGTGTGGTTACGGAAATCGGTCTGCCGGACCCGCGCTTCTTCATCTACTGGGATGACACGATGTATGGCTACCGCGCCAGCAAGGTCACCAACCCGATTGTGGTGCCCGACGTGATCCTGCGCCGTACGCGCGAAATCGGCAATTGGGATATCGCCGGCGTGCGCCAGCTCAACTCCACATCCGACATGAACCGGTATCACATCATGCGCAACCGCGGATACATGGCCCGGTACTTCATGACCTATGGTGACTTCCGTCCGCTGGTGTTTGGACTGGGTACCGTGCTCACCGCGGCCAAGGAAGTCATTCGCCTGGTGATGGTGGATCGCGAGCACCTCAAGACCGGTTTGGTACAGATTGCCAAGGGCTGGTGGGACTCGCGCAAGCTGATGCACGACCCCACCTGGAAGCCCATGCCGTCGCTGAAGTAGCCGTAGTAGTGGCTCCCCTCTATGAGGGGGCACTACAGGTTACTTATGGATGAACAGGCCACCGTCGCCCCAAGCCCACTGGCCTTGGCCGGCACCGATCTGGAAGTGCAGCTTGGCGATGCCCATGTCATTGAACGCGTGATGCTCATCTTCCGCACTCTGATCGATATGCGCGGCGGCGGTATCGTCGGCCGGATTATACGAGAAGGTGATTGGCTGACGGTTCATCGCGCTCGGCGCCTTCATCGCAGCCTCGACGCCGGACTTGAACCAATCCGGAGCGGCCTCGCGCCCCTCATCGCTCATTGTGGCGGTGAACTGCTCATAGGTCTTGGTGGCGCGGTGCGTGCGTTGCGCTTCGCATAGCTCCTCATAGGATTTCGCCTGATAATCCAGATGATTCTTCGGATGCCCGATCACCACACCGAGATACAGCTCCTGGCCAGAGGTGACGCGGCAATGCTTGGCCGCCTCCGCCTTGTCCCATGAGCCGGCGACCCATAAGGTGCCGAGGCCGCGCAACGTGGCCGTGAGCACCATGCGTTCGGCATAGAAGCCGGCACGCTCTTTGGCTTCCTCATCGTTCGCGGGGCCGACGATGGCCAGATAATTCGCCGCATTGGTCAGATGACCTGAAGCATTGGCTTCGGCGAACACCTTGGGCTGGTCGCGCACCAGCTGAATGTTGAGATCGCCGAGTAAGTTGATCGGCTGAAGCGCATCTCGAGCTGGCGGGCCGTATCGTCGTCGATCGGCTCATCATCGTAGGCGCGTACGGCGGTGCGGATGTTAATTGCATCAATAAGTTGGGTATGTTCTGCCATACCTCCCATTATCGCGCGCGACACAGAGTCAGGCCACCATAGACGCCGATTTTTCCTAGTATGCGAAATCGCATGCATTGCCCATTGTCAGGCTTGAAAAACGATACGAATAGGTACGTAGTGACCGGCGACGATGCACACGTTTGCACAATTGGTGTGTAATGGTTTCGTGTTGAGCGTAATTCGCGTTAAACTGGGCGCAACCTTACGAACTGATGAAAACGTATGGAAAGGAAGGTCAACGATGATTGAAACTGCACAGGCTTTCGGTGTTGACATTGGCGGTTCCGGCATCAAGGCCGCACCTGTCGATCTGACCAAGGGCGATTTCGCCGAGCCACGATTGAAGATTCTCACTCCCGAGGTCTCCACTCCTCAGGCCGTGGCCAAAATCGTCAAGCAGCAGCTCGACCACTTCGAAGTGCCTGAATCCGCACCCGTTGGCATCGCTTTCCCCGCGCCGATCAAGCCCGGCCAGAAGCTCGACTTCATGGCCAACCTTGACCAGTCTTGGATTGGCGTGGACGTTACTGAAGTGTTCTCCGAAGCCTGCGGCCGCCCGGTCGTCGTGGTAAACGACGCCGACGCCGCCGGCCTGGCCGAAGTCCAGTTCGGTGCCGCCAAGGGCCAGGATGGTCTGGTCATCGCCACCACACTGGGCACCGGCATCGGCACCGCCTTGATTTACAACGGCGTGCTCATCCCGAACACCGAACTCGGACACATCATCCTGAGCGCCAAGCATCTGGACGCCGAGAAGTATGCCTCCTCCGCGATTCGCGAGAATGAGGAACTGGGCTACAAGAAGTGGGCCAAGCGTCTGACCAAGTACTACGGCCTTATGGAGAAGTACTTCAACCCGGACCTGTTCACCGTCGGCGGCGGCGTGAGCCGTCAGAGCGAAAAGTTCCTGCCGTACGTGGATATCAAGACCCCGATCGTGCCCGCCAAGCTGCGTAACCAGGCCGGCATCGTCGGTGCCGCCTACTATGCCAGCACCAAGCAGCAGTGAGCCAGTGAGCGTGGGTGTGCAGCGCTGACCCGCGAATATGCTTCAGGCCGTCCGACTAGTCGGGCGGCCTTTTGCATTGCATAGGAAAGGTATGCGACGCGTTCCCGGGAATGTTGCGCAAAGTGGGCGTGTGTATGGAGGTCTGTGGCGACGCGTTCCCGGGAATGTGTCGCGTTTGAGAGCGGGGCAGGGGGCACCACGCTCTATCGTGGGAGGGTATGAGCGTGCATTTCTCTTCTCGTGTGGATATTTCTGCGCCGAATCCCATTGCGGCGGCCGAGGCGGCAGCCAAGGCAAACGGCATCGCACTCAGCAAACTCAACGATTCCAATCCGACCCGCCACGGGCTGGCACCTGAATTGGTGCCGAGCGTGTATACGGCCGACCCGCGTGGACCGCGTGCGGCGCGAGAAGCATTGGCCGCATTCCTCAATACGGCAAAGGCGGTAGACGCAAGCAGCCCTCAGTCGACTTCGCCCGCCGCCAGCGAGGGCGGGAACGAGCGCCATGCCGCTTTCAACAATGCGAATACCGCCATCGAGGGCGTTGACCCGGACGCCCTGTACTTGCTGAGCTCCACGTCCGAGGCGTATTCGTGCTGATTAAGTTACTTTGCGATGCCGGCGACGCGGTGCTGGCACCCAAACCCGGCTATCCGCTGATTGAGTCGATTGCACGGCTTGAATGCGTTGACACGGTCGAATACCAGTTGCAATTCGACGGCTCCTGGTTCATCGACATCGCCGAACTCGAGCGGCTGCTCAGCGAGCCCGGTGGCGAACGCATCAGAGCATTGGTGCTCATCAACCCGAACAATCCGACCGGTTCGTACGTAAAACCAACCGAGCGTGCACGTATCGTGACATTGTGCCGTGAGCATGGCATCGCCCTTATCGCCGATGAAGTGTTCTTCGATTACTCTCTCGAACCTTTCCCCGGCAACGCACGGCTCGCAGGGGAGCGCGGCGTGCTCACCTTCGCCCTAGACGGATTCTCCAAAATGCTGGCCGCGCCGCACGCCAAAGTCGGGTGGATTCAGGTGTCCGGACCTGCCGAGGACGTTGCCGAGGCACAGCGTCGACTGGACGTCATCGCCGATGATTATCTGCCGATGAGTGACATCATCGCCGAACGGATTCCCGCATTATTGAACGCCGCGCCCGCACAGACCAGACGGGTGGGGGAGCGCGTGCGCAATAACCTGGCCAAGTTGCACGAGTTGCTTGACGCCGATCCCAACGGGCTGGTCAGCGTGCTACGGGCCGAAGGCGGCTGGAACGTGCTGCTACGAGTGCCTTCAGTCATCGATGAGAACGAGCTGGTGCTGCGGTTGATTGACGAGCACAAACTGACCGGACAGCCCGGCTACTTCTTCGACATGACTTCCAATGGATACCTGGCCGTTTCCCTGCTACCCGAACCGGACGAATTCGAGCGTGGCATCCGCGCCGTGCTCAATACCGTCGCCGCTTTGCTGCGATAGGCCGGTGTTTGCCGGCACCACGCCTGTACTCCACGTACAATAGCGGCATGGGATTCTTGTTTAGACCGAAAGAACTGCCACGCCCGGCGTCGCTGACGTTCACTTTGGATCAGGCCGGGCATACGTATGATGATGGGCACGTGGGACTTGCTCCCACGGACATCACCATCAGCGAGCTGCGGGTGGCTGTGATCGGACTGAACGGCGCAGGCAAATCCACATTGCTGGGTCTGCTGGACGGTTCGTTGAAGGCCAACGCCGGCACGGTGACCATTGCGGGCGGTGAGGAACGTCTTGACCCGGCTGTGAAGAAGGACGCGAAGCGCATCGATAATCTGGTCGGCAAAGTTCGCCGCGAGGAGATTCCGAACAGCTTTTACCAAGCGGCGAATATTTCCGAGGCTGTTTCCGAAGCGCTGAAAAAGCACAAGGTGCCCGAGTCAGAACGTCATGCGCGCATCGGCAATCTGTTCGCGCATTTTGATTTGGCGCAGGTCTCCAAGGCCAAGGCCAGCGAACTGGACTCCGAGAAACGGCACCTGCTGGCTATTGCGGCCGCGCTGAGCTTTGAGCCGAGTGCGATTGTGGCGGATGAGCCGAGCAAGGGATTGGATGAGATTGGCACCGCGCATGTGCCAAGGCGTTGTTCAGCTACAACAAGCAGGTGATTTTCGCCACGCATGACACGGATATGATCCGCCGGCCCGAATACGCCATCGACCGCGTACTGGTGCTGGACGAGCACGCGGTCGCGTTTGACGGAGCGCCGGCTGAGGCTGTGGCGTTTTATGAGGATCTGATTCGCCGCAAGTATGAGGCTGCGAAGCGGTAGCAGATAGGAATCGGCCGTTGGAGGATTGGCATCGGCCGTGAGGTCGATGCCAATCCTCACGCGAAGTAGAAGCCGCGGAAGCCGTACTGGTAGACGCGGTAGATGTATCCCGAACTGAGCACCATCTTGTACTGTGCCTTGAGGTTGCCGTCGTCATCGTAGACGCCGAACAGGCCCTGCATGCCGATGTCCACCAGGTTCAGGTCATCGGACAGTTCCTGTGCGGAGGAGACATACGGCGAATACGGCACATCGAAGTCCTGCACTTCGGTGTAGGTCCGGCGTTCTCGTCGACCAGGTACTTGCGGAACTGGGAGTTCGAGTTCTCATCCTTGGAGCTCTGCGCGGTCGAAATGCCATCGATCATGGTCCAATCGAAATCAGACGGGTCATGGCATAACCGAAGTCGTTATCGAACATGTAGATGTAGTACTGGCCGTCCTCCAGCGAGGAATCGTACTACACAGTGATTGAGTGCTGGCCGCCGGTGTCGCCGGAATCACCCACCTTGGTCAGGAAGGAGGGCTGCGCATCCATGCCATTCCATACGCTCGGCTCGCCGATCATGTAGTCGAGCGACGGCGTGCCTTCGATGTCATTGATCTTGATCATCGTGGAGGTCTCACGTGCGGACAGCAACGCGGAGCCATCATCCATGAGCTGGATGGTGTTGAAGTGGATCCAGTCCCAACGGTTCGTGCGGTCGGATCGGATTCGTCGATGCCGGAATGATCGGTGGATTGCTTGTAATCGGGGAACAGGTCGCCGAAATCCACCAGCAGGCTCACCTCGCCGGAGTCGGTGTCCACCTTGATGACTGATCCTGCACGGCATGGTCCGAATGTTTCAGATCGGTGGCCAGAGAGACGATATTGCCGTCGGAATCCAGCGCGTAATCATGGTGCAGGATGTACTGGTCGCCCAGATTGATGATCTTGACCAGCTTGCCTAGGCGGTTCATGCCGACGAAATGCTTGGTGGAGGCGGAGAACCACATGATGCCGTCATTGTCGAACAGCAGACGGTGCGAGCGGTAGTAGAGCACCGGGATTTCGCCGCGAATCACACCGTTCGCGTCATAGTATACATGAAATCCTGCTCGTTGGAATCATTGCCGAGAATCGCGTACAGGCCATTGCCGAGCGTGGTGACCGTGGATTCGTCGGGGGCGACGGCCTGTTCGAGCCGTACTTCCTCCTCGCCGAGCAGTTTCCGGGCCGGTCTGTCTCATGGTGCGCGTGGTGGCGTTGCGGTCGGTGTCGGTGATGG
>ENA-OQDD01000863-OQDD01000863.1-human-gut-metagenome-genome-assembly--contig:-NODE-863-length-11003-cov-1.935638_pt1 | contig 11003 bp, 10 predicted proteins | sample MGYA00242507_ERZ504598 | MGnify/ENA primary metagenome ERZ504598 (study PRJEB26092, sample SAMD00036318) | human gut metagenome | host: Homo sapiens | study: EMG produced TPA metagenomics assembly of... | reverse complement strand
CACTCTGTTATACTTGGAACAGGTAAACAGCGGAAATTCGGCAATACTATAAACTGGGGAAAGAGTTTTACAGAGGTGAATATATGGGAGATAAGATCAAGGTTATCATGGACTGTGATCCCGGAATCGATGACGGGATCGCACTGGCATATGCGGCAGCACATCAGGATGAACTGGAGCTGCTTGCAGTGACGACATCTGCAGGAAGTACCAGGATAGAAAGAGTGACTAAAAATGCACTGGAGCTGGTGGATTTTACGGACTGAAGGTTCCGGTGGCAGGAGGCCAGGATCGTCCTCTTGTGAAAGCGGCAATTTATGCGGAAGAATTTCACGGAGAGACAGGGCTTGGCCATTGCGTACTGCCGGAAGCAAAACAGAGGCTGCTTCTGACAATGCAGTGCTTTTATCCGTGACATTCTGAATGCCCTTCCGGAGGGCGAGCAGGTAGTAATGATTGAAACTGCACCAATGACTAATCTTGCACTTCTGTTGAAGGTTTTTCCTGAAATAAAGAATAAGATCAGAAAAATTGTATTTACAGGCGGTGCAGCAAAAGGCGGAAACATCACACCGGCAGCAGAATTCAACATCTACGCAGATCCGGAGGCGGCAAAGATCGTATTCGATTCCGGAATCCCACTGATCATGTGCGGACTGGATGCTACCCTGAAATGTAATCTTACCAGAAACCAGATCATGAAGCTGTGCCAGTCCGGTGATCCGGCAGCCAGAGCCTGTGGAGATATGGCCGGCTACGTACTTGAAAATTTTTCCAAATATCGCTGCGTGGCAAGTATCCATGCTGCTGTACCGTTTATGTATCTCATCCATCCGGAGTTCTTTAAAACAGAAAAAGTATTCCTGGATGTGGACTGTTCAGACGGTGCCGGACGGGGTGCCACATTATGCGATTTCCGCTGGTGGCTACACGAAGAAGATGAAATGAAAGATATGATTCTGACAGATGCAGATACAGAAAGCTTCCAGCAGGAGCTGTTTGAAGCAATTTATTCTGTTTCTGAGTGCAGAACCGGGAAATAACCGGGATCAGACCATGAAGCAGTTGCGTTCATAAGATATAGAGGAGCAGAACACAGTGCCTGCTCTTCATAAAGATATCTGTGCACACTGTCAGATAAGAGGACAGAAAACCCATGAACTATATTGTATTTGACCTGGAATGGAACCAGAATCCGGATGGAAGAAGACATCCGGATAGTCGGCTCCCGTTTGAGATCATAGAGATCGGGGCAGTAAAATTAAATGAAAAAAGAGAGATCGTTGATACCTTTCAGTGCCTGATCAAGCCCAAAGTGTACCATTGGATCCACGACAGTATCCACGAAGTGATCCACGTGGATTATCATGAACTGGAAAACGGCATTCCTTTTCCAAGGGCGATTCGCAGATTTCTGGAATGGTGCGGGAGGAGTATCGCTTTTTACCTGGGGAGACCAGGATGTGATGGAACTTCAGCGCAATATGAAATACTATAATCTTTTGAAGCTGATGCCAGGGCCAGTGCATTACTATGATGTGCAGAAACTTTTCAGCATAAAATTCGAGGATGGAATATCCAGGCGTTCCCTGGAATATGCCACAGACTATCTGGAGCTTCCCAAAAAACGTGATTTTCACCGGGCACTGGCAGACGCCAGCTATACTGCCAGGATACTCCTGGAGATCGATGAAGCATGCATGATCCGTCATCCGTCCCTGGATGTATATCAGAATCCAAAATCCAGAGACAGCGAGATCTATATTTCCTATACAGACCATGATAAGTTTGTGTCCAGGGAATTTGTATCAAAGGAGCGTCTGATGAAGGATCGCATCATGGTAAGTACCATGTGTCCCATCTGCAGATGTCCTGCCAAGCGGAAAATCCGCTGGTTCAGTACCAACAATCCCAAGGTGTATTACAGCCTTGCCCTTTGCCATGAGCATGGACCTGTTGCCGGAAAGATCAGGATTCGAAAAACGGATGAGGGAAAATATTTCGGGGTGAAGACCCTGAGAGCAGAAGATACAGAAGCGGCGGATGAGATCCGTGAAAAGCACGAATCTCTCCGCCGCAGGAAAATGTTACGAAGCCAGGAGAAGATCTGATACGATGTTTCGTTCGTATTGCATTCCCCATCCGACCATTTGTTTCTTATAATAATATTTGCTTTTCAGACGCAGTGGGCCGACAGCATTCTGAAGAACGGCCTGGCGTTTGTTAAGCTGTGATTTTTTGATACCTTTTGGAATAGTCACATAAACCTTTGTCTGATAATAAAACGGATAGGTATTTCCGTTATTCTTAAGGATATATTTGTCACAGGGGAGTACCTTAAACGGGACTGGCTCCATGGACACCTTCATATCCACCTTTTCAAAATTTTCAAAACCATAATTGAAAAGAGAAGCAGTATCGCTGTAAGCATTTGCCGCAGAAGTAGAATTCAGGATCACGGCTACCAACGTTATATTTCCCCGTTTGCAGTAGGTGACAAGCGTGTTTCCGGATGCATCGGTATATCCTGTTTTTCCGCCACGGACACCTTCATAATAGTATTCGCCGTTTTTCATCATCTTGTGATGATTGAGCAGCTGACGGGCTTCGGTAAATTTATTGGTAGGCGGGATCTCGTAATAACGTTTGGTACAGTATCGCCGGAAAAGAGGGTTTAGCCAGGCGGATTTGGCGATCTTTGCCATGTCGGAGGCTGTGGTGTAATGATTCTCATCCGGAAGACCGTTAGGATTGTTAAAGTGTGTGTTCTTGCAGCCAAAAAGCTTGGCGCGCCAGTTCATGAGTTCTGTGAATTTCTTTACAGAACCGGAAACTTCTTCCGCAACGGCGACAGACATTTCATTAGCGGACTGGAGCATGACGCCATCAGGGCCTGATCCCTGGTAAATTCTTCACCGGGAGCCGCATAAATACTGGAATCTCCGGCAGTTACACTGGTGGAAGCGTTCTCAGATACGGTAATATTTGTCTTAGCGTTCAGATTTTCGCAGGCAAGCAGTGTAGTCAGGATCTTCGTGATGCTGGCAGGATAGAGCTGTGTGTCCGCATTTTTGGAATAAAGAACGGCTTCTGTATTTACGTCCATAAGGACTGCACCTGTGCTTCGATGCCGGGACCTTTGGGCCACCCGTCAATGGAATCGGTGTCGGCGGCATGAGAATAATAGCTGGAGTGAGCAGGCATGACTGCTGCGGCCTGACCGGATGACTGTCCATCAGGAACCGGTGTGGCAGTGACGATAGGATCACCATATTCATCGTATCCAAGAGGCGCGGAAGCGCTGCATGGCTCGGCGCTTGTAAGCAGGATTCCCACACAGAGAATACCGGCAAAGATCCGGCGCAGGGATCGTTTTTTCATATTTTTCATAATAAGATACCTTTCAGTAATAAATCCGGGAGAGAAGGTTATTATTCATTTGGAAATCAGTAACCGAAAAAACTCTTGCCCGTTTTGTGATGAGGTGCAGTATTTCATTAATTATAGCATTGTATTAATGAAAAGCTGTATTTTTGCCCTCAAGATTCTGTAGTAGTATACCACTTTCCTCCCGGAAAAACTACTTGCAGTCTGTGAAAATTCCATTAAGAAGAAGTGAACATACATATAATAAGAAAAAATCCCTGAAAACACTTGACATATGGATTTTCCCCAACCTATAATAGACAGCGTATATAGAAAAAAGCTGTGATGGAGACAGTAAGCCATATGGAAAGCTTGCAGCGAACCGGGGATGGTGGGAGCCGGGACGAGTAAATATGGCGGAATATCACTCCTGAGCTTCAGTTCCGAAGTTGTCCGGCAGCAGCCGGGAAGAATATCTGATGTACAGATGATGATCAAGTAAGAGCTGACGGATTTCCTCCGTTACAGGGAACATATATCGGCAGATACAAAGAATTGTCCGCTATGAACAGACATGGAACAACGGCCCGCGCCATAACACAGAGCATAAGACGCAGGAATCCGGACACAGGCCCGTATAATGTAACAGGTGGTACAGCGAATCAGACTTCGTCCTTTTACAGGATGGGGTCTTTTTTTATAAGTGCCCGAGGCATTGGCACGAACAGGTATCTGTGAGGAAAGAATCCGCTGTGGCCTTATAGATGAGGCAGCAGCCAGTAATCAGACACAGGAGGTAAATATTGTGTATCGTAAAGTTGACACGAATCTGAATTTTGTTGACCGTGAAAAAGAAGTTGAGAAATTCTGGAAAGACAACAAGATTTCGAAAAGAGTATGGACAGCCGTAAAGAGGGCGAGACATACACATTTTATGACGGACCGCCTACCGCTAACGGTAAGCCACATATCGGACATGTTCTGACACGAGTTATCAAGGATATGATCCCAAGATACCGTACAATGAAGGGCTACATGGTTCCGAGAAAAGCAGGATGGGATACTCACGGACTTCCGGTTGAGCTTGAGGTTGAGAAGAAGCTTGGTCTTGACGGCAAGGAGCAGATCGAGGAGTACGGAATGGAGCCGTTCATCCAGCAGTGCAAAGAGAGCGTATGGAAATATAAAGGAATGTGGGAGGATTTTTCCTCTACAGTTGGTTTCTGGGCTGACATGGAGCATCCTTATGTAACATATGACAACAATTTCATCGAGTCCGAGTGGTGGGCACTGAAAGAAATCTGGAACAAAGGTCTTCTTTACAAAGGCTTCAAGATCGTTCCTTACTGCCCGCGTTGTGGAACTCCGCTTTCCGCACAGGAGGTTTCCCAGGGCTACAAGACTGTTAAAGAGCGTTCTGCCATTGTACGTTTCAAGTTGTCGGTGAGGATGCATACTTCCTGGCATGGACAACAACACCGTGGACACTTCCGTCCAACGTTGCACTTTGTGTAAACCCGGATGAGATCTACTGTAAGGTAAAAGCAGCAGACGGCTATACCTACTACATGGCAGAAGCACTTCTGGACAAGGTTCTCGGCAAGCTTGCAAAGGATGATGAGCCTGCATATGAGATCCTTGAGAAATATAAAGGAACAGACCTTGAGCGTAAGGAATATGAGCCGCTTTTTGCATGCACAGGCGAGGCAGCAGCAAAACAGCGCAAAAAAGCTCATTTCGTAACCTGTGACAACTACGTTACCATGAGCGATGGTACCGGTATCGTTCATATCGCACCTGCATTTGGTGAGGATGACAGCCGTGTCGGACGTGAGTATGACCTTCCGTTCGTACAGTTCGTAGACGGACAGGGTAACATGACCAAAGAGACACCATATGCCGGTGTATTCGTAAAGAAAGCGGACCCTATGGTTCTCACAGACCTTGACAAAGAGGGCAAGCTTTTTGACGCACCGAAATTCGAGCATGATTATCCGCACTGCTGGAGATGTGACACACCGCTTATCTACTATGCACGTGAGTCCTGGTTCATCAAGATGACAGCAGTAAAGGATGATCTGATCCGTAACAATAATACTATCAACTGGATTCCGGAGAGCATCGGTAAGGGACGTTTCGGTGACTGGCTTGAGAACGTTCAGGACTGGGGTATTTCCAGAAACCGTTACTGGGGAACACCACTGAACATCTGGCAGTGTGAGTGCGGACATATGGAATCCGTGGGAAGCCGCCAGGATCTCTATGAGAAGAGTGGTGACGAGCGTGCGAAGACCATCGAGCTTCACCGCCCATACATTGACGACATCACTATGAAGTGTCCGGATTGCGGCAAGACCATGCATCGTGTACCGGAGGTTATCGACTGCTGGTTTGATTCCGGAGCAATGCCTTTTGCACAGCATCATTATCCGTTTGAGAATAAAGACCTGTTTGAGCAGCAGTTCCCGGCAGACTTCATCTCCGAGGCTGTTGACCAGACAAGAGGATGGTTCTATTCTCTTCTTGCTGAGTCCACACTGCTTTTCAACAAGGCTCCGTATAAGAATGTAATCGTTCTGGGACATGTACAGGATGAGAACGGACAGAAGATGAGTAAGTCCAAAGGAAATGCAGTTGATCCATTCGATGCACTGAACAAATACGGCGCAGATGCCATCAGATGGTACTTCTACATCAACAGTGCTCCATGGCTTCCGAACCGTTTCCACGGCAAGGCAGTAGTAGAGGGACAGCGTAAATTCATGAGTACACTGTGGAATACTTACGCATTCTTTGTATTATATGCAGACATCGACAACTTCGACCCGACCAAATATGAACTGAACTATGACCAGCTTCCTGTTATGGACAAATGGCTCCTCAGCAGATTAAACACAACTGTTCAGGCTGTAGACAATGATCTGGCAAACTACAAGATCCCGGAAGCAGCAAGAGCACTTCAGGAATTCGTAGATGAGATGAGTAACTGGTATGTAAGAAGAAGCCGTGAACGTTTCTGGGCAAAGGGAATGGAGCAGGATAAGATCAATGCTACATGACTCTGTACCATGCACTGGTAACCATCGCCAAGACAGCAGCTCCGATGATCCCGTTCATGACAGAAGACATCTATCAGAACCTGGTAAGAAGCGTGGATAAAGATGCTCCGGAGAGTATCCATCTCTGCGACTTCCCAACTGTAAACGAAGCATGGATCGACAAAGATCTGGAAGCAGACATGAAAGAGCTTCTGGAGATCGTAGTTCTGGGACGTGCCTGCAGAAATACAGCAAACATCAAGAACCGTCAGCCGATCGGAACCATGTATGTAAAAGCTGAGAAGAAAATGAGTGGATTCTACACTGACATCATCGCAGACGAACTGAATGTCAAAGAAGTAAAATTCGCAGATGATGTAGAATCCTTTATCTCCTACAGCTTCAAACCACAGCTTCGTACAGTAGGACCGAAATACGGTAAACTCCTTGGAGGAATCAGACAGGCTCTCACAGACATCAATGGAACAGCAGCAATGAACGAGCTGAGAACCAACGGTGTCCTGAAACTGGATATTAACGGAAACAATGTAGAACTTACAGAAGAAGACCTTCTTATTGAAACAGCACAGACAGAGGGTTATGTATCTGAATCTGACGGTGAAACATCCGTAGTCCTGGATACAAACCTGACACCTGAACTGATCGAAGAAGGATTTGTACGTGAGATCATCAGCAAGATCCAGACTATGCGTAAGGAAGCCGGCTTCGAAGTTATGGACAAGATCGTAGTATACGCTCACGGAAACGACAAGATTCAGGATGTCATGAAAGCACACGAAGATGAGATTAAGTCAGAAGTACTTGCAGATGAAATGGTACTTGGCGAGACCGATGGTTATGTGAAAGAGTGGAACATCAACAAAGAAGCAGTAACTATGGGTGTTAAGAAACTGTAATTGACAACATTCGGTCAATTACTGACAAGGTACTGATAAGTTATAGGTATTTCACAGGAAATATACTACTTTCGCAATGCACGATAACAAAAAAATGTTATAAAATTCGGCAATTATACACATGACAGACTGTCGAAAAAAGAGTATCATTATCCTTGACAGTCTGATTTCAGAGAGGAAATTGGAGGCGGAGATTCTTTGCCCCCAATTTCTCTGATATGAGAAAACAGAAGAGTTGACGGAATGAAGAGGTTCACCGGCAATATCCGGAAGGTGTATTGCTGAGAATAAAGTGAACAGTGAAACCATTACGGGAGGTATGAAATGACAAACGAAATGTTCAAGAAAGAGGCATTCAAGAAAAGCGTAAAAGACAACGTAAAATTCCTCTATCGAAAAACAATTGAAGAAGCTACACAGGAGCAGATTTTCCAGGCAGTAAGCTACTCTGTAAAAGACGTTATCATTGATAACTGGCTTGCAACACAGAAAGCTTATGACGAACAGGATCCGAAGATCGTATACTATATGTCCATGGAATTCCTGATGGGACGTGCTCTCGGAAACAACCTGATCAACCTTTGCGCTTACGGGGAAGTAAAAGAAGCTCTTGAGGAACTGGGATTTGACCTTAACTGCATCGAGGATCAGGAACCGGATCCTGCACTTGGAAATGGTGGTCTGGGAAGACTTGCCGCATGTTTCCTTGACTCTCTTGCAACATTAAACTACGCTGCATACGGATGCGGAATCCGTTACCATTACGGAATGTTCAAACAGAAGATTGAGAACGGATACCAGATCGAAGTACCGGATAACTGGTTAAAGAACGGATATCCATTCGAACTGCGCCGTCCGGAATATGCCAAGGAAGTACACTTCGGCGGATATGTAAGAGTAGAGTACGATCCTGAAAAGGGCAGAAACAAATTTATCCATGAAGGATATCAGGCAGTAAAAGCCATTCCTTATGATATGCCGATCACAGGATATGACAATGATGTAGTAAACACACTTCGTATCTGGGATGCAGAGCCGATCGTAGACTTCGAGCTTGATTCCTTTGACAAGGGTGATTACAAGAAAGCAGTAGAGCAGGAGAACCTTGCCCGCAATATCGTAGAAGTCCTTTACCCGAACGACAACCACTATGCAGGTAAAGAGCTGAGACTGAAACAGCAGTACTTCTTTGTATCTGCAAGCCTCCAGGCAGCAATTGCCAAATACAAAAAGAAACATGACGATATCCATAAATTATATGAAAAAGTAACATTCCAGATGAACGATACACATCCGACTGTAGCAGTAGCAGAGTTAATGCGTATCCTCATGGACGAAGAAGGACTCGGATGGGATGAAGCATGGGAAGTAACAAGAAAATCTGTTGCTTACACAAACCATACAATTATGTCCGAGGCACTTGAGAAATGGCCGATTGAGCTCTTCTCCAGACTGCTTCCGCGTGTATACCAGATCATCGAAGAGATCAACCGTCGTTTCATCCTTGAGATCCAGGCTAAATATCCGGGAAATTATGAAAAGATTAAAAAGATGGCTATCATCTATGACGGACAGGTTAAGATGGCTCACCTTGCAATCGCAGCAGGCTACTCTGTAAACGGTGTTGCACGCCTTCATACAGAAATCCTGAAGAATCAGGAATTAAAAGACTTCTATGAAATGATGCCTGAGAAATTCAACAACAAGACAAACGGTATCACTCAGAGACGTTTCCTGCTCCACGCAAATCCACTCCTTGCAGACTGGATCACAGAGCATATCGGACCGGACTGGATCACAGACCTTCCACAGTTAAAGAAACTGGCAGTTTATGCTGATGATGAGAAAGCACTCCAGGAATTCATGAACATTAAGTTCAAGAACAAAGAGCGTCTGGCTAAATACATCCTCGAGCACAATGGCGTAGAAGTAGACCCGCACTCCATCTTCGATGTACAGGTTAAGAGACTTCACGAGTACAAACGTCAGCTCCTGAACATCCTGCATGTTATCTATCTGTACAACCAGATCAAGATGCATCCGGAAATGGAATTCTATCCAAGAACATTCATCTTCGGTGCAAAAGCATCCGCAGGTTACGCAACAGCCAAGAAGATCATCAAACTCATCAACTCAGTAGCAGACGTAGTAAACAACGACGCTTCCATCAACGGCAAGATCAAAGTTGTATTCATCGAAAACTACAGAGTATCCAACGCTGAGTGGATCTTCGCAGCAGCAGACGTTTCCGAGCAGATCTCCACAGCAAGTAAAGAAGCATCCGGTACAGGTAACATGAAGTTCATGCTCAACGGTGCTCCTACACTTGGAACAATGGACGGTGCCAACGTAGAGATCGTAGAAGAAGTTGGCGCAGAAAACGCATTCATCTTCGGTTTAAGCTCCGACGAAGTAATCAACTACGAAAACAACGGCGGATACGATCCAAATGTAATCTACAACACAGACGAAGAAATCCGTCAGGTACTGATGCAGCTCATCAACGGAACCTTCTCCAACGATACAGAACTCTTCCGTGACCTGTACGATTCACTTCTCAACACAAAGAACACAGACAGAGCAGACCGCTACTTCATCCTCGCAGACTTCCGTTCCTATGCAGATGCACAGAAACGCGTAGAAGCAGCATACAGAGACGAAAAAGGCTGGGCTAAGAAAGCGCTCCTCAACACAGCATGCAGCGGCAAGTTCACATCCGACAGAACTATCCAGGAATATGTAGATGATATCTGGCATCTGGATAAGGTTATTGTCAGAAAGAAATAATATGTTTGCTTTAACACCTTAAAGCAGATGGTAGAGAAACAGCAGAGAATGATAAAAAAAGTTCTCTGCTGTTTTTGTGATGCTGGAAACAGGAAGATATTTTTGATAAAATAAGAAAAGATAATCAGTTTTGACAGAATGGAGGAATGCAAGATGCTGAAAATATTTTTTGGGGACAATCCGGGAGACAATTATATTTTTAATCCTGATGTGTTCTTCAATAACACATATGAAGATGAGTGGATCACATCAGAAACTTCCAGAAAAATGATCAAAGATATAGACGGATCAGAGGTAAAAGGTCCATGCATGATCGACAGTCCATTTCTCGGCCCGATTCCACCGGAACGCCTCTCAGGAGGAGTAAAACTCTGATATTGATGCAAAATGATCCAGATCATATATTTAACGCATCTGCCTGTGGTAACAACTGCGCACAATGGATTCTCAAATTGGCAGAACAAAAAGATATTACAATTCGTCTGGGCTATATTATGGATTTTGGAAAACAGCCCTTTGATATCTATATTGTAAATACAGGAACAACAGTACATACTATGTTGGAATTGGATAATGAGATTATTGCAAACCGATTGCTGAGAGGATAAGAAATTATGGAAAGAAAAATAAAATTTTTTGGAATGATTATAAAAAGAAGAATGCAACAACATCATGAAAGAAAAGAGAAACAAAGAATATCTTGCTATGCTTGACAAATCAATGGCAGAAGCAAAAACTGGTGGATTTACTCTTGAAAAGATGTTGGGAAGATAAAATAGGAAAAGTGCAAGCTTCTTCTGATAAACTGCGAAGCAGTTATTCGATTATGAGCAAAGTAGCGAAGCAGATGATTTTATCCGTTTGACTTTCTGTCTTGGTAAGAGAACAACTTACA
>ENA-OQDD01000862-OQDD01000862.1-human-gut-metagenome-genome-assembly--contig:-NODE-862-length-11018-cov-2.772381_pt1 | contig 11018 bp, 9 predicted proteins | sample MGYA00242507_ERZ504598 | MGnify/ENA primary metagenome ERZ504598 (study PRJEB26092, sample SAMD00036318) | human gut metagenome | host: Homo sapiens | study: EMG produced TPA metagenomics assembly of... | reverse complement strand
AGCTTTATCATCAAACGGCTTCCGGTGCGCTTTACGTATGACAACAACTATTTCAATGACCTTTATCAGGGAATTCCAATTGGAGGCTATAACGTTCTGACAGAGCGGCTTTTTGAAAAAGCGGATGTACAGACAGGTGTTGATTTTCTGGAAAATAAAGAAAAGTACCTGGCGATGGGTGAGACGGTGATTTACACCGGAGCGATTGATGCGTTTTACGATTATGTACTTGGCAAGCTGGAATACCGTACGGTGCGCTTTGAAACAGAAGTGCTGGATACCGACAATTATCAGGGCGTGGCTGTAGTAAACTACACCGATCGGGAGACACCGTATACGCGTGTGATCGAACACAAGCATTTCGAATTCGGAACCCAGAAAAAGACCGTCATTTCCAGAGAGTATTCCACCGACTGGAAAGAGGGGATGGAGCCGTACTACCCGGTGAATGATGCCAGAAACCAGGAACTTTATCAGAAATATGCCGCACTTGCGGAAAAAGAAGAGAAGGTTATCTTTGGCGGAAGACTTGGAGAATACAAGTATTACGATATGGACAAAGTCATTGAGGCTGCACTGAACCAGTGGGAGAAAATGCAGCGGTAGGAAAAGAACTGCAAACGGAAATCAATCAAAACGGACTGCACACTTGACAGCAGTCCGTTTTTTGACTATATTATAAACGATATCCGGCTGGAAAATACCGGAAAATAAGAAAATGAAAGAGGTCGTTATGAGAAAAGAATATGATGACGAGGATGAAATCCCGGAAAGACGCCATTCCTCAGGAAAGAAAAAGAAGAAATTCGGCTGGGTTAATGTGCTCACCATCCTTCTCGTAGTTGTACTGGTTGTGCTCGTCGGTGTCTATGCTGTAATCAATCACTATTACAGCAAGAGTAACTACGTAAGCGATGATAAAATCACGATCAATAAATCCACAGAGGTTGAGACAGAAAGTACCGGGTTGACTGATGAGGAGACGGATGCCCTGCAGTCTGAGATTTTAAATGAGACACAGGACATTGAACTTCCAAACAACAATAACGTGTACAACATTCTGCTGATCGGTGTTGACCGTCGTGACAAAACGTGGTATGGAAACTCCGATTCCATGATTCTGATGTCCATCAATAAAGATACAAAACAGATCCACATGACATCCTTTATGCGTGACCTGTATGCAAATATCCCGGATGTCGGTGTGAAAAAACTGAATGCAGCCTGCGCATATGGCGGCGGTCCGCTGGTTGTACGAACCATCGAGGACAACTACAAACTGCCGATTGACAATTATGCAAGTGTTGACTTCGATTCCATGATTGACATTATCGATGCCATCGGCGGAATCGAGCTTTCGCCGAGCGATGATGAAATCCGTGTAGCGAACCAATATGTTGATGAAATGTGCAGACTCCGTAATGTGGATGCTTCCGCCCATCAGTATACAGCAGGCGGAGAGCAGCATGTGGATGGCTATCAGGCAGTTGCATATGCAAGAATCCGTTACGTTGGAAATTCTGATTATCAGAGAACGGAGCGTCAGCGAGAGGTTTTAAGCAAGATGATGCAGAAAATGAAATCGTCAAGCGTAACAGAACTGAGTGCACTGGCGGATACCATTCTTCCAAGTGTTACCCATAACATTGATCAGTCTACATTGATGACATTGATCGGAGAGCTGCCGACAATTCTGTCCTACGAGATTGTACAGAGCCGTGTACCGTACGACGACTTGTACTCCAGCAAGGGTGAGATGCTTGTTCCGGACTTCGCAGCAACCATCTCGAGACTTCAGACAGAGATCTATGGATCTACCACGGTAAACGAATAAAAGAACAGTAAAAAGCCTTCTGTTTCCGGTCAGAAAACCGGGGTCAGGAGGTTTTTTCTGCCCGAAAAACAGGAAAAAACCATAAGAAATTTGTAAGGTATTTTACCGGCGGATAACTTGAAATAGATGGAAAAATGTAGTAAGCTATAAATTGTATAAGAGTAAAAAAATGGGAGGATGAATAAGAATGAAAAGAAAGTTTCTGGCCGCAGCCGTACTTGGCGTCATGGTAAGTGTTACACCAGCCGGTGCATATGCAGCTTCTACAGAAACCAGTCCATTACCGGTAAATTCGGAAAGTGATACTGTAGCTCAGGCCGAAGACGAAGAAACGACTCCGACTCCGGCGCCAACTGAGACCCCAGAGGTTACACCGAGTGAGACTCCGGCTCCAACCGAGGCACCGACCGCAACACCAACCGTAACACCAACTGAGACCCCTTCCGAGACACCGACGCCGAGCGCAACTCCGGCTCCGGAAGTAAGTAATCTGAAGGAAGGCTGGAACAGCGTTGAAAAAGATGGAAAGAAACAGTTTCAGTACGGAGTTCTGGATGAGAATAATAAGGTGGTAGCTGCTACCGGACCAATAGAAATCGACGGCGTCGATTATGCGTTTGACGAAAATGGCTATATGCTGACCGGTGAAGTAGAGCTGACGGATGAAGATGGAAAAACCGGAATCTACTACTTTGAGACAGAAGGGGAAGATCCTGCAAAAGATGAACTTGGTTCGAGACAGCAGGGTATTTGTGAAGGAAAAGTATTTGCACCGGAACTGAAAAAAAATGAACTTGTTACCATCAAATTTGAGGATGGCAGTGTGGATGATTACTATGCCGATGAAGAAGGCTATGCAGTCTGGAGCACAACTCAGAAAGTAGGAGATGTAACATATCTGTTTGGCAATGATGGAACCCGCGTAAAAGAGGCAGGTTTCCAGACTGTTGTTGATGAAACAATGTAACGCATACCTATTATCTGAATGCAGAAGACAGCACTGTATCTCTTGGAAATCACAATGCGTATCAGCAGGGAGATCGTACGGTAAGCTGGTTGACGGTTGGCTCTAACTGGTACTTAGTGGATGCGGAAACAGGGGAACTTCTTTCAGGATGGCAAAAGGTAGATACAGCAATCTACTATATGAAACCAGCTTCCTTTGATGCAAACGGAAATTTGAAAGATGGAAGTTTCGAGATGGAAACCGGTAATCAGAAAAATAAATCCGGCTGGGCACAGATTGATGGAAAATGGTACAGCTTCTGCAGCTGGGGCGGCGTACGGACAGGCTGGTTCAATTACGATGGAAATAAATATTATCTCCATGAAGACGGTCATATGGAAGACAACGCGCTGAATGTGAACGGAACCATGTATCTCTTCAAGAGCTGGGGCGGCATGTGTGTCAACGATGTTGGAAGCTATAATGGAAATTATTATTACGTTGGTGCTGACGGAGCCGTTTCGACGACAACAGGATGGAAAAAAATTAAAACCAGCACGCAGACAATCTGGTACTGGGCAACTGCAGACGGCGGAAAACTGCTGACGAATTCCTGGCTGGATTACAATGGAAACAGCTATTATCTGAAAGCCGATGGAAAAATGGCTTTTAATGAGTGGCTGGATAACACCTATTACTTCCGCAGCTGGGGTGCGGCCTACAAAAACGCATGGGCAAAAGTCAACAATGTATGGTATTATTTTGACGGAAATGGAAAGAAATATACCAGCGGCTGGCTGACCTACAAAGGAAATAAGTATTATCTGAAATCCGATGGAACCATGCTTGCCAATGAATGGCTCGATGGAAAATACTACTTCAAGAGCTGGGGTGGTATGTATAAAAACGAATGGGGCAAGTCCGGCGATACCTGGTACTGGTTTAATGCAGATGGAACCAAACGGACGCAAAAAGGCTGGTTCCTCTATGATAAAAATTATTATTATCTGGATAAAGATGGAAAAATGCTGACCGGCTGGGTTTACCATGACGGTAACTATTATTACATGAAGAGCTGGGGCGGCATGGCACATGACGAGTGGATTCTTCATGATAAGAACTGGTACTACTTCAAGAGCTGGGGCGGCATGTACCATGATCAGTGGCTGACACTGAACGGTTCTCAGTATTATTTCCGCAGCTGGGGCGGAAGATATCAGAACTGCACCGCTATGATCAATGGAAAACAGTACAAATTCGATGCTTCCGGACGCAGAATCACGGAAGGATGGGAGTACATCGGAAAATACCGCCGTTACCGCAAAGCAGACGGTTCTTTGATGGAGGATGTGACAAGCATCTTCAATCCGTCATCCAAATACATCACAGTAGACAGAACCCGCGGACGTGTCACCATTTACGGCTATAACAGTGCAACCGGTTCTTACGATACCCCGATCAAATCAATGATCTGCTCCGTAGGAAATCCAATCAGTACACTGCAGCAGGAACATATAAAATCGGCTGGCAGTTGAAAAAGAAGCAAATGAGAGGTGAAGATTATGTGTGCTGGGCACCATATGTATCACAGATTTATGACGCTGTTTACTTCCATGGCGTAGCAAGCAGCACACCGGATCTGAATATGATCTCTGCCGTAGACTTCAATTCCCTGGGATCACCGATGTCACATGGTTGTGTCAGACTGATGCAATCGATGCAAAATGGATTTATGATAACGTCAGCAGCGGAACAACGGTCCGCATTGGCGACAATCTGGATTATCCGCTGACAAACCCGACCCGTTATACCTGGACAGGCGGTGCTTTCGGAAGCGATCCGACATATCGATAAAAAATAGAACAGGAATACCTGTATGAGAAAATCCATCGGGGCAGCAGTGCCGCCGATGGATTTTCTGATAAGAAGACATCGGCCATTTTACAGGAAAGGAAGACAGATACGATGGAATTACAGGAAAAGAAAAAGAACCGGACAGAACAGAAAACAGATATGCAGAATAAGGAAAAGGCATTGCTTACCCAACTTGACGAGATTGCAAAACAGGATCTCTGTCTGGCATTCTCCGGCGGTGTGGACAGCAGTCTGCTGCTGAAGCTTGTCATGGATGCATCTGCAAAATATGGAACAAAGGTTTATGCAGTAACCTTTCAGACACGGCTGCATCCGCCCTGCGACCTGGAGACAGCGACAAGAGTAGCAAAGGAGGTTGGCGCTGTTCATGAGGTCCTTTTTGTTGATGAGCTGGAGCAGGAGGCAATCCGTTACAATCCGGAAAACCGCTGCTATCTCTGTAAGCACTATCTATTTGGGAAACTTCTGGAATTTGCCCGCGATCACGGTGTCACCCAGGTACTCGACGGAACAAATGAGGATGACCTTCATGTCTACCGGCCGGGGCGAAAAGCGCTGAGAGAATATGGTGTTATCAGCCGCTTGCAGCGTGTCATGTGACAAAAACAGAGGTAAAAGCACTTGCCGCAAAGTACGGCGTTTCCGTAGCACACCGTCCATCCACTCCATGTATGGCGACACGCCTTCCCTACGGGGCAGAAATTAACTATGACGTTCTGGATCGGATTGCGGACGGCGAAGCATGGCTTCATACGCTGTTCGGTGCGGAAGAGAATCTCCGCCTGCGTGTACATGGCGATGTGGTGCGTCTTGAAATTGCACCGGAGCGTATGGGGGAAGTGCTTGAGAAGAGAGAAGAAATGATTGCATATCTGAAAAAGCTCGGCTTTTCTTACCTGACGATGGATCTGGAAGGGTTCCGTTCCGGCAGTATGGATGAGAAAATAACACAGAAAGAGGAAACAAAATGAAAGCAATTTTAAGTGCGGACCGCAAATGGGGTCTGGGATATCAGGGACGGCTGCTGGTAAGTATTCCGTCTGATCTGCGGTTCTTCCGTGAAACTACGATGGGACACGTTGTCGTGATGGGAAGAAAGACACTTGCTACACTCCCGGCAGGGCAGCCCTTAAAAGGCAGAACGAATATTATTTTAAGCCGTGATCCGGAATGGAATGTCCGCGGCGCAACCGTTGTCCACAGTATCAAAGAGCTGATGGAAGTGTTAAAGCCGTATGAGGACGACGATATTTATGTTGCGGGCGGCGGAGAAATTTACTGTCAGCTTCTCCCATACTGTGATACGGCATACGTCACACGAATTGACATGACGTATCAGGCGGATACCTTCTTTGAGGATCTTGACGAATCACCGGATTGGGAGATGGTAGAAGAGGGCGATGAGCAGACCTGCTTTGATATTGAATTTTATTTCACGGAATACCGAAGAAAGAATGAAAAGGCAGAACGCCCGAGATAAGGGTAAGACAGGACGTAAAAAACGGAGAAACCACAGAAAAAGACGGCTTCTCCGTTTTTTTATATAGAATACAAAAAGTATCAGTGCTGTCCGCCTGCAGAAAGCTCCAGCATTTTTTCTTAATATCATTTTCGAGCTGTACCAGCTCAACTTCAGCGGCGGCACGTTTCTGGCGGCCGTTCCTCCTGAATCTTCATCACTTCATCGAGGGTAGAGATCAGGCTCTGGTTCGTCTGTTTTAAGGTTCCATATCGACGATACCGCGCTCAGATTCTTTTGCAGTCTCGATCGTTGCCATCTTCAGATTCTCCGCATTCTTTTTCAGAAGCTCATTTGTCATATCCGAAACCTGGCGCTGTGCTTTGGCAGCCTCAGTCGAGTGATGAACGCCGAGTGCAATGATCATCTGGTTTTTCCAGAGCGGAATGGTGTTGACGAGTGTGGATTGGATCTTTTCGGCCATTACAGAATCGCTGTTCTGAATCATGCGGATCTGCGGCGCTGTCTGGATCGAAACCATACGGGTCAGTTCCAGATCATACAGTTTCTTCTCAAATCGGTTGCAGAGATCTTCGAGATCCTTGGCAGCCTGTGCATCTTCGGCCTTTCCGGTCATCTGCGCTTATTCTGCAGATCACGGAGTTCTGTGGAACGTACCAGCTCCAGCTTTTTCTTTCCAGCGAGAATGTACATGGTTAGCTCTTTAAAATAATTCAGGTTCTGTGCATACATCTGATCCAGAATGGCAATGTCTTTCAGAAGCTGCCGCTGGTGGCCGTCGAGCACGTCACAGATTTTATTGACATTCACCTCTGCCTTGTCATACTTCGCTTTCATTGCATTGATTTTGTTCGTGCTTTTCTTAAAGAAAGAGAATGGTCCCTTTTCTTCTTCTGCGTCAAACGTTTTCAGCTCTGTCACAACAGAGGTGAGCAGATCGCCGATTTCCCCGAGATCTTTGCTTCTGACGTTCTCCAGCGTTTTCTCGGAAAAGTCTGCCATTTTCTTCTGTGCACCGGCACCGTACTGCAGAATGCCGTTTGTATTGGCAAGATCAATCTGGGAAACAAAGGCATTCACCATGGCTTTCTGTTCGTCGGACAGAACAGAATCATCCATGACCTCTTTCTTTTCTTCCGGCTGCTGTACCGGAAGTTCCGGTTCCGGCTCCGGAGCGCCGAAACTTAAGCTTGGAATTTCAGTGGTGTCCTTTACAAAATCATTCATGTTTTCTATTCTCCTTTTCTTCGGTACGGAAACGTAACCGGTGATTTGATTTCAATTGTATAGCTTTGAATAGTTACATGTGAAGCGGCTCAATATCCTGCTTTGACGGACCTGCCTGATTTGTCAGTCCCTCCTGCGCCAGCATCGTCTGCAGAACAGAGATATCAGAAGAAATATCCCATGCCGTTGTCTGGAACAGATCATCAAGCAGCTTTTCGAATGCGGCATTGATGGTATCCAGTGTGTCCTCGATTTCCTTCTTGGTTCGGAGGATATTGTCGCTTTGAATTGGTTCGTTCTCAAAGGAACGGTAAGCGTCGAGCAGCTTCCAGGTTGTCGGCATATAGTAATCCATAAATTTCCGCAGGGCGGCGGCTTCTTTTGGGCGCTTTTTTGCCTCCTCGAGAATCCGGGTAACAACCGTTTCGAGACGGCTCAGCTTGGCTGTGATGACTTCACCCGGCAGATCCAGGTTGCACTGATGGATCTTCTGAATATAAGATTCACATTCTTCCAGCATCTGCTGGTATTCCGGCGTTACACCGGAGGCCTCCAGCTGTTCACGTGCTTTCTGCTCAGCAATCTGCTGTTCCTTCTGGCTGGCGAGCATTGCGCGGTACTGGTCGTAGCAGTCATTTGTTACCATCAGACAGGTACCATTCTCGTCGAGGTGGCCCTGGCGCAGCATGGATTTATCAATCATGGTCGTAATATCGGTCAGAAGCTCACCTTTCTCACAGTGCATACTGTCGCAGAGTTCTTTCGTGGAAATATATTCCTTTGTGCCGATCAGCGTACAGATCTGGCGGAAATGGCGGACCAGACGCCGGTTTTTACTTCCCTTTTTCAGAAGAATGCCGCCGCCGATGGTAAATGCGGCAAAAATAAGAGAAGGAATCAGCGCGCTGTTGTCTGGACCTGCAAATAAGGAATACAGACTAAGCGCTGTGCAGCAGCCGAACAGTCCGGTGACACCCCAGCCGGCGGCCGTCTGAAATCCGCCGACAAGTGCAAGATCGGTGGATGGCATAAAGCGCTCGCGCAGTACACGGCGTTCTTGTATGCGGCTGTTCCATTCCGTATTCTGGGAGGTCTGCCAGGTATGGGAAGGTTTGGGAACCGGGTTCGCGCTCTTACCCGGCATCGTGCCTCCCGGCCCGTAGGAATAGTGATGCGGTCCGGTCTGCTGCGCTGTATTATTATGGGAAGAATGCTGGCTGCTGTAGGAAGTATCTGCGGAATAGCCGCGGGACGGCTCCTGTGTGCCATTTGCACGGAATGGTCCCTTCCGGTTTGGGTAGACAAACTGGTTGATGGTGTCTGAAATCTTCCGGTTTAATTCCTGAAAATCCTGAGAATTTACAGCGTTATCCACAAGCTTTCCAATACTGTCGCCGACATCCTTTAAATCATCTTCAAAACTCATGACAGTTCCTTTCTGATGAGGTACTTTTTCTGTGTACCGTTTTCCATTTATTATACAATGCGATTGGAAATCTTACAAGCATACAGTGCTTAATTTTCTATGAAGCTGGAGCTGACGGGAATGGTTACAGTTCACAGGAAATGATTTTGTTTTGGATGAGTTGAAAGAAAGCAGTAACTATTATATACTAAAGAATATCGAATGTCAGAAAAAATCAAATCAGAATAAAGGGGCCGCAATACTAAATGAATAAAAACGAAATTATCCAGATACAGGGAATGGAATATAAAGAAATGACAAAACAGCTTTTGAACAAATGTGCCTTAGCTACGCTCATTCCTTCGAAGGTCAGTCTCATCGGTATTAAGCCAAATCTGGTAGCACCTGTCCCGGCGGAGTTTGGAGGGACGACACATCCGGAGGTGGTTGCGGGGATCATCGAATATCTTCAGGAAAACGGATTTACTAACCTTCAAATCATGGAAGGTTCCTGGGTCGGGGATAAGACAGAGGAATCGTTTGAGGTCTGTGGATACCGTATGCTTTCGGAACAGTACGGCGTTCCGCTTATCGATGCGCAGAAGGAAAAAAGCATGCCGGTGCAGTGTGGTGATATGGAACTTCAGATTTGCGAATGTGCGAAAAAGGTGGATTTTATGATCAATGTCCCGGTCATGAAAGGCCATTGCCAGACTAAAATTACCTGCGCACTGAAAAATATGAAAGGTCTCTTGCCGAATAAAGAAAAACGTCATTTTCATGCCATGGGACTTCATCGGCCAATTGCGCATCTGGGGCTGGGGATTCATCAGGATTTTATTTTGGTGGATAATATCTGCGGAGACCTTGACTTTGAGGATGGCGGTAATCCGTTTATTATGAATCGCCTTTTCGCTGGGTTAGATCCGGTGTTGATCGATGCATATGTCTGCGCGGAACTGCATTATAAGCCAGAAGATGTCCCGTATGTCAAAATGGCAGAAGAGTTGGGCGTGGGCAGCGCTGATCTCACACGGCTTTCAATCCGCCAAATTGGCGAAATTGGTGAAAAAAGAGTGATTCCGGAAAAACGGAAGATCGTGGAACTGCAGGATGCCGTAGAGGAAGTTGAGTCCTGCAGTGCCTGCTACGGCTATCTGATCCCGGCGCTCGACCGGCTGAAGGAGGAAGGACTGCTGCAGGAACTCCACGAAAAAATCTGCATCGGGCAGGGATACCGGGGAAAGAGCGGGGCGCTTGGTGTGGGAAGTTGTACTTCCGGGTTCGCATGCAATCTGAAAGGCTGTCCGCCAACGGATGAGCAGATGTATGAATTTTTGAAGCAGTACATTGCAACTAGACGAAAAACAGAAGCAGAAAAATAGCAACAGAGGAGAGAGCGAATGAAAAAAGCAGTCAAAGCCATTTTAAATGTATTGTCCTACGGCGGAATTGAAGTAGAATCCGCCCGTCGGCTTGCCGATATCAAGAAGCTGGATCCGATTCGTATTTTTCTGCGAAAATTGGATATGGAAATATATAATGGGGACTACAAGGTTCCGATTCGGCTGTTCTTCCCGGATGAAAAAATGGAGGAGCATGGTGCAAAAGAAGCGATTCTGTTCTTCCATGGCGGCGGCTGGACAACCGAGAGTGTGGAGACATACGACCGTGTCTGCGCGCGCATGGCGCAGTCGACGGGGCAGATTGTTGTATCGGTAGAATACCGTCTTGCACCGGAGCATCGTTTCCCGACAGGCTTAGAAGACTGCTACGCCGCCGCCCAGGCAATGCTGCGCGGGGAGATTCTGCCGGAGGTAACGCCGGAAAATGTCACGATCATGGGCGACAGCGCAGGAGGAAATCTTGCGGCTGCGGTCTGCCTGATGGCGAGGGACAAAAAAGAACTGCTGCCGGGGAAACAGATTTTGATTTATCCGGCGGTAAATTCCTGTTACACAGAGAAATCACCGTACAAATCCGTGAAAACCAATGGAACCGGATACCTTCTGACCAGTGTCAAAATGGAAGATTATGTAATTCTGTATCAGCGGACCGAAGAAGACCGCAAAAATCCGTACTTTGCACCGGTACTGGCAGAAAATCTGCAGGGACTGCCGGACACGCTGGTACTGACGGCGCAGTACGATCCGCTGCGTGATGAGGGCGAGGATTATGCGAAAAAGCTGAAAAGGCTGGCAATCTGGTTGAACATCATCGGATCAAGGGCGCATTGCACGGCTATTTTGCG
>ENA-OQDD01000861-OQDD01000861.1-human-gut-metagenome-genome-assembly--contig:-NODE-861-length-11022-cov-4.341533_pt1 | contig 11022 bp, 11 predicted proteins | sample MGYA00242507_ERZ504598 | MGnify/ENA primary metagenome ERZ504598 (study PRJEB26092, sample SAMD00036318) | human gut metagenome | host: Homo sapiens | study: EMG produced TPA metagenomics assembly of... | reverse complement strand
GGTTGAGACTCCGGCACTCAAAGAAACTTTCCGAAAACACAACGAGGTGACCATTTTTGAAACGTCGAACTTTTCTTGTCTGCACCGCTGCACTTTTTTGCGGTGCGCTTCTGGCAGGAGGCTGCACTCAAAAAACTTCTCAGCCCGTCCTTCAGCAAATTGAATACTCCAATTTGGCAGATTCGGATACACAAGCTCTTCTTTCCAAGCTTTTGCAGGATGCCGGCGTATCCGACCTACGGATACAGACCTTCTTTGATCATGTGCAAAAGTTCAACAATGCTGTGGACCCGGCATGGCTCACCACAGGGTTTGAAAATGCCACGCCTTCGGATCTGAAATACGATCCTTACTCCATGCAGGACGCATGGACAGAAAAATATGACACCTTCCCCGGCTGGAACTGTCGGATTACCGCTTGTGGGCTGTTCGGTGATTTTATCACTGTCACGGGCAAGGCAGACCTTGACTCAGCCGAGGACACCCTGTTTATGGACTATGAAACACTGGATTCTGACCCGGAATCCCTTTGCGGCGACGAACGGCAAAAGTTTGATGCGTTGTTCGCCCCGGTTAAAACCACCAATACGACCGATATTCCTACCCATTTGAAAACGATTCAGCAGGAATGGAAGAAACGCGGTCTCTCCTTCGTGGACGATGATAAGATCCGTCTCGTCTCCGTGGTCCTGCACGATCAGTTCTCTGAAACGGACAATTCTCTTATGATCGGTCATGTCGGCGTTATGCTTCCCACATCGGATGCGGTATATTTCGTCGAAAAGGTCGCTTTTCAGGAGCCGTATCGCTTGTTGAAGTTCAAAAATCGAACCGAGTTGAGCGATTATCTGATGCTGAAATACGACAACTCGTGGGGACAGGATACCGCCCACACCTTTATTATGGAAAATTCAGACCTGATGGACGGCTGGCGCATTCTTGACGAACAGGAAAACGCAAGCTGAAAGTATATTATTCGTTGGAAGCCGTTCGATCTAACAGACCTTTCGCCCTCTGATGCTAAAAAGACGCTGCAACCTCTCACCCAGAGGCGGCAGCGTCCTTTTTATATCGGAATATTTTGTTCGCAGGGGAACTCCGGCTTATGACAAGGTATGTATAATGTGCAGAGCCATATCAGCATTTTCTTTGTCCACAAACACCTCTGTGACATACTGCGGTTTTATGCCGAGGGTTCCAATTCTCGCTTGGTCAAATGTGTTATGCCGATTGACATCTTTGGATTTGCAATAGAATTTAATTCCAGCTGCCGCCAACGCATCCGTGATGCGATTGCATTGGTAAGGGTCAGAAACTGTTGCAACTAGCGATTTGAAAAAATGCTCTAACATAAAGAGACCTCCTTGTATACACTCTAATCTCGTACAAAGCCATCCGGCACATAATGGTCGCTGTATCCATTCGGGAGCTGTTCCAACGGTTCGCCGTCAACTTGATATGTCAGGTACATCTCAACAGGCAGGAACGTCTGAATCAAGGAATCTTTCTCATTTTTCAGTGGATTCTTCCAGATTCTTTCGGTACTGTGCCGGACTGACACCATACTCTTTCTTGAATACCCGGCTAAAATAGAGTGGGTTATCATACCCTACGATCTCTGCAATTTCTCCAATATTGTATTCGGTGTTCTCCAATAAGCTTTGTGCATTTACCATCCGAAGGGACAGGATGTATTGTGCAGGGCTTATTTTCATGTACAGCTTAAAATTACGGATAAACCAGTTCGTACTGATATGCAGCGATTCTGCGTAATCGTCCACACTGACCTTTGTGTTATAGTTCTCGTTAAAGTAGGCAACGGCGGCTTCGATTTCTTCGGGGATGCTTGTAGTTGTTTTCTCGCTTTCCTGCTGTTGCCTGCTTACTAAAAGCAGAATGATGTTGAAGAGAGAAGCAATATAGTCTTCATAGCCATATTCACATTGTTGCAGTTCCCGGATGATCTTTCGGAACAGCATTTTGTAATCCGGCAGTGTGCCGCTGTAAAAAACGTGCTTGTCCAAGGGTATTCCGTGATAGTTCAGGATGTTTTTGACATCGTATCCTGTAAAGTGAATCCAGAACACCTCTGGATGATCTTCTACATAGTAGACATACTTCTGGATTTCTTTCGGCTGATACAGCACCATGTGTCCAGAAGTCACCACTTCCTCAACACCATCGAACCAGAAGTGTGCTTTACCAGATGCCACATAGAGGATTTGATAGTCTCTGCGACCCTTTGCCCAAAAAGTAGGTAGCTTCGGGCGTTTTTTCAAGCGATAAGTGCCGCAGCTGCCTACGACCAGCGGCTTTGAGTAGTCTTTGAAATCCAAACGGGAGTTGTTCAAATATCCTGAGTTGAAATACATCCCTGCGTCCTCCTCATCTTCAGAGATTTTACAGTGATTTGGGAAATGTTCTATCAAAAAATTACAAACTCTTTGATTTTGTGCATATTCTGTTCCATCTTGTCTATATCTTTTCGTTCCATTAGATTCTATAATATTTTCAGACGGAACGCAAGAGATTTGGGCAACTTGCGTAATGAGAATTCCAGTCTGAAGTGCGCAGCAGATTGGTCGCGCCCACACAAAACAAGCAAGATGGGAGAAAGCACAATGACTGAGAAACGTTATCTAAAGTGGTATAATAAAGTCGGCTATGGTTCAGGCGATATTGCAGCAACGTGGTGTATGCATTCCTGTCCTCCTTCGTCATGATCTATCTGACCAACACCGTTGGCCTGAACCCCGGTATTGTCGGCACTCTGATTGCAGTTTCCAAACTGCTGGACGGTGTGACGGACATTTTCTTTGGTTCTTTGATTGACAAAACGCATTCTAAGATGGGCAAAGCCCGTCCTTGGATGCTGTACGGCTACATTGGCTGTGCCATTACGCTGGTGGCAATTTTCGCCATCCCGACCAATCTGGGACAGTTTGCACAGTACGCATGGTTCCTGATCGCATATACTCTGCTGAACGCTGTGTTCTACACTGCCAACAACATTGCTTACTCTGCACTGACTGCTCTCGTCACGAAGAACAGTGCCGAACAGGTCGAGATGGGTTCTTGGCGTTTCATGTTCGCCTTTGCCACCAGCCTGCTCATCCAGTCCATCACGCTGGGTGCTGTTACGGCATTGGGCGGTGGTGCTGCCGGTTGGCGCACTGTTGCAATCATCTACGCCATCATCGGTCTGCTTGTCAACACCCTCTCCGTTTTCTCCGTGAAGGAACTGCCGGAAGGCGAATTGGTGGATACCACCAACAAAAAGGAAATCGAGCAGGACGAAAAGTACAATCTGGTTCAGGCTGCAAAGCTGCTTGCTGGTAACAAATATTATATGATGATTTGCGTCACCTACATTTTGCAGCAGATCTACGGTGCCATGATCAGCATGGGCACCTACTATGCAACCTACATCCTTGGCAACCAGAATCTGTTCGGTGTATTCTCTTGGGCAATCAACATTCCTCTGATCATCGCACTGGTGTTCACCCCGACCTTGGTTGCAAAGTGGAATGGAATGTATAAGCTGAATGTAATGAGCTATACTCTGGCAACAATTTCTCGTGCACTGGTTGCTGTAGCTGGTTACATGGGCAGCGGCAATGTGACCTTGATGCTGCTCTTTACTGCAATCGCAGCTCTTGGTCAGGGTCCTTGGCAGGGCGATATGAACGCTGTGATCGCAGCCTGCTCTGAATATACTTGGCTGACGAAGCATAAGCGCGTGGATGGCACGATGTACTCCTGCACTTCTCTCGGTGTGAAGCTGGGCGGCGGTCTGGGTACTGCCATCACCGGCTGGCTGCTGGCAGCAAGCCATTTTGACAGCGCTCTGACCGTTCAGCCGGATTCCTGCATCAATATGCTGAAGATCATGTATCTGGTGATTCCGTTTGCTCTGGATGCCATCATCACCTTCATTCTGTCTCATCTGAAAGTTGAAGAAGCAAATGAAAAACTGCGTGAAGCAGTCTGATAACAAGCCATTATCATTTCTCCTTCATCTGCTGTTCCCCGGAGGAATCCAGCGATTCCTCCGGGGAGGCTGGAGAAATATTATAAAATTATAAAAGGTAAATGAGGAAATACTATGGCTGCATTTGATTTTGCAAAAGTAAAAGACCCCACCTTTTTCAAGGAAAACGTGCTGAATGCTCATGCAAGTTTCCGTACTTACGCTTCCCGCGAAGAATATCGGACAGGCTCCTCTTCTTTGGCGATGAAGCTGGACGGTATCTGGAAATTTGTCTACGCAAAGAACTACACCAGTGCCATCCCCGGCTTTGAAAAGACGGATTACGATTGCAGCGGCTGGGATGACATTCATGTTCCGGCACACATCCAGATGGAGGGCTACGACATTCCCCAGTACGCGAATATTCAGTATCCGTGGGATGGCCGTGAAGAAGTACAGCCGGGTGAGATCCCGCAGCGGTTCAATCCGGTGGCAAGCTATGTAAAATACTTCGAGCTGCCGGAATCCATGCAGGGCAAACCCGTCCACATCGAGTTCGAGGGTGTGGAAAGCGGCATGGCTCTTTGGCTGAACGGGTCTTATGTGGGTTACACCGAGGACAGCTTCTCCGCACACGCATTCGATCTGACTTCCTATCTCCAGCCGGGCGTGAACAAACTTGCTGTGCAGGTGTTCAAGTGGACTTCCTCCAGCTGGTGCGAAGATCAGGACTTCTTCCGCTTCTCCGGCATCTTCCGCAGCGTGTGGCTGTACGCCATCCCCACCGTGCATCTGGAAGATATATCCGTCAAAACGCTGTTTGCCGGGGATGATTTTACTCATTCCACGCTGGAAGTTGCATTGCAGGTGGAGGGAAAGGGCGCGGCCCGTCTGACCCTGCGCCGCAGTGAGCTGGAAGTGTTCTCCGAAAAAATCGCACTGAACGGCGACTCTGCGTTGTTCAGCCATGCGGTGGAGAACCCCCACCTGTGGAGTGCAGAGGACCCGGCTCTGTATGAACTGGAAATCGAGCTGCTGGACGATGCAGGCCATCTAGTAGAGGTGACTGGGCAGAAAGTCGGTTTCCGCAAGTTCGAGTTGAAGAACAATCGGATGCTGCTCAACGGCAAGCGCATCGTGTTCAAGGGTGCCAACCGTCATGAGTTCAGCTCCATTACGGGTCGTGCTGTGGGCGTACACACCCATGAGGAACTGCTTCGGGATATCATCACCATGAAGCAGAACAACATCAATGCCATCCGTACCAGCCATTACCAGAATCAGGATGCACTGTACGACCTGTGCGACGAGTATGGTCTGTATCTGATCGCAGAGAACAATCTGGAATCCCATGGCACATGGGACATCCATCAGGCGGGCATTCGCGGCATCGAGGGCGTTTTGCCCAATGATAAGCCGGAGTGGAAAGCTGTCTTGTTTGACCGCATGAATTCCACTTACCAGCGTGACAAAAACCATCCTGCTGTTCTGATCTGGTCTCTGGGCAACGAATCGTTTGGTGGTGAGACCCTGCTCCAGATGGCAGAGATGGTCCGCCGCTTTGATGACACCCGTCTGGTGCATTACGAAGGTGTGGTCAATGATCCCCGCTTCCTCGAAACCACCGATATCGAGAGCCATATGTACAGCACTGTGAAGGACATTCAAGAGTATCTGGCACAGGGCGATAAGCGGCCTTATATCGAGTGCGAATATTCTCATGCTATGGGCAACTCCAACGGTGCTTTGCACAAGTACACGGAACTTGCCGACCAGAAGAACTGCGGCTATCAGGGCGGCTTCATCTGGGATTACATCGACCAGTCCATCTGGAAAAAAGACCGCTACGGCAAGTGGTTCCAACCTACGGCGCGACTTCGGTGAGCGTCCTACCGACTATAATTTCAGCGGAAACGGCATTGCCTACGGTGGTGACCGTGCTCCTTCTCCCAAGATGCAGGAGGTCAAGTTCTGCTATCAGAACATCGCCATTTCCATCGACAACTCTGGCTTTGAAGTCTGGAACAAGAACCTGTTCACCTCTACGGATGCTTTCGACTGCGTTGCTCTGCTGCATCGTGATGGAAAGCTGTATCAGCAGCAGGAACTGATCAATATTGATGTTGCTCCCGAAGAGCGTTCCAGCTTCCCGCTGCCGTTTATGGTCCCTGCGCTCCCCGGTGAATATGCAGTGACCATCAGCTTCCGTTTGAAGGAGGACACCAGCTGGGCAAAGAAAGGTCATGAAGTCGCCTTTGGACAGGGTGTGATCGCTGTGGTTCGTTCCATTCCCAGCAAGAAGGTCACGCCGTTTACCGTTATGCACGGTACACACAACATCGGTGTCCGGGGCGAGAATTTCGATGTTTTGTTCTCCGATCTGAATGGTGGCCTGACTTCCTACCGCTACGCCGGCAAGGAGATGATTCAGGAGATTCCCCGTCCCAACTTCTGGCGCGCTCCCACCGACAACGACTGCGGCAACAACATGGGCGGCGTTCGCGGTCAGTGGAAGCTGGCAAGTCTGTACGCTACCGCCAAGGGCATCGGCAAGGAGATTCCGTCTGTTCATGGCGGTACCATCCTCCAGAACCCCACCTGCGAGGTGGAAGCCGACAGCGTGGTCGTGACCTATCTCTATAACCTCCAGACCAGCCCCGCAGCAGAGTGCAGCCTGCAGTACCGTGTGTTCGGTGATGGCCGCATCCAGACCACCCTTCACTATGACCCGGTGGAAGGACTTGCAGCAATGCCGGAGTTCGGCGTACTGTTCAAAATCGACGCTGACTACGACACGGTGGAGTGGTACGGAAACGGCCCTGCGGAGACCTACTGGGATCGCCAGCATGGTGCAAAGCTGGGCATTTACCAGAACAAGGTTGCAGATAACATGGCGCAGTACCTTGTGCCGCAGGAGTGCGGTGCAAAGACCGCTGTGCGCTGGGCAAAGGTAGTGGACCGCAAGGGTCGCGGGCTGCTGTTTACCGCAGATGCCGCAAAGCCCATGTTCTTCTCTGCGCTGCCCTACACTCCCCATGAAATGGAGAGTGCCAAGCATCCTTACGAGCTGCCCCCGGTCCATTACACGGTGATTCGTGCTATGGGCGAGCAGATGGGCGTTGGCGGCGATGACAGCTGGGGTGCCAATGTCCACCCGGAGTATATTCCTGATGTGACTAAGCCTGTGGAGTTCACCTTTACGTTCCGTGGCATCTGATGATTGCCCGCAAATGAGGTGTTCTCTGTGAAAAAAGCGAAAAATCAGCCTGAATCTGAACCAGCCGAACTAGCATCCCTTGTTGGAGAGCGGATCAGAAAGATACGCAAAGAAGAGGGGTTAAGCCTAGAGCTTTTTGCTTTAAGCCATCAATGAGCCACCAGCCGCAAGTGCATGGCGGAAAGCTTCCGCGCCCTTGCGCCTGATATAAAATGGAATCCTGATTTTCCCGCCCGAATTTGCCACGGTGGGACGATCAAAGGAGCGTGCGTTTGAACAAAAAGAAAAAGTCCACAAACACTTCCCCTTATCCCGATGAAGTCATCGACCGTCTGGCACGGGCATTCTACCCGGCCATCCTTGTCTGCTGGAACAGCGCGGAAGGCCAGCGGTCACTTGTCGGGGCGGAGGCCCTCCATCTTGCTAACGCAAGACCGTTCGGTCGCTTAAAAGCCCCACTGGGGCTTTCATTGCTCCGCTGCGCTGCGCAAACGCGAGCTTGCCTATGGCAGGCAGAGCAGGCTCATCATGCAAACAACGAAAAACAGGAAGTTCCCGCTGGGGAACTCCCTGTTGTACATATCGCTATCGTCTGTGGCTTTTGGCAGGGTGCGTCCGGGTGGACGCACCCTGTTTTTGTTTCATCGTGGTTGGGTGTACATCAAACCGCATCACCGCAACTCCTTATAGGTTTCTTCCGGCACCGGCTCGCACCACTCGTTAGAGGTGCCTTCGCCGGGCACTTCCACTGCCAGATGAGAGAACCAGCAATCGGGTGCAGCACCGTGCCAGTGCTTGACCTCCGGGGGAATATTCACCACATCGCCCGGATGCAGCTCCAGCGGCGCCTTGCCCCATTCCTGATAGTAGCCCCGGCCTGCCACGCAGATAAGGATCTGCGCCACCCTTTGCGGCATGGTGGATGTGCCAGTTGTTCCGGCAGCTCGGCTCAAAGGTGACGTTGTAAATGCCAACCTGTGCGGTGGACAAGGGTGCCAGATAGCTTTTTCCGCTGAAATATTGTGCAAAACCGTCGTTGGATGCACCGATGGGGAACACCATTTCACTCTGGTGCTTTGCCTTGGCATCCTCTGCAGCGTCCTCTGCCCAGACTTCCTTGGCCATGCGGAAAGCCGCCCACGCTTTGGGCCAACCTACATAAAACGCCGCATGGGTCAGGATCTCTGCAATCTCAGTCCGGGTAATACCATTGTTTTTTGCTGCCGTCAGGTGATACCGAAACGAGGAGTCCGTCAGTCCCTGCGCCATCAGTGCCACCACCGTCACAAGGCTGCGGTCCCGGAGGGAGAGTTTATCCTCTCGGCTCCACACCTGCCCGAATAGTACCTCATCGTTAAGTTCCGCAAATTTTGGCGCAAATTCGCCCAGAGCATCCCGCCCTGCTGTCTGTTTCACTGCCATTATACGTTCCTCCCCATCTCGTAAGCCTGTGCCATGGCAGGCGTACCGCACACTGCACCCGGCTCGTAAACGCCACCTGCTACAAGGACTCCCTTTTCCGCGGCACCTTCCACGCAGTCTGCATAGCCCCGGAAGCAGGCCAGCGTAGTATCTGCAGAGGATTTTTCCTCGTCTGCCATGGTGGTGATATAGTAAAATTCCTTGTCTTTGACCTCAAGCCACCGTGCCACGGTACGGTCGATTACTGCCTTCAATTGGGCACTGATGGAGTAGAAGTATACCGGGCTTGCCAGCACAATGACATCGGCATCGATCATCTTTTGCAGGATGTCTGCCATATCATCCTTGTGGACGCAGGCTCCGCCGTGGGTGCTGCAGTAGTAGCAGCCGGAACAGGGAGCCACCTTTTTCTCAGCGACCCGGATCTTTTCTGCTTTGTGCCCGGCATCCTGTGCTCCACGCAGAAATTCATCGCATAGAATATCAGAGTTACCGCCTTCCGGGGACTTCCAGACAAAATCAATACCTTCTTGCTCATAGGAACCTCCTTGACAGCGGAGTGCATCCGCATTATGATGTTGATAAAGTTTGATTTTATCATACAACTTAAAGCGCACTTTAAGTCAAGGGCTTTTTGAAAAAACGGAGGTTTCAGATGATCTATACCGTAGGTGAAATGGCACAAAAGCTGGGCGTACCTGCTCCACCCTGCGCTACTACGACAAAGAAGGGTTACTTCCCTTTGTGGAGCGTTCCTCCGGCGGCATTCGGATGTTCCGGGAAAACGACTTCGAGTGGCTGCAGGTCATCCGTTGCATGAAAAAGCCGGAATGTCCATCAAGGATATCCGGCAGTATATTGAGCTTTCCATGCAGGGAGACGACACCATTGACACCCGGCTGGAAATGTTCCGGCATCAGCGCGAGGTGCTCACCCAGCAAATCCAGCAGTTACAGCACACGCTGGAGACCGTGGAGTATAAATGCTGGTTCTATGAAGCCGCCAAAGCCGCTGGGACAGTGGATGTCCCCGGTGCAATGACCGATGCGGATGTGCCGGAGCAGTTCCGTGCCATCCGACAGGAGCTGCGGGGACAGAAGATGCCGAATATCGAAAGATAAGAAATGCCGTTCCAGTTGCTTTTGGAACGGCATTTTTCTTAATCTTCTAACCCATGGCTCCCGGTTACGTTTTTCAAGTATCCCTCCGGGTCACCGTTCAGAATCAAGTCCGCATAGCCCAGCGGATCATTGTAGATGAGGTAATCCAATTCCGACCTCTGTGCTATAGTCACGTCCAGCGCATTCTCGACCCCGGTGCAGTCGATGGAGATCGTTCTCCCATCCCGGAGCAGCAGTTCCACGCACCCGGTGTCCATGTTGAATTTGCAGGCTCTTTCATCGTACTTCATGTTCATGTCCTCCTGAAATCATGTTGTGGCTTATGTCGGTCAATCTATGATTTCGGATTTCATCTTCCACGGACACCTGCATGGAACTTGTCGGGGCAAAGCCCTCCATCTGCTAACGCAGACCGTTCCGTCGCTTAAAAGCCCCACTGGGGCTTTCATTGCTTCGCAAACGCTAATTTCCGAAGAAAACAAATAATCCGAACCCATCTCCTATCGGAAACAAGTTCGGATTATTTTTGTTTGGTCCGAGTGGCGAGAATCGAACTCACGGCCTCTTGAACCCCATTGTGCTTCTCTCGAAAACACAATGTACAATCCGATACTGCCTAGACTCAGTATCGTTAAATTTCAAATGTATTATATCATTCTGTTTCATTGGATGTCAAGACGTTTCATTCCTTTTGTGGTCAAATTGTGGTCAAACGACCCCGACAAATGACTTTTCTCCCCCAGCCAAGTTACATCGCGCAATTTCGATTTTCATCAATCGAAGTTGCGCTTTTTGTTTGCACGAATTATCTATAAGGAGGATTTGTCAACCATGTCAATGAACCATCGTTGTTTTTTCATCCTTGACAGAATCGTATGACCCTTGACTACTTTTACGGACAGGCCGGAGAACTCTTTTCGTTCTTCCGCATTCCAAAGGCTCTTTTTCAGGAGCAGCGGTTTCAAAATCTGTCAACCGATGCCAAAACTCTGTACGGCATCTTGCTTGACCGCATGAGTCTTTCTGTTAAAAATGAATGGTTTGACAAAAAAGGTCGAGTGTTCATCATCTTCACGATTGAGGATGTCAAGAGGACTTTTCGTTGCGCAGACAACAAAGCGACCAAGCTGCTGCGGGAACTTGAAGAATTTGGTCTGATTGAACGAAACGTCGAGGCTTGGGCAGGCCAAGTTTGGTGTATGTGAAAAACTTTTCGGCAGAATCGTCAAAATCAATATTCCAGAATCGTGATTTTCACGATTCTGGAGGCTTCAAAAGCGCAAGTCAAGACC
>ENA-OQDD01000860-OQDD01000860.1-human-gut-metagenome-genome-assembly--contig:-NODE-860-length-11038-cov-1.290991_pt1 | contig 11038 bp, 15 predicted proteins | sample MGYA00242507_ERZ504598 | MGnify/ENA primary metagenome ERZ504598 (study PRJEB26092, sample SAMD00036318) | human gut metagenome | host: Homo sapiens | study: EMG produced TPA metagenomics assembly of... | reverse complement strand
GGGACAATTTACTTGAGGTAGCTCGTGGAGCCAATGTGGCGATCGATGCACCATGTTCTGGAAACGGAGCCTGCGGAAAATGCCGTGTCCAGTTAAAGAGCGGAGAACTGGAGAGCAAAAAGACATTACATATTTCTGACGAAGAATATCAGGCGGGATGGCGTCTGTCTTGCTGCAGCAAGATCAGTGCGGACGTCAATGTGCTGGTACCTGATATTGCATCTGCCTATAAGAGCAGAATGAAAGTAGCTGATTTAAGTTCGAAAGAGGAAATAGCCATTTTTGAAAATGCCAAGAGTGATATACAGCTGGCAGGCATTGAACTGAAAAATAGTCTGGAGGTTGTGGATGTGCTGATGGACGTTCCCTCTCTGGATGATACTATGCCGGACAATGAGAGACTGACACGTGCATTGCGGAAATATTTAAATATCAACAGAGTACGGATACCATATGTAGTCCTGAAAAAACTCCCTGATGTACTGAGAGAGAACAATTTTGCAGTGAAATGTGTGATCCGCGCTACTTCTGACGATATGTATGTCTATGATATATTTGGCAAAGACGAGGATGTGGTCATCGGAGGTCTGGCAATTGATATCGGTACAACTACAGTTTCTGCTGTACTGATTAATATGGAAAATGGAGAAATTCTGGCAAAAAGTTCTGCCGGAAACGGACAGATCCGTTTTGGTGCAGATGTAATAAACCGAATCGTGGAATCACAGAAACCCGGAGGTCAGAAAAAATTGCAGGATGCGGTGATCAAGGAGACTATCAATCCAATGATCCACGAAATGTGCAAGAGTGCAAAATTTCCCAAAGACCATATCTACAGGATGTGTGTGGCATCCAATACAACTATGAATCATCTGTTTGCAGGAATCAATGCGGATCCGTTGCGTACAGAGCCTTATATCCCTGCATTCTTTAAGACCAATTCCCTTTTTGCTTCCGATGTGGGAGTTGATATCAATAAAGATGCTCATATTATTATGGCGCCGAATATCGGAAGCTATGTAGGCGGCGATATTACAGCCGGAACCCTGGTCAGCCAGATCTGGAACAGGCCGGAGTTTTCACTGTTTATCGACCTTGGTACAAACGGAGAGCTTGTATTTGGAAACTCAGATTTTATGATGAGTTGCGCATGTTCCGCAGGTCCTGCCTTTGAAGGTGGTGATATCAGCTGTGGTATGCGTGCCACAGACGGAGCTATCGAAGCATGTACCATTGACAAAGAGACTATGGAGCCTACCTACAAGATCGTAGGTGATCCGGGAACGAAACCTGTAGGTTTATGTGGATCCGGTATCATCGATGTGATCAGTGAACTTTATATCTGCGGAATCATCAACCCAAGGGTAAATTTATCCGTGAAGGAAAGAGAATCAAACATGACAAATACGGAATGGGCAGCTATATCCTTGCATTTGAGGAAGAGGCAGGTTCTGTAAAGGATGTTGAGATCACAGAAGTTGATATTGACAACTTCATCCGTGCCAAAGGTGCCATCTTCTCAGCAATCCGTACAATGCTTACTTCTCTGGACTTCGATGTGAGCATGATCGATGATGTGTATGTTGCAGGCGGTATCGGAAGCGGTATCAACATGCAGAATGCAGTTAATATCGGAATGTTCCCGGATATCCCAATCGAGAAATTCCACTACATTGGTAACTCTTCTCTGACAGGTGCGTATCTGATGCTTCTGTCAACACCGGCAGAGAAGAAGACTTATGAACTTGCTGCAAATATGACATATATGGAACTTCTACAGTACCGATCTATATGGATGAATTTGTAGGTGCATGTTTCATTCCTCATACAGATACAAGTATGTTCCCAACTGTAATGGAAGAGATTCAGAACCGCTGATGAATTTCAGTAATTTCTATATGAGAAATTATGAATATCTAGAGAAATAAAAATAACAGGACGGATCTTTAGATCCCTTTGATCTGTCCTGTTTATGGAGATTTATATGGCGTTTAGCTTAAATGACTTAAATTATGAAAAAGACAGTAAGGAAAGAATGCCATGGGAGCATTATACTCAGGAGTTTGCAACTGCAGATCCGAAGGAAATTGCTTCCAGACTGTCTATTCCTTACGATGAAGAAGCAAAAAAACTTACTTTAACTTTTCTTGGAACACAGTATCAGATTACATGGCCGGATTTTGAAGTAACACATACTCCGGATGATAAAGGTTTTTATCCACTGGAGAACATGATCTATGCAAGGATCCTGACGATTCGTTTTCTTTTAAACGGTGTGAAGTCTGAGAGTTCCGGAAAATTTAAGACATACCGGGAGATGCCATGGGGAGAAGTATATTTAAGACAGTTTGACGGCAGATGTATCAAACGTCTGGCATTTTCCTATGGTAACCGTCCGGGAGATTTCAGGGCGATCATGGAGCATATCAGTGCCATACCTGTAAAGCATGGAGATATTGCCTATGAAGTAGAAATTTTTCCGGAATATAAAATACAGATGATCCTCTGGGAGGGCGATGAGGAATTTCCGCCGTCTTCACAGATTCTCTTTTCTGACAACTTCCCTGTCTCTTTCCAGGCAGAGGATATGGCAGTTATGGGAGATGTGATTATTGGTTCTCTGAAAGCATACCTGAAATGCGTTCAGAAATGACAAATGATATCAGGATTATATAGATTGCAGAATAATCTGCGGATATCAGAGTCAGATAAGTAAATATAAACAAAAAGAAAGAGGGAGAAAAATGGGATTTTCAACAAGTACATGTACAGAATTCGTTGAAGTTCTGGCATCTAAGGCTCCGGTTCCGGGTGGCGGCGGTGCGTCTGCATTAGTTGGTGCAGTAGGAACTGCTCTTGGAAATATGGTAGGAAGCCTTACTGTAGGAAAAAGAAATATGCGGATGTTGAAGACGAAATGTACGAATTAAAAGCAAAATGCGATCAGTTACAGAAGGATTTCCTTCGTCTGATCGAGCGTGATGCAGAAGTATTCGAGCCATTATCAAAGGCATATGGAATGCCAAAGGAAACAGAAGAAGAGAAAGCTGAGAAAGCCAGAGTCATGGAGATCGTATTAAAAGATGCCTGCTCTGTACCAATGGAGATCATGGAGAAATGCTGTGAAGCAATTGAACTGATCGTAGAATTCGGTGCAAAAGGCTCTAAGCTTGCCATCAGTGATGCAGGCGTTGGTGCAGCTTTCTGTAAAGCTGCATTACAGGGTGCCAGCCTGAACGTATACATCAACACAAAATCCATGGCTGACAGAGAGTATGCAGAAGAATTAAACAGAAAAGCAGATGCGATGCTTGAGAAATATACAAAGATCGCAGATGACACATTTAACAGCGTACTTGGCAGACTGAAATAATAGTAAATAAAATAGAAATTTCTGTATTGTTTTCCGTCTCTTTTAATAAAGTGTAACATTATTTATTGAGATGTATTTTTTACAGAGTGCATATGATTTATGAGGCGGTTATGCTGAAATCATTCAGATACAGTATAGAATAATAATGTATAATTTCGGAGGGAACGACAAATGGCTAAGCAGTTATTAGGTAAAGAAGTAACAGCAGCATTAAACGAGAAAATCAAAGCAAACGTAGCAGAGCTTCAGGGAAAAGGAGTAAATCCTACCCTCTGCATCATCCGTGTTGGTGAAAACCCAAGCGATATCTCCTATGAAAGAGGAGCAACAAAACGCTGCGAAACTTTAGGCGTTGCATGTGAGAAAATCTTACTTCCGGAAGATGTTTCCCAGGAAGAACTTCTTGCAACAATCGATAAAGTAAACAAAGATGACAGCATTCACGGCGTATTATTATTCCGTCCGCTTCCAAAAACATCTGGATCAGGCAGTGATCGAGAATGCACTTGCTCCTGAAAAAGACGTTGACTGTATGACAGACCTTTCCATGTCCGGTGTATTCACAGGCAAGAAGATTGGTTTCCCGCCATGTACACCACAGGCTTGTATGGAAATCCTTGATCATTATGGAATCGACTGCACAGGCAAAAAGGCAGTAGTAATCGGAAGAAGCCTTGTTGTTGGTAAACCTGCAGCAATGATGCTGGTTAAAAAGAAACGCAACTGTTACGATCTGCCACACAAGAACTGTAGATATGCCGTCTGTAGCACGTGAAGCAGATATCATTATTGTAGCAGCAGGCCGCGCCGGTGTTGTTGGTGCCGAATATGTAAAAGAAGGCCAGACAATCATCGATGTAGGTATCAACGTAAATGCAGAAGGCAAACTCTGCGGTGATGTTGATTACGCAGCAGTAGAGCCTATCGTAGATGCTATTACACCTGTACCTGGCGGTGTTGGAAGTGTAACAACTTCTGTACTGGTTGGTCATGTGGTAGAAGCTGCAATGAGAAAGGTAAACGCATAAGATGAAAAAAGTGCCGGGAAAATATTTCTGGCTGCTTATGACAATAACAGGTGCCCTGATGTTCGGGGCACCTGCTTTGGTAAGTGCCAGTGAAGGGATAGCGTCCACTGATACAGAAAACAGCGCAGCAGACAATGCTGCAGATACCCCAGATGACGACACGATAGCTAAAACAACTGATAGTGCAGAAAAAAACAGTCAGGAAACTGATCATTCAGGAGAGGGACAGATCTCCAAACCTAAATATCTCGAAAATGCAGAAAATAACGGAGAAGAAATTATCTCCGATGAAGACCCGACAGATAATACTTATGGATACTACACGATTATGGGTGGAACAACTGTTTCCGTCGATGAAATGTGTTCATTATACAACAGTCAGGGATGCACTTACCCATCTGAAGAACTCAGTGGCGGCGGAGCATCTGATATAGATACCTTTTGCAATATTATTGTAGAGGAGGCAAATGCGAGAATGTACGTGGTGAAGTAGTTTTGCGCAGGCAATGCTGGAAACCGGATGGCTGAGTTTCGGTGGTGATGCGGGAATCGACCAGTTCAATTTCGCAGGTCTTGGAACAACCGGAGGTGGAGTCAAAGGAATCGCATTTCCGGATGTAAGAACAGGAATACGTGCTCAGGTTCAGCATCTCAAAGCCTACGCCTCCACAGATTCCCTGAATCAGGAATGTGTAGATGAACGCTTCGATTACGTGACAAGAGAGACGGCGCCTTACGTGGAATGGCTGGGAATCCAGGAAAATCCTTATGGCGGCGGCTGGGCAGCAGGAAAAGATTATGGAAGTAAATTAAGAAAAATACTGGCAGATTTGAAATCAGGGACATAAAGACAGAGTTTTGCGCCTTATTTGTATTATTTTTCTGAACTGCTGTAAATGATTTTTAAATTCTTAAATAAAGAAGGATGTTGAGTAAAATGAAAAGAAAATTGATGATTTGTGCAATGGCTTTGTGTATCTGTGCAGGATTGACCGGTAACACTGGAGAGGTCAGCGTATGGGCATCCGAAGGATCATCTTCGGATGCTGTCCGGATAGGCGCCCTGAAAGGTCCGACAGCAATGGGAATGGCGCAGCTTCTTGATGAAGACGGATACGATTTTACGATTGCTGCATCTCCGGATGAGATTGTTCCGATGGTAGTACAGGACAAGCTTGATATTGCAGCTGTTCCGGCAAATCTGGCAGCAACGTTGTATCAGAAGACAGATAAGGATGTCAGTGTTCTGGCGGTCAATACGTTGGGTGTTCTCTATCTTGTGGAGAATGGAGACAGTGTAAAATCTGTGGAGGATCTTAAGGGAAAGACTATTTATGCCAGTGGAAAGGGTGCAACTCCGGAATATGCCCTGAACTCTGTTCTTAAAGCGAATGGAATCGACCCTGAAAAAGATGTGACTGTTGAATTTAAATCTGAGCACGCAGAGGTAGTCTCCGCACTTGTGCAGGATCAGACAGCAGTCGGACTTCTTCCGCAGCCTTTTGTAACTACAGCGCTGATGAAAAACGATAAGCTGAAGGTTGCCCTGGATCTGAACAAACTGTGGGAAGATTCCATGGATGACGGAAGTAAACTGGTGACAGGAGTTGTGATCGCGAACAATGAGTTTGTTCAGGATCATGCAGATAAAGTAAATGATTTTATGGATGCTTATAAAGCATCTGTAGATTTTGTTAATAGTGACACAGAAGCTGCGGCCCAGATCATAGGAGATCATGATATTATTGCAAAAGAAGTTGCGCAGAAAGCAATCCCTGACTGCAGTATTGTGTTTATTGAAGGTGATGAGATGAAAACCATGCTTTCAGGATATCTGGCAACCCTGGATGATCAGAATCCTGAGATTATAGGAGGACAGTTGCCGGATGATGCATTCTATTACAAACGATAGAGCAAAAACTGACAATGGAACGAAATATACAGGAATTCGCATATTAGCAGTACTTTTCTGGATTGCAATCTGGCAGTTTGCGAGTATGTATCTGAAACAGGAGATCCTTCTGGCATCTCCTGTTTCTGTTGTCCGAAAGCTTTTTGAACTGATTTTCAGCGGAAATTTCTGGCAGTCTGTCGGATTTAGTTTTGTACGCATTGTGACAGGATTTCTTCTGGCTGTGCTTCTGGGAATCTTTCTGGCAGTGTTGGCATATTGGTCAAAAACAGTGGAAATCCTGACAGCACCTGTGATCGCAGTGGTCAAATCTACACCTGTGGCATCTTTTATTATTTTGTGCCTGATATGGATTCCTTCGAAAAATCTGTCAGTTTTTATTTCCTTTCTTATGGTTCTGCCGGTGATATATACAAATATCCTTGAGGGAATACGACAGACGGACAGGAAGATACTGGAAATGGCAAAAGTATTTCGTGTGAATCTCAGAAGACAGATCAGGTATATTTATGTATCGCAGGTACTGCCTTATTTTCTCTCAGCATGCAGGCTTTCTCTTGGAATGTGCTGGAAGGCAGGAGTGGCAGCAGAGGTTATCGGAGTACCTTCAGGTTCTATTGGTGAGAAATTGTATAATGCAAAAATATATCTGAATACTCCGGATCTTTTTGCGTGGACAATTGTGATAATTGTGATTAGTTTTGTATTTGAAAAGTGTTTTCTTGGAATTGTAAGCAGAGTAGTTTATATGATAGAACATAGATAACGGAAATTTTGATTTATGATAATCCTCTTAAATGCATTATTTATGAGGTCTGTTACAGGCGGAGAAGAGATATGGATATAAAGGTAGATCATATTAGTAAAGCATACGGAGAACAGCAGGTACTGCAAGATTTGTCCTGTGTTTTTCCAGAAGGGAAAACCACTTGTATAAGAGGAAGATCCGGATGTGGAAAAACTACACTGATACGGCTTCTTCTGAGACTGGATGTTCCGGATAAGGGGAAAATAGAAGGGGTAAGTGACAGGAAACTCAGTGCAGTATTTCAGGAAGATCGTCTGTGTGAAAATCTGAGCGCTGCTTCTAATATAAGACTGGTATGTACAGAAACAATAACAGACAGAGAACTGGAGGAGGCGTATAAAGCAGTTGCGCTTACTGAGATATGGCAGAAACCGGTTCGTGAACTGAGTGGAGGAATGCGCAGGAGAGTATCTATCCTGAGGGCATTGCTGGCTGAATCAGACTGTGTGATCATGGATGAACCTCTCAGAGGTCTTGATGAAAAAACCAGAGCAAAAACAATTGATTATATTTTGAAAAAGACGGAGGGAAAGACGTTGATCTTTGTTACTCATGAAGAAAAAGAAGCAGTTTGGTTAAAGGCTGACAGAACAGTAGATATATTGACAAAACATTAAAATTAATGAAAAACTAAATTTCGGTTATAGATTATAGCGTGTTTGAAAAATCATTTCTACAATCTTCAAACACGCTATAACTCCAAAAGAGGAAAAACTTATGATTACATTAAATGATTACCTGTATTCAGGAGATACAGTTTTAAAAATTTTACAGAAATATACCCGGGATCTGAGAAAAGAAGCGAAACTTACTCATAATGAAATTGATATGATGCATGTGAATTTCCTGATTCAGATCACAGAGCTTTTAGAACACAATGATTTCCTTACAGCCCAGTCCCAGAAGATCCGGGAATTTTATAAATATATGGCTCATGAATATCCGTTTCTTGCGTTTACATTTAAAGGAAGGATCAAATCGCTGATCCGGGCAGAAGAGAAATTTAACGGCTATATTGTGGAATATATTTATAATTATTATACAAAACATGGAACCTACCCTCCTGTGTCGGAACTGAAAAATAAACTCAGCTGTTTTCGGGATTTTATTGCATACAGAATTGTGTTGTGTATGCCCAAATGTCATTTGAAACCAGGAGAAGATCAGGAAACGGCGTCGATCCGCTATCTTTATGAGATTGCCAATGTTCTTCCCGGTTCCTGGAAGAACGAGGGTTTACGGTGGAGTCTGCCTATGGAGTAAAGAAAAGTACGTCGCCACTTCTTAATGAAGATGTGAAGATGTATTACCGGGATTATATCTGTGGAACCAGCGGGGAAGGATATCAGTCATTACATATCACAGTTTATGATAACAGTTCCCGTTCTTTCATGGAAGTGCAGCTGCGTACCCAGAAAATGGATGACACTGCGGAAATTGGTCCGGCGAATCATCTGGGATATGAGAAGAAACAGCAGGATGAGCGTGCAAGACGTGATGCTATTCCAGAAGGCGAGTGCGTTTATTTCGATGAAGCTATGAACGGGGCATGCGTCTTTTGCAGCTGGAACTGGCAGATCTGGATGTAAATATGTTTTCCGCAGTAGATAACAGCCTGATCAATGATGGGTGCGGACTGTTCAGGGGAAGACTGATCTTACCTTATGAACATTTGTCAAGATTTCAGAATGATGTGATTGATTGAATAAAACACCTATCTTTTGATGTATAAAAATACAGAGAAATGACAAAAATTGATAAAATATGTAAATTTTTAGTTATATTTTAGGCATTCTATGGTACACTGATATAGTATATCAAAATGGAGGGAAACTCGAAAATGAGCAAAAAAGAAGGAAAAGGGTTAAAGTCTTTTAACAAGGGGTTTCAAGTGCCTGACACCTACATTATTATCTTTTTAGTAGTTGTTGTCGCTGCACTTCTGACTTTCCTTGTACCAAAGGGATTTTACGAAACACAGGATATTTCGTATATGATCAATGGTGTTGAGAAAACCCGTACAGTAATCAAAGACGGAAGTTTCCAGTATCTGACAGATGATGCAGGAAATGTAGTAACAGAAGGAGTAGCACTCTTTAGTGGAGATGGTGGAACAGGATTCTTCAACTATATGTATAACGGAATCGTAAGCAGTTCTGCAATCGAGATTATCGCATTTCTTATGGTAGTAGGCGGTGCATTCGGTATCATGATCCGTACAGGAGCGATTGAATCCGGATTGATTGGATTGATCCGTAAGGCAAAGGGAGCAGAAAAACTGCTGATTCCGATACTTTTCGTATTGTTTTCTCTTGGTGGAGCAGTTTTTGGAATGGGAGAAGAAGCACTTCCGTTTACTATGATTCTTTGTCCGTTGTTTGTAGCAGTTGGATACGATTCAGTTATTGCAGTTCTTGTTACTTATGTTGCAACACAGATTGGTTTCGGTTCATCATGGATGAATCCATTCTCTGTAGGTATTGCACAGGGAATTGCAGGTATTGACGTATTCTCCGGAGCAGGATTCCGTATGGTAATGTGGGTAGTATTTACAGCACTCGGCTGTGGAATGACTATGTTCTATGCATCAAAGATCAAAAAGACTCCGACAATCTCAATCGCATATAAGACTGATTCATATTTTCGTGAGCAGAATGAAAAACAGGAATTGACGAAGGACATTCATTTGGTCTTGGACACATTTTAGTTCTTCTGACACTGGCTGCTACAGTAGTATGGGTAATTTGGGGAGTTATGACTCAAGGATACTACATGCCAGAGATTGCTACTCAGTTCTTCATTATGGGAATTGTTTCCGGTGTGATTGGAGTTATCTTTAAACTGAACGATATGAAACTGAATGATATCGCAACATCATTTAAAGATGGAGCAAAAGACCTGATAGGTGCTGCACTTGTTGTTGCTATGGCACAGGGTATCATGCAGGTTCTTGGTGGATCTGATCCGACAACACCTACGGTTATTAATACAATTATGTATAATATTTCAAATGCACTGTCTGGAGTTTCCGGAGCAGTTGCAGCAGTACTTATGTATCTGTTCCAGTCCGTATTCAACTTCTTCGTTGTATCCGGAACAGGACAGGCTGCGATCACAATGCCGATCATGGCTCCACTGTCAGACCTGTTAGGTGTTTCACGTCAGACAGCTGTAGTTGCATTCCAGCTTGGTGATGCATTTACAAACCTGATTGTTCCTACATCAGGATGTTTGATCGGATCCCTTGCAATTGCAAAGATTGAGTGGTCTAACTGGATTAAATTCATGTGGAAATTCCTTGGTGTATTAATGATTGGTGCAATCATTACAATTCTTATTGCAGTTGGAATTGGATTCTAAAACATACATTTGATAATTGAGAGAGATTTATGATGAAATTAATTCAGAATATTGATATCTATGCCCCACAGTATCTGGGGAAAAAAGATGTACTTACAATCAATGATAAGATTGTCAAGATTAAAGATGCAGGTTCTATATCCGCAGAAGGATTTCTTTCTGAGACAGAAATAATCAATGGAGAGGGGTTACTTTTAACTCCGGGATTCATTGATAGTCATGTTCATGTACTCGGAGGTGGTGGCGAAGGTGGATTCGCCAATCGTACTCCGGAAGCAACTATGGAAGGACTTACGAAGTTGGAGTAACAACAGTTGTTGGCTGCCTTGGAACAGATGGAATCGGTCGTGATATATGCGCACTGGTTGCAAAGACAAAAGGATTGAATGAGCAGGGAATGTCTGCATACTGTTATACAGGCAGTTATCAGATTCCGGTTCGTACGTTGACTGACAGTATTGTGAAAGATATTATGATGATTCAGGAAATCATTGGAACTGGAGAAATCGCGATCTCTGATCATCGGTCTTCACAGCCGACTTTGAGGAATTTGTACG
>ENA-OQDD01000858-OQDD01000858.1-human-gut-metagenome-genome-assembly--contig:-NODE-858-length-11075-cov-2.345543_pt1 | contig 11075 bp, 16 predicted proteins | sample MGYA00242507_ERZ504598 | MGnify/ENA primary metagenome ERZ504598 (study PRJEB26092, sample SAMD00036318) | human gut metagenome | host: Homo sapiens | study: EMG produced TPA metagenomics assembly of... | reverse complement strand
CAAACTATAGCAAGACCAGAAATAACGCAAAAAAGGCAGTGCTGCAGGGCGCGAATTACAAGGAACGGATTTGAAGGCGTACCGGGGTACGACGAATCGTGACGCAGTAATTCACGTTCTGCAGTGCTGAATTTTTGCATTATTTTCTGGGATTGCTATAAACATGATTATATCGTGAATTGCTTCGGGGTGCAAGCCGGAACCGGAGGAACGCAAAACTCCACGTTGACGAAACGCAGAAATAAGGCGTAAAATAAAGAAAAATATATATCCACAGGGGGATTTTTATTATGGCATTTATTCAGGTAAGCTTCATGTCAAAAACTTTAATGCGCACCGTACCGCTGCAGGTTATTCTGCCGGTCGACAAATTTACCTTTGGGCAGCCGGAGCGCGAGGAAAACCGTTTAAAACGCTGTATTTGCTGCATGGCATTTTGGGAATGAGACAGACTGGTTCATGGAACCAGAATCCAAAGATGGGCAGAGGAGAAAAACCTTGCCGTTGTCATGCCGGCCGGCGAGAATGCGTTTTATGTGGATCAGCCGTCCATCGGTGCCATGCACGGACAGTTTATCGGAGAAGAACTGGTTGAGATTACAAGAAAAATGTTTCCGCTGTCCAGAAAAAGAGAAGACACCTTTATCGGAGGCCTTTCCATGGGTGGTTTTGGCGCACTCAGAAATGGCCTGAAATATCACGATACCTTCGGGGCTGTGATCTGCCTGTCCGGTGCACTTCATGTGCTGGAAAATCCGGAAGAGAGCAGAGCGGACAGCTTTGCACATGAAGAAGGTTATTTCGGAAATCTGGTCGAAGCAGCAAAGAGTGACAAAAACCCGGCTGTTCTTATCGAGCAGTTAAAGGAAGCACGGAAAAAAGATCCGTCTGTCAATGTGCCGACCGTATTCCAGGCGTGCGGAACAGAGGACGGACTTCTGGAAGTAAACCGTCTCTACCATAAACGGATGGAAGAGAGCGGCATGGACATTGTCTACTATGAGAGCAAGGGTGGCCATGAATGGGATTTCTGGGATGAGTGGATCAAAAAGGCATTGGACTGGCTGCCACTTGAGGAAAAGACGGAAGGCCTGAACAGCGGAAACGTAAATGTTTAAAGGAAAAAGGGAGACAGGCAATGCCAGAAACGAGAAATGACGAATTGTACTGTGCGTTAAAACACAACGGTTACCCCGATGACTTCTGCCGGGAAATTGCATACCGCCAGATGAACACGGACTTTACCGCCACGCGGATGCTCGGCTATCTCTACCGCGTCACCAGCCCGCGCGCCGAGGATGTTGTCGATGAGATGCTGGCTATTCTGAGTGACCGCAAAGCATGGATTGAGAAAAAACAGTCCGAGGAAGCCCAGGCGGCGATTAGCAGAATGTACCGGGAAGGCCTGTAACCTGTGCGGGCGTTTATGCAGAAAAAGCGGAAGGGATAGAGTAAACTTACTGTCAGTTGGAGAGGCGCAGAAGATTCCCTGGGAGCAATCTATTCCGAAGAATGCGATATACGATAAGTTCCGAGAGCTTGCTGCTACGGTCCATCGCTTTGAAGACCAGATCTTCGCCTACTGGGATTGCCCTATTGCGATTTCTAACGGCTATACGGAATGCACCAACAGACTCATTCGCGAGAATAACCTGCGTGGACGTGGATATTCTTTTGAAGTCCTACGCGCACGAACTCTATACAGAAAAACAAACCTTCGTGCAATGCTTGAAAACGGTCTTATAGATGTAGGACCAGTCATTCCAGAAGATCAGCCTGTCTTTCATTTTGAAAGTGCCAAGGAGGATGAAGATGAGGATCTTGAGGATGACTATGAGCCATTCCCAAATCCAGAAGAAGAATAATTTTCAACCTGAAGATCAAATTTCCACGGTTTACAAAAATAGTAGTTTTCAACCTGAACACTATTTTTTAGGCCGTGGATTTTTATTCTTATGATTCTCTTTTTCAACCAGTTATTGAGATATCATATATTTCCCGCGCGCTGATTTTCAACTACTTATTGCGACCAAACGAACATAAGAAAAGGGTATCCGTATAAGCAGTTTCAACCACTTATTTCGGATACCCCAAAGATTATAAAAATTTATATTTACAGAAAGTATGAATCTAGCCTACGAAACTGGAAGTGCCCATTTGGGCCTGATTGAAAGAATAATGTTCTGACAGAGACCAATGGAATGACTCTCTGCTGGGGCTCCAAAAGAAAGGAAAAATGATGAATACAAAAACAGAGGGTAACACATTTACAAAGAAAATCGGGCAGACAGTCTATGTTGTCCGTTATCATTTCAATGAAAATGCAAAGGAAACAATGCAGGAGAAGATTAACTGGATGCTGGTTACAGAAGCAAGTCGACAGGCAGTGTATTAAAATTAGGTGGATGTAATTGAAGAAAAAATATGATATCATGTGAGTAACAAATCGGGATTTATGGAGGAAAATTGTTTATGAAAAAGTTTAGAACCGTAGCATCTGTCATTATTATGGTCATTGCCGGAATCGTAGGTTTCTTCATTGGTGCTTTCTTGAATGAACCAATGGCTGGCACAATTCTGTTTTCAATGATTGCCGGAATTGCTTGCATTGTCTACGCCATAGATAATCATGAAGAATAGGGCAAATTCCAGTTTGGAGAATTGAGAAAATCGAAGTTTGTGATGGTAGATAATATGGAATGGTTTAATGTTTTTGGGCTGATTTTTATTGCAGTCATTATGATACCCAATGTTGTATTTGCGATTAAGTGCAAAGATGGATTTGATAATACGTGGAACAATAAATATGTTGAGGTCGCAGAACAAGTAGGGAGATTGGGTTGTTTCGGATTCATGATAATCAATATTCCGGGAACTTGGTTCGGGTGGTGGTCTGACGAAGCATTTGCACTATATCTGATTGTAGATACCATATTAGTAATGCTTTATTGTGCTATTTGGATTATATGTTTTAAGAAAAACAGCGTTTTCAGAGCATTAGCACTTTCTATTATTCCTTCAATGTTGTTCTTATTTAGTGGGATTATGAGTAGGTCAGTGCTATTGATTATTGCATCAGTATTATTTGCACCAAGTCATATTGTGATTTCATATAAAAATGTAAAATGATATTTACAACTTCAAGTTTGGAGAATTAGAATTGAGAAACTCGGTGTTTGTCTTGATGAAAAATAGATAGTTTATAGTGGAACATCTGTCAGAAGCGGCAGGTGTTTTCTTTTGGCTCTTGTTGTTCCTGAAATCATGAGCATACACTTCTAATAAAGGGTGATGGGAATTCTGTAAACCATAAAAATAAACATTGACAATTATCTATGCATAATGCATAATAGAAACATAGACAATTATCTATGTAAAGGAGGACAATATGAATACAATAGATGTAGCACTTATTTGTAAAGCATTGGGAGATAGTAATAGATTGCAGATTATTCAAATGCTCTCCGACGGAGAAAAATGTGGTTGTAAACTATTGGAGGCTTTTGAGATTACACAGCCTACACTTTCTCATCATATGAAAATCTTAAATGAATGTGGGCTGGTGAATGATTGGAAAGAAGGTAGATGGCATCATTATTCATTGAATTGTGAGACCTTGAATGCCTTTAAAACTTTTATTGAAGGATTATCCTGCTGTAAAGAGGAAAGTGGGTGCTGTCAATAATGATTTGGGAGTTTATTCAAAATCAGATTTTGGGAATGAAATGGATGAGTACATTAATTGGAAATCTTCTTGAGAAAATTGGCTTGGATACTTCAAGTAGAATGGGTGGAAGTGTACAGTTTTTCCTATATGATGTTTTGAAGATAACGATATTGCTTTGTATCCTGATTTTTATGATTTCCTATATTCAAAGCTACTTTCCACCAGAACGAAGTAAGAAGATTATGGGGCGTTTTCATGGAATCTGGGCAAACTGTATTGCAGCATTACTTGGTACGGTGACACCATTCTGTTCTTGCTCGTCCATTCCACTGTTTATTGGATTTACCAGTGCAGGACTTCCATTAGGTGTGACATTTTCCTTTCTGATTTCTTCTCCAATGGTAGATTTAGGAAGTCTGGTTTTGCTGATGAGTATCTTTGGATCAAAAGTTGCTATCATATATGTGATTGTAGGGCTTGTTATTGCGGTAATAGGTGGAACAATTATTGAAAAGCTTCATTTGGAGAATGAAGTGGAAGCGTTTATTCGAAAAGCGAATGCGGTCGATATTGATATGGATGAACCAACGCAAAAAGAAAGACTTTCTTTTGCAAAACAACAGGTTATAGACACCTTTAAGAAGTATTTCCATATATTTTGATTGGTGTCGGAATAGGAGCTGTTATTCACAATTGGATTCCAGAGAGCTGGGTAGAAAAGATTCTTGGCAGTGATAATCCATTTGGTGCAATTCTGGCAACGTTGGTCGGCATTCCTATGTATGCAGATATTTTTGGTACGATACCAGTAGCAGAAGCATTACTTGCAAAAGGGGCACAGCTTGGAACAATCTTAAGTTTTATGATGGGTGTGACTACACTTTCGTTACCGTCAATGATTATGCTTAGAAAGGCAGTGAAACCGAAGTTACTAGGAATTTTTATTGTAATATGTGCAGTTGGAATAATTATTGTTGGATATTTCTTTAATGCAATTCAGTATCTACTGGTTTAGAAAAAGAAAAAAGGAGATTGAAATTATGAGATTATTTGGAAAGAAAAAGGACGAAAAGGAAATGGTTAAGGAACAATCAGGTTGTTGCTGTGGTGGAAATTGCAATGAAGAAAGCGTTGAGGCAGCAAAGGAAACTCTTTCATCAGGAGCAAATGTGAAAGTTCTTGGTGGCGGTTGTGATAAATGCAATGCATTGGAGAAGAATGTGAAGGAAGCGCTTAGTGAGCTTGGCATGACGGATGAGATTGACCATGTTACAGATTTTGGTCAGATTGCGGCAATGGGAGTTATGAGTACACCTGCTCTGGTTATTGATAATAAAGTTGTCTCAATGGGGAAAGTATTAAGTAAGGATGATGTGATAAAAGCATTAAAGAAAGTTAGGGGATAGGTATGAAGAAAGTAGCGTTCATTTGTGTCCATAATTCATGCAGAAGTCAAGTTGCAGAAGCATTGGGAAAGCATTTTGCATCCGACGTATTTGAAAGTTATTCTGCTGGAACGGAAACGAAGCCACAAATAAATCAGGATGCAGTTCGTATTATGAAAGAAATGTATGGCATTGATATGGAGAAAGAACAGTATTCAAAGCTGATTTCGGATATACCAGAGCCAGATATTGCTATTTCTATGGGATGTAATGTTGGATGCCCGTTCATTGGAAGACCATTTGATGATAACTGGGGATTGGATGATCCGACAGGAAAATCAGACGAAGATTTCATCAAAGTAATTAATCGTAAGCGCAAAATATTGCTACATTACTCATGAATTACGCTTGCACCAAAATGATAGATGCAAGCGTTTTACTCCAGTTTAGTTTTGACAGTTCGTTTTCGCAGTCTCGCTCCATGGGGCAAGCTGTTCCAACTGTTCATCTGACATTTTATCGTCTGGCCGCTGTGATAAGAGATATGTCAGATATTTATAGGTGTTCAGATCATTCGCTTTTGCCATCTCAACCATTGTATACACAATAGCGCTGGAGGCAGCTCCTTTCGGACTGGCACTGAACAGCCAGTTCTTCCGGCCGACAGTGAATGGCCTGATTGCATTCTCGCTAAGATTATTGGACAAACTGCAATGACCGTCTTCCAGATAGGTCATCAGGGTGTCTTTCCGATTTTGGGCATAGTTCACCGCTTTCGCCAAACGGGTTCCCTTGTTTGGGCGCTGTTGATCCAGCCAATTCCAGAATACCTCCAGTATCGGCTTCTCCTTTTCAAGACGAAATTGTTTTCTCTGCTCCGCAGTGTGATTTTTTGCTTTTGAGTACCGCTCACAATCAAACAGCTTGGAACAGAACTGTACTCCCTGCACTGCCGGAAGGCTGTAATCATACTCTTTCCCTTTCGGTATGGCATCTGTGAAGTAACGTCTCACATGTGCCCAGCAAGAGCAGCGTTTGATATCCGGCAGATTATTATAACCCTGGTATCCATCCGTCTCCAGATATCCGCTGAACCCTGTAGGAAAGATGCTGCATGGAACTTTGCCCTTGTCTCTGTGTAATGGTAGAGCAGGATCGGCGGAAGTCCATCTTCTCCACTGCGGAAGAGCCACATCCAGGAATCCGTTTCAGGATTACGCTCCGGCTCATTCAGTACCTGAACCCGGGTTTCATCTGCCATCAGATATTTACGCATCCGTAACTGACGGTGAAAATAATTATAAACATGACGGAGATAATTCTCGGCACAGTAAATGATCCAGTTAGCAAGCGTAGCCCGGCTTAATGGGACACCCAGTTGCTTCCAGTCCTCTTCCTGCCTGTTTAACGGCAGACCATTCTGGTACTTCTGGTGCATTGCCCATCCGACAACGGATTCCGATGCATAACTTTCCGGGATCAATGGTTCCTGAACAGGGGCTTTGACAAATGTCTGATCATCGGATGTTCCTCTGATATGCACACTCCGGGCATTTATAGGTTTCACGATAGATATTTACTACTTTTCCCTTGGCAGGGGTAAAACGAAATTCATGGCGGACGAATTCTTTCCCAATACATTCCATCTGCGTTCCGCAGGTTGGACAGTTTCGCTCCTCTTCCGGAAGAGAAATGATCTCGTCGCAGGAAGGAACATTTTTAAAGAGATCAGCATGTGTCCGTCTTGCTTTTCTCTTATGTTCCGGAACAGTGATGTCATCAGGAAGTTCCTGTTCCCATGTCGGATCTGCTTCCTGCTCGGCGTCATCAAAAAGATTCAACTGGCCAGCGATATCTTTCCGTTTTTCACTGGAAGTACCAAAAAGTTTCTTCGTGAGATATTCAATCTGCTGACGAAGGTTTTCTTTTTCCAGCCGGTCTGCTTCCAATGTTTTTTGTAAAGACTGGATCAGTTCTGTCTGTGTGGAAATCGTCTTATTCAGTTGGTTGATCATGTCCTTGTACGCAAGGATTTTTGAATCTTTTGAATTGCCAGCCATATGTTTTCTGCTCCTTTTTCACTGCTCTTATTATACCATAAAAAGCAATGAAAAAGAAGCAGAAACCCCAGCATTTACAAGGGATTTCAGACATGATACAGGGTGAGAAGCCCCTCCGTTTACGCGATCATTCCGTAGGTTTGAATGCCTTGGGTTGTTCGATTTCAAGCCCGGACATGAGCCAGTCGAATTGCTGCCAGGTCAATTGTTTTACTTCCAGCTGATTTCTGGGCCAGCGAAACCTGCCCTGAACTTCCATACGTTTATACAGCAGCACAAATCCGTCAGATTCCCAGAGCAAAGCTTTGATCCTGTCACAACGTTTCCACAGAAAAGATACAGGGCACTTCGCCTTGGATCCATATGGAGTTGATCCTCTACAATAGCACACAGCCCGTCAATGGATTTCCGCATATCCGTTCTGCCTGTTACGATATAGATTTCATCGGCGGCTGTGATATCCCCTAACATTCCAGCTCCTTCACAATTCGAAGCGTTTGAGCCAGAAGCTGAGGATCTGTTCCATTTGGTATTGTTAGATGAAAGCTGCCTACAGACAGCTTCATTGACTCTGCTACAGAAAAGTTATTCCTTTCCGTAGCTGCTGCCGGAATTACATTTAATGGCTGTTCATAAGGAATCGGGTCAGTATCATGAAACTCCACTCTGACAACTTCCTGGCCTTCTGGTGCGCGATAGGTGCGTCCAGTTGACGCCGGCAAATCCACACAACCTTTCTGACGCAGTCTTTTTACCCAGTTGTAAAAAGTTCCTGGCTTGATATCATGTTCCACACACCATTGATGATCTGTCAATCCACTTTGACGGCATTCCATGATGAGACGGTATTGTTCTTCGGCAGGTATTCTTTTGCTTCTCATGAGCACACCTCCATAACTTTAATAGAGTAAAATGCTCGCATCTATCATTCTAGCAAGAAAAGATGAAGTAAAATGCTTGCATTCTCTATTGATTATTATGGGATATTTTTTGGGGCAACACAATCCGTCGAATTATTTTGCACTTACAATTAATCAGATAGAACTGAAAATAAAGAATATGATAGATAGGATGAAATAGACAGATTCAAGTTTACAGAACTGAATCAAAAGAGCTCGAAGGAGCTCTTTTTCCTTTTTTATAATAGTATCATTATGGTATAATAGAGACATTAAAATCGGAAGTTGACGGAGCGATAGGATGAAGAAAAATCAAAAAGAAAAAAGTGCCTGTCCCCGGCAAAAAATAAAGTAAAAGTTTTATAAACAAAAGTATACATTTTGTGCAGAGAAGTCTGAGCAGCAGCACGAGAGGGCAGCGTGTTATTGCTCAGCTCAACTTATCAAAAGAGTGAAAAAATAGGATGACAACGGTTGTAATTAGTGCTATACTTAATCCAGTGTCGAGGGTAAGTACACCTCATTAAAATATGTCCAAAATGTTAACATGCACGAAAAACAGCTGCTGTAAGAATATTCTGATAAATACCTGCAAAAACAGGCTCTGGAAACCGCATAAAACCTAGGTTTTTGAAGGGGTACTGTAACAATGAGGTACAAGCCGAGAGGGAATTGACACCCACTATTTGCTTCAGATAAGGTGTAACTCTTATCTGTAACAATGAGGTACAAGCCCGAGAGGCATTTACAAAAGTCGGGCGGGAAAGCCACGGTTTTAACCGTGGGATGAAAGCAAGAAACTTTTTGCAATTATCGGACAATGATGTCGAATTTTGTCGAAATGTTGTACAGGCAACTGCTCGTTTTGTGCTTGTGTCCTTGTGTGTTGTATGATATACTGTTTATATCAACAAAGAACATATATTCATATTCGCAGTTAAAGGAGGGCACATATGCATACGGTACAGCTTCTGTTAAAAACATCTAAATACGAACGCCATGAAATCGATCGTCGTTTTCATGCATTGGCGCATTTGCATAATGTATGTGTAAAGCATGCCCGTAAATGCATGATACGCCTTCAGCACGATAAGCGATATGCAGAACTCAGACAGTTATACAATGAGCTGGTGAAAAAAGAAAAAATGTCGAAAGAGGAGAAATCGCAAAAGAAAAAATTGGCAAAGCAATTAGCAGCTTACCGTACCGAACAGGGACTGTCAAAAGCCTCTTTGGAACACTATCTAAAAGTCTGTGGAAAGCAATTTTCAAAACTTCTTTCTTCTCAGCAGGTACAGGCAGAAGCAGATCGTGTATGGTGCGGTGTCGAGAGATGTCTGTTTGGAAATGGAAAAGAACTTCATTTTAAGAAATTGATGGACTTTGATACGATTGGTGGAAAGTCAAATAAAAATGGTGCCCGTTTTGATTTGGAAGCGATGCATGTTAATTGGCTTGGACTTTCTCTAAAATGTTATCTTCCAAAATCAGAAAATAGTCTTAGTTACGTATGGGAATCACTGAAAGGAAAATCAGTTATTGTAATATAAAACGGCTTATGTTTTCTAGTGGATGGCGATACTATGCAGAGATTGTTGTAAGTGGGGCTGCACCGACAAGAGTTTCAATTGGAACATCTACAATGGGAATTGATCCGGGTGTTTCAACAATAGCCGGTGTTTCAGAAGATGCCTGTGTATTGGAAGAACTGGCTCCGAATGCAATCCAGTATGAGAAAAAAATTCAAAAGATTTCTCAGAGTATGGATCGCTCCAGAAGAATCAGTAACCCAAATAAGTATAACGAAGATGGAACTATCAATCGTTCTAATCGTGATCCATGGAAATACTCCAAAAACTATATAAAAATGTGCCGACTGTTAAAATCATTGTATCGAAAAAGCATGCTTATATTATTGACAGTCACAGAGAACTGTGTAATAAGCTGATAACAATTGCAAGTATTTCCCCGTGGAAAGATGCACTTTCAAGCGCTTCAAAAGAGGCAAAAGAAACCAAACGGCAGGAAAAGAAAACAGAAGTTAAGCAGAAAGATGGCACTGTAAAGGTGATTCAGAAATATAAACGAAAAAAACGTTTTGGAAGATCCATCAACCGTCGTGCACCTGCAAGATTTTTGCTTGAATTTAAAAAGAAAAGCGGAGGCAGTTGGAAGGTGTCTATGCAGAAGTGGATACAAAAGAATTTAAGGCAAGCCAATACAACCATGTAACGGATACTTATGAAAAGATTCCGTTGTCACAAAGAGAAAAGGAGATTGGAAAGCGAAAGGTACAAAGAGATTTATATTCGGCATTTTTAATTCGAAATGCAGATTTGGATTTTAAACATCCCGACAGAGAAAAATGTGAGTATGAATTTGGACATTTTGCAAACTTGCAGGAACAGTTGATTTTAAAAATGAAGGAAAGTGGATTGTCGATGAGACAATGTTTTGGATTTTAAGAACATACATAAGGCTTCGGCATAGGTCTTTTGCTGAGAAAGTAGTACACGACGTATGAAATCCCATCAGCATAAATCCTGAACACAGTGGCTATATTTCAGTCTATAGGGCTGGATGACGCTGCCAGAATCTAAGGAATCCCACGGTTTTAACCGTGGGAGTATGTCAATGGTGAAATTGTAGAATCAAATGTGGCAGTCAAAGATGGTTTGATTGCCGGTGTGTCGAGAAGCTATCGTGGGAAAAAGGAGATTGATCTGGGTGGTCGGTATCTGGCTCCGGGCTACATTGATGCACATCTGCACTTAGAGTCCACGATGGTGACACCAAATGAACTCGTTTGCACGGCTGCAAAGCATGGAACGACGACGTTTATTGTCGACCCGCACGAAGCAGCAAATGTGAGCGGCGCGGCTGGCATTGATTACATTTTGAATCAGACAGAAAAATCACCGGCAAACGTCTATGTAATGATGCCATCTTGTGTGCCATCGACGAGTGTGGATGACAATGGATGTGTATTTTCCGCAAACGACATGTATCCGTATGTGAGAAACCCAAGAGTGTTGGGCCATTTAGGAGAGGTAATGGTAGAGAT
>ENA-OQDD01000857-OQDD01000857.1-human-gut-metagenome-genome-assembly--contig:-NODE-857-length-11091-cov-1.597410_pt1 | contig 11091 bp, 14 predicted proteins | sample MGYA00242507_ERZ504598 | MGnify/ENA primary metagenome ERZ504598 (study PRJEB26092, sample SAMD00036318) | human gut metagenome | host: Homo sapiens | study: EMG produced TPA metagenomics assembly of... | reverse complement strand
TACCTACGGCCGCGTCCGCGCCATGCTTGACCCAAGGGTCGCGCGTCACCGAGGCCGGTCCTCCGACGCCGTCGAGATCCTGGGCCTGCAGTCCGTGCCCAACGCCGGTGACGAGTTCCGCGTGTTCGAGGACGAGCGCGAGGCTCGCGCCCCTTGCCGACGAGCGTTCGCTCAAGGCCCGTATCGAGGAGCAGAGCCGCGTGAAGCACGTCACGCTCGAGAACCTCTTCGAGACCATCGCCGACGCTGAGGTCAAGGAGCTCAACCTGATCATCAAGGCCGACGTCCAGGTTCCATCGAGGCCCTTCAGGACTCGCTCGACAAGATGGATCAGTCCGAGGTCCGCATCAACACGATCCACTCCGCCGTTGGTGCAATCAACGAGACCGACGTCGTCCTGGCCGACGCCTCCAACGCCATCATCATCGGCTTTGGCGTCCGTCCCGACGGTAAGGCCCGCTCCGCCGCCGAGCGCGAGGCGTCGAGATCCGTTGCTACGACGTCATCTACAAGTGCCTCGAGGAGCTCGACGCTGCCCGTATCGGCATGCTCAAGCCCACCGAGGTCGAGGTCTCCACGGGTACCGCGACCGTCCTGGACACCTTCAAGGTGCCCAAAGTCGGTATCGCCGCCGGTGTCCGCGTCGAGGAGGGCGAGATCGCCGCGACCGATTCCGTGCGTCTGGTGCGTGACGGCATCGTGGTCTTCAACGGCAAGATCGCATCGATGCGCCACTACAAGGACGAGGCCAAGAGCCTCAAGAGCGGTTCCGAGGGCGGCATTGGCCTGGAGAACTTCCAGGACATCAAGCCCGGCGACCAGATCGAGGGTTACCGCATCGACCAGGTTGCCCGTACCGAGTAGGGGGTAGCGCTATGAAGCAAACGCAGGCAACCCGCCGTCTGGGCGAGCAGCTTCGCGAGAAGCTCGGTTATATCCTGCTCTTTGAGGTTTCCGATCCGCGTCTCGACCTGGTTACTTTGACCGCGGTCGAGGTCGCGGTGGACCGTTCGTTCGCGCGTGTGTACGTGTCGTGCGATGCGAGCCGCTACGACGAGGTCATGGAGCGCTCGCAAGCGCCAAGGGCCGTATTCGCAGCCTGTTGGCTCGCTCGCTCGATTGGCGTGTTACGCCCGAGCTCGATTTTCGCATCGATCGCTCGACCGATGAGGCCGAGCGCATCACGCGTGCGCTGGAAAACGTTCCCGCCACGCTTGCGATCGAAAAGGACGAGGACGGCTATCCGATAGCGGATGCCGCCCAGGAGGCAGCTTTAGATGACTAATTCCGCCGACCTCGCCGCGTGCGAGTCTGCAGATATTCAGCGACGCATCCTCGAGCTCATCGAGGGTGCGTCCTCCATTGCGATTTCGGGACACACTTCTCCCGATGGCGACGCCCTGGGCTCCGTGCTGGGTCTGGGCCTCTCGCTTATGAAGTTTTTCCCCAACAAGGACATTGCCCTGCTGCTGGCAGATGATGACCCGGTTCCGCGCATCTACCGCTTTATGGAAGGCTCCGATTGCCTGGTACCGGCATCTGCGTATACCGGCAATCCGGACCTGTTCATCTCGGTGGACGTACCGGTCGTCGAGCGTCTCAATAATTCCGCCGAGGTGCTTCGTCGCTCCAAGCATGTGGTGTGCTTCGATCACCATCCGGCGCGCGAGGAGTTTGCCGAGCTCAGCTTGAGGCGCGTCGAAGCTGCAGCCTGCGCCATGATCATCGACCGCTTCTTGGACAATTGCGGCATTGTCGCACGTGATGGCGTTGCGACCTGCCTGCTGTGTGGCTTGGTTACCGATACCGGCCGTTTTCAGTACCAAACGCCGATGCCGCCGCGTTCCATGCAGCCTCGCGTCTGGTTGCCCACGGTGCCGATCCGGCGCGTGTGGCGCTCGAGGTCTACCAGAGCATGCGCGTTGAGTTTTTGCACCTCAAGTCCATCGTTATGGGCCGCATCAAGACGGTGGCCCACGGGCGCGTCGCGTATAGTTACGCGTACCAGAGTGACCTTGAGGCTTGCGGTGTCACCTCGGATGAGTGCGACGGCCTGGTCGATGTGGTGCGCTCGGTGATGGGCGTCGAGGTCTGTCTGTTCCTGAAGGGCATTGAAGGCGATACCAAGGTGCGCGGCAACCTGCGCTCCAAGGGCGACCTCAACGTGTCCGAGATCGCTGCTGCTTTTGGCGGAGGCGGACATCCCGCTGCCGCCGGTTTCTCCAACAACGGAACGATTCTCGAGACGCTCACCGTGGCACTTCCCATGCTGGCCGAACTGGTAGGGGAGGATCCCGCTTCGGTGACCGTCGAGCTTTAACTTTTTGGATGGTACATGGCTCGTCGTACGCTTCTCAACTGAATATGCTGCTCGCCGTCGATAAGCCGGTGGGCTGCACGTCCCACGACGTGGTTTCGCAATGCCGACGCGCCTCCATGAGCGGCGCGTCGGCCATGCCGGCACGCTCGACCCCATGGCATCGGGTGTCATGGTGGTGGGTGTTGGCCAGGCCACCCGTCTGCTGGGCATGCTAACCCTCGATACCAAAAGCTATGTCGCCGACATCTCGTTTGGCGCCGAGACAAATACCGATGATGCGGAGGGCGAGGCGGTCCGCACGGTGACTGTTGCCAACGAGCTCCGCGATCCTGCCTATGCCCGTGAGCGCTTGGCCGTCATGCTGGTCCGCAGATGCAGGTGCCGCCGGCGTTTTCGGCTATCTCGGTCAATGGCGTTCGCGCTACAAGTCTGCTCGCGAGGGCAATGCGGTGGACTTACCTCCGCGTCCCGTCGAGGTCTATGCCGCCGACCTGATCGCCGTGGGCGGCGAAGGTGATACGTTTGTGTGGACCGTGGCGTTCTCGGTGAGCAAGGGCACCTATATCCGTGCGCTCGCTCGCGACTTGGGCCGCGCCTGCGAGAGCGCCGCGCACATTTCCGCGCTGCGCCGCACGGCCTCCGGTGTTGTTTCCATTGGCGCTTGTCATGCGGTTGAGGAGCTTCTCCCGAGTCCGCGGCTGGCTTTGCCTGGATCCCATTGCAGCCCTGGGCGCCACGCGTGTTGACTTGCCGGGCAATCTTGGCGACGACCTGCTCTGCGGCCGACGCATTCCCGTTGAGCTTGCGCTTGCCGATTTCGATGCCTCGAAGGCGCCGTTTGCTTGGTGCTCGATGGGGGACTCAAGGCGCTCGCCCGCATTGAGGGTGGCCGCTTTGTCATGGAACACGTGTTTCCGCAGGCAATCGGCGGTGTTCGATGATGTTGTCCGCTCGCGAGCTCGCGCGTATCTTTTTCGAAGACGAGTCGGACGAGGCTCGCATCGTTACTGCCGATGCGTTTGATGAGTGCGAGCACTTGGTGCCGCATCGATCGCCATTGGCGTGTTCGATGGCGTTCACCGTGGACACCAGGAACTCATCGAAGCGCTTGTCCTTGATGCCCGTGCCAATGGCTGCAAGGCGGTCGTGGTCACTTTCGATCCCGACCCGGACGTTGTGGTGAGCCCTTCGCCCGCTCAAAAATTGATGACGACGGCCGACCGTCTACATGCCTTGGCTCAGACCGGGGTCGATGCGGTGGTGGCCGTTCCCTTTACGCCTGAGGTTGCGGCACTCGATCATGTCGGTTTTCTCTCACTGCTGTCACGCGTGGTCGACATTCGTTCGATTCGCGTTGGCAGCGACTTTAGGCTGGGTCGCGGCGGTGCTTCTGGTGTTGCGAGATGCGCGCCTGGGGTTCCGAGCACGGCGTTGACGTGTATGGTCACGACCTGCTTTGCGAGGGCGGTGAGGCCATTTGCGCCACCCGCATTCGTCATGAGCTGGGACAGGGCCATGTGGAGCTTGCTGCTGAGTTGCTCGGCCGCCCGTATATGCTGCGTGGCGGTGTTGTTCGCGGCCGTCATGAGGGTTCTGGCATGGGCTTTCCCACGGCAAACCTGCAGGTTCCCGACGGCATTCAGGTGCCTGCCGATGGTGTGTATGAGGGCCTGGTGCTCGTCGATGACACCGTATGGCCTGCTGCCGTTAACGTCGGCCTGCCGCCGACGTATGCTGACGATGCCGCTTCGGCGCATCTCGAGGCTAACTTAATTGGTTATACGGGCGACCTGTACGGCGCTCGGTGTCGCTGGCGTTTACGCGCTGGCTGCGTCCCTCGCGTGTGTTCGATTCGTTGGATGAGTTGATCGCGACCGTCGAGGGTAATATCGAGGACATTCGTCACAACTTGGGTGAGCAGGGGGTGAGCATCTGTGATTAGCGATGAGGAAAAAGACCAGGTACGCGCTGCGTCCGACCTAGTCGCCATCGTGCAGGAAACGGTTGAGCTCAAGCCCCGCGGCCATGAGTTTTGGGGCTGCTGCCCTTTTCATGGCGAAAAGACGCCGTCTTTCCACATTATTCCCGCCACGCAGGTGTGGCATTGCTTTGGCTGCGGCGAGGGTGGCGACGTTTTCACTTATATCATGAAGCGCGAGAACCTGAGCTTTCCCGAGTCAATCCGTTATTTGGCCGATCGCGCGGGTATTGAGCTGCACGACACCGGAGACCGTCGCGAGCGCGGTACTAAGCGTGCCCGAATCTACGATCTGTGCGCCGAGACCGCCCAGTTCTACCACACCATGCTTATGCGCGGTAAGGACGGCCGTCCGCGCGAGTACTTTGCCAGCCGCGGCATGGGCGGCGACGTCTGCCGCCGCTACTGCCTGGGCTTTGCACCAGGTCGCAACGCTCTGGTGTCGCACCTGTCCCAGGCGGGTTTTACCCCGCAGGAGATGATCGACGCCAATGTTGCCGTGAGCCGCGGGCGCGGGCAGCTTGCCGACCGCTTCTACGACCGCGTGATGTTTCCCATCTTTGATGAGCAGGGTCACAACATCGCCTTTGGCGGTCGCATCATGGGAGACGGCCAACCCAAGTACCTCAACACCGCCGAGACGAGCGTGTTTCATAAAAAGCGAAACCTCTACGGCTTTAATTGGGCCAAGGAGTTTATCGTCGCGCAGGATACCGCCATCGTGGTAGAGGGCTATACCGACTGCATCGCCTGTTGGGAGGCGGGGATTAAAAACGTCGTCGCTACGCTGGGCACCGCGCTCACGGAGCATCACGTCAAGACGCTCGCCCGCTTTGCCAAGCGCATCGTGTATATGTTCGATGGCGACGCCGCCGGTCAAAAGGCCGCGCGCCGCGCGATTCAGTTTATCGAGCAGGATTCGATGGACCTGCGCTGCGTGGTGCTGCCCGACGGCAACGATCCCATGGAGTTCATCACGGCGCACGGCGGAGAGGAGCTGCAGGCGCGCATCGACGCGGCCGAGCCGCTCATGGACTTTGTCTACCGTTCGCTGCAGGAGTCGAGCGACATTACCACGCCGGGCGGTCGTGCCAAGGCGCTGGAAGATGCGCTGACGCTTATCTATCCGCTGCGCGATAGCTATATGATCGACACGTACTTATCCAGATTGCCGACCTGCTTGGTTTGGACCTGGAGACCGTGCGCGCGAGCTCGGGCCGCGTGTTTCGCGATGTCGCTAAACGCGAGGATGCGGAGCGTCGCCGTGAGCAGAACTATGAACGCCAGCGGGCGCAAGCTGAGCGATCTGGTAGCGCGGGCGGTCGGTCGTCTGGTTCGCAGGGGACATCTCGTGGTGCTTGGGCATCGGGCGCGACGCCGCCGGTGTCCGCGCCGGTCGAGGAAGAACCGTACGACTACGTCCCGCTCGATGCCTACGGTGCCGCGCCCGTGGAGGTCGTCGACGATCTTCCGCCGATCGATGTGCCTGATGGTATGGGCGCTGTGCCTGTGGCTGATGGTTTGGGCGCACCGGCTGCGGCGGCGCCGATGGTTTTGACCGATCTAGAACGCAAGTCCTTGGCAGGGGAGCGCGAGCTGCTGACCATGCTCACGAGCTACCCCGACCTGTTCCGCACGTATGCCGACCGCATCTGCTCCATCGAGTGGGTTGACCCACGTCACGAGTCCATCGCATGGGCTGTTCTGGCAACGCCGCCGGGAACCGATCCTGCAGCCTGCATGGATGCGGCACGCTCAGTGTGTCCCGATGCGGCAACGCTTGTGAGTGCCGGGCGCATCTCGGCGACGAGCAAGCACCCCACCGAGACGAACATCGTGTTTATGCTCGATACGCTCGAGCTCTATACCATCAAGCGCCGCATGCGTGCCGCACAGGCCAAGCTGCGCCAGGACCGTTCGCTCGATGATGAGGCCCGTCGTGCGCTGACCGTGCAGGCCGCGCAGGACTCGCAGCGTCAGCGCGAACTGCAAAAGTCGATCGGCGGCGTGGCGGACCCGTTCCGTTTGATCGGTCTGGAGGCCGCAGGCAACGAACGGGCCTAGATGTTGTGGTCAGCCAGCGTATTCTCGCCTATATCCAGTCCTCTTTTTGGGTATAGACGTCAATGTGTGTGCTAAAGTATTGAGTCCTGTGGACTATGAAGGGAGAATCTGTGCCAAAAAAGACTGAGAGCACGGGTACTGGGCTGGAATCCTACGTTGCAAAGCTCATGGGCAACGGCTCAAACAGGACTTCGGTAACCGAGGACGAGATTCAGGTCGCCCTGAAGGATATCGATGTTTCTGACGAGCAGCTCACCGCGGTGTATTCCGCGCTGCGCAACAGCGGCATCCAGATTATCTCCGCGAGCGTTAACGACGACGCCCCATGGACGTCGACGATGACGATAACGATACCGATACCGACGATTTCGATGACGACGACGAGCACGATTCCGGCTCGCTCGACGATCATGAGCTCAAGATGGCCCGTCAGGCCGACGCCGAGATGGGTTCTTCCAAGAGCAAGAAGAAGCGCACCGTGCGCACGTCCCGTTCACGCTCCCGCGTGCGTGGCATCGATGCCTCCACGGTGATGCTGACCGGCGATCCGGTCCGTATGTACCTCAAGGAGATCGGCAAGGTCGACCTGTTGACTGCCTCCGAAGAGGTCGATCTGGCCATGAAGATCGAGCCGGTCTCGAGGCCACCGAGAAGCTCGAGGCTGCCGAGGCGGGCGAGCTCGAGCTCACGCGTGCGAGATGCGCCGTCTGACCCGTATCGAGAATGTCGGCCTCGAGGCCAAGCAGGCTCTCATCAGCGCAAACCTGCGTCTGGTCGTCTCCATCGCCAAGCGCTATGTCGGTCGCGGCATGCTGTTCCTGGACCTGATCCAGGAGGGCAACCTCGGTCTGATTCGCGCCGTCGAGAAGTTCGACTACCAGAAGGGCTTTAAGTTCTCCACGTACGCCACGTGGTGGATTCGTCAGGCCATTACGCGCGCTATCGCCGACCAGGCCCGTACCATCCGTATTCCCGTACACATGGTCGAGACCATCAACAAGCTCGTCCGCGTGCAGCGTCAGCTCCTTCAGGACCTGGGCCGCGACCCGACCCCCGAGGAGATCGGTGCCGAGATGGACATGAGCGCCGACCGCGTCCGCGAGATCCAGAAGATCTCGCAGGAGCCGTGTCGCTCGAGACCCCCATCGGCGAGGAAGAGGATTCCCAGCTGGGCGACTTCATCGAGGACTCCCAGGCCATCGTTCCGCCCGATGCGGCCAGCTTCTCCATGCTGCAGGAGCAGCTCACCCAGGTGCTCGACTCGCTTGCCGATCGTGAGCGCAAGGTTATCGAGCTGCGCTTTGGCCTTGTCGACGGACATCCCCGTACGCTCGAGGAAGTCGGCCGCGAGTTTGGCGTCACGCGCGAGCGCATCCGCCAGATCGAGTCCAAGACCCTGGCCAAGCTTCGCCACCCGAGCCGCAGCAGCAAGCTCAAGGACTATATCGAAAGCTAGTCAAGCAAGAGGCGCCCTCAAGCACATCCGCTTGGGGGTGCTTTCATGTAGTCGTTGGGGACGTTCTTGAATGACTAGTCGTTTAAGAACGTCCCCAACGACAATGACTAGGTCGGAAAAATTCTTAAAAAAGTTCTTGCCCTGAGCTGATTCGTCCGTATAATAAACTTCGTTGCTTGAGAGCACGCACCTATTCCTCGGTAGCTCAATGGTAGAGCACGCGGCTGTTAACCGCGCTGTTGTAGGTTCGAGTCCTACCCGGGGAGCCAGGTTGTAAAACCCGTCGCTTATGCGGCGGGTTTTTTCATGCCGCGATCGCCTGGCGCGAACGTTGCCATATCAACATTTCGTGTCGAGGATGTAATCCCGCGACCCACCACCTCAACATGGCGCGGTCGTTGTAGAATATTGCAATGATTGCTCCCACGAGATGGTGCCGTGAGCACCAGATAAGGAGATTCTTGTGTCTGAGACCATTAACGGCAGCCTGAGCGTCTCGAACGACGTTATTGCCGATATTGCCGGTTATGCCGCGATGACGTGCTATGGCGTCGTCGGTATGGCCGAACAGCTCCAGGGCGCTGAGAGCGTGCGCCTGCTTGCCGGTCAGCGCCTCCGCAAGGGCGTGCTTGTCTCCGCCGACGAGAACGGCCTTACGGTCGATCTTCACGTCGTGCTCGAGAACGGCGTCAACATGAAGTCTGTCTGCCACAATCTTTCGAGCTCCGTTGCCTTCACCCTGCAGGAGATCGCCCAGATCGATCCCGCCAGCCTTAAGATCGGCATTCACATCGACGCGCTCAAGAGCCGTCTGAACTAGCATCCGAACACGGAGATTTCACCACTCATGATTGCAAAGACCATTCGCACCTGTTTTCCGATCGCTGCGGCTGCCGTTTCCGACAAGGCCGAGGAGATCAACAAGCTCAACGTCTTCCCCGTACCGACGGTGACACCGGCACCAACATGTCGCTCACGCTCGCCTCGGTGACCAAGGAGCTTTCCGCCCTTCCCGCCGATGCCGACATGGAGGCCATCGCCGGCGCCATCACCCACGGCTCCCTGATGGGTGCCCGCGGCAACTCCGGCGTCATCACCTCGCAGATTCTGCGCGGTGTGGCCGAGGGCCTCGTCTCTGCCGACGATCCCATTACGTCTGCCAACATCGCCTTCGCCTTCCGTCGCGCCGTCAAGGTTGCCTTCCAGGCTGTTCGTAAGCCCATCGAGGGCACGATCCTCACGGTCCTGCGCGATGTCTCGACCAAGGCAGACGAGTGCGAGAAGAAGAAGTTCTCTGCCGAGGATGCGCTCGACGCCATCGTCGTCGAGGCCTACCAGTCCGTCGCCCGCACGCCCGACCTGCTGCCCGTTCTGAAGGAGAACGGCGTGGTCGACTCCGCGCCTTTGGCTTTGCCATCTTCCTTGAGAACTTCGTGGCCGCAGCACTTGGCCGCAGCACCGTTGTCGAGGATTTCTCCGCCACGTTTGATTCCGCTGGCTCTGCCCGCGACGCGGCCCTCGGTCGCGTTGAGATCGAGGCCAACGACGATTGGGAGGGCTCGGAGTTCCGCTACTGCAACGAGTTCCTCTTTAAGGCCGACGCTCCGTTTGACGAGGACGAGTGCCTTAAGTTCCTGGGCTCCATGGGCGACTGTGAGCTGCTCGTGGGCGCCTACCCCGACTACAAGATCCACGTGCACCTCCAACACCCCCAACCTGGTGCTCGAGCACATGCTGCAGCTTGGTCAGATTTATGAGGTCTTTATTCACAACATGGAGATGGAGGCCCACGACCGTACCGCCAAGATCCACGAGGACCAGGAGAAGGCCGCCGAGCCCGCCAAGCACTGGTTTTGTCGCCGTTGCCGCTGGTTCCGGTGAGGCCGACATCCTTAAGTCCCTCGGCGTCGACGTGATCGTGTCGGGTGGCCAGACCATGAACCCCTCGACTGCAGACCTGCTGGGCGCCGTTGACCAGGTCAACGCGACTCGGTCATCATCCTGCCCAATAACGGCAACATCCGCATGGCCGCGAGGCTGCCGCTTCTGCCTGCACCGACAAGAAGGTCGCCGTCGTTCCCACCAAGACCGTTCCGCAGGCCTTCTCCGCGCTGTTCGCGGTCCTGCCCGATTCCGAGCTTGAGGATGCCGTTGCCGCCATGGTCGACGCCATCCAGCGAGTCCCGCGATGGCGAGGGTCACCCGCGCCGTGCGCGACTCCAGCGCCTCCGACGGCTCGCCGATTCACTCCGGTGACGTCATGGGCATCATTGCCGGCTCCATCGATGTGGTCGGCTCTGACGTGAAGCAGGTCACGCTCGATTGCATCAACCGTATGCAGGAGGAAGAGGAGGGCGACGCGCTGACGATTCTGGCCGGCGAGGAACTGTCCGATGAGGCCTTCCAGGAGATCGTCGACGCTATCGAGGAGGCTCAGCCCGATCTGGAGGTCGACGCCCATCGTGGCGAGCAGCCGCTCTATCCCGTGATCTTCTCGATCGATAGGCAGCTGCCCATGTCCGAGCTGTGCTCCGTGCCGCGCGTCTCGGAGCGCTTTGCCCAGAGCAATGCGCTCGACGAGGATATCGCGCGACTCAAATATGTTTCGGGTAAACGTGAGGAGGCCCTTCGCCGTCTGGGAATTCGGACGGTGGGGGACCTCCTTCTCCATATCCCTCATCGATACCTGGACTTTACGCGCTCCTGGTCCATCGAGATGGCGCCCATCGGTACCGTGTGCACCATCATCGCCACGGTCGACCGTCTCGTCCAAAAGCAGCCTCGTCCGCGCATGCAGGTGACCGAGGTCTCACTCGTTGACGAGACGGGCGTGCTGCAGGTCGCTTTTTTCCGCCAGCCTGGATTGCCCAGCAGCTTAAGCCAGGGCGACCGCCTGGCCCGTGATGGGTAAGGTTGAGTTTGCCTACGGCTTTAAGCAGATGGCCTCGCCGCATTTTGAAAAGCTTGAGGAAGGGCGTGCTGCTGGCACTATCCTGCCGGTCCATTACGTGAGTGATGGCGTGAGCCAGGCGTGGATGCGCCGCATCGTAAGTGGCGCGCTCGAGGTCGTCGGCAATCCCTTCGACCCGATTCCCGCACGCTTACGCGTCAAGCGCCGCCTGATGAGCAATGCCCGTGCGCTTCGATCGATCCATTTTCCCTCGAGCATGGCTGAGCGCGATATCGCGCGCGCACGGCTTGCCTACGAGGAGTGCCTCTACCTGCAGCTGGCGCTGCGCCTGCGCAACGACGGCGGCCTGGTCGATGTGGTGC
>ENA-OQDD01000856-OQDD01000856.1-human-gut-metagenome-genome-assembly--contig:-NODE-856-length-11099-cov-1.473113_pt1 | contig 11099 bp, 9 predicted proteins | sample MGYA00242507_ERZ504598 | MGnify/ENA primary metagenome ERZ504598 (study PRJEB26092, sample SAMD00036318) | human gut metagenome | host: Homo sapiens | study: EMG produced TPA metagenomics assembly of... | reverse complement strand
TGGGCACTCCGTTCACCATGTCTGTCGACTGAGCTACGGCTGTACAACGGGGGTTTCTGCCTATGACCGTTCTGCTACCATACGCGCTTTGGTTACTGGCAATATAAAACCATCGGAATTGGCACGTCCCGGACATATTTTTCCTCTCTACGGACATGAGAATGGAGTATTAGGACGCGACGGACATACAGAAGCCTTGCTAGACCTGACAAGAATGGCAGGATTGACACCCGGTGGCGCCCTCATTGAGATACTGAACCAGGATGGAACAATGGCTCGTTTGCCTCAATTACTTGAAATAGCAGAAAAGTTCCAGCTGAAAATTATAGCTATCAAAGATATCCAAGAGTATCGCAGGAACAACAAGATATAACAATATATAAAGTAGATATGGCACTAAACCAAAGAAGAGTCAAGATTTTGGACCTAATCCGCGAAGACGGACATGCAAAAGTTCAAGAATTAAGCAGGATTTTCAATGTTACGGATGTTACAATCAGACAAGACTTGGAAGCCCTTGAAAATTAGGGTATATCCAAAGAGAACATGGTGGAGCTTTCCTAAAAGACGTAGGCTCATTTGCAAAAAACCGGAAAGGCTTCAACCAAAACCATATTGAAGAAAAAAGAGAAATAGCCCGAAAAGCGGTATCGTTTATCCGCGAAGGCGAATGCATCATTCTCGATTCAGGTTCCACCACTACAGAAATAGCCAAACTACTTACGCAATACAAAGAGCTCACTGTCATCACCAATGCACTGAACATAGCGTTGATATTGGGCGAAAATCCCGGTATCACCCTCATCGTGACGGGAGGAGAGTTCAAAGCGCCTACCCTTTCACTGACCGGAAAGATGGCAGCCGACTCACTCAAAGGTTTCCATGCCAACAAATTATTCCTCGCCACAGCAGGAATATCTCCGGACATGAGCCTGACTTATCCAAGCCTCAGCGACCTGATGGTAAAATCGGCCATGATAAAGGCTGCCGAAGAAGTCATCCTGGTAGCCGATTCTTCCAAAATCGGGATAAGCGCATTCGCAAGTTAGGTCGATAACTATGGTGAACTCCTTCATCACAGACAATCATATCTCGAAAGAGAATATTGAGAAAATGAAGGGGAAAAACATAAATCTCCTGATTGGATAATTGAAAGGGAAAAAGAGACCCGGCCCTCGTACCCATTTATATTATATTACAAATATAAGTACAATCTGCCTGTATTCCCATGCCTTTTCATCTCACTCACTGAACGAACCGGATTCAGTCAGGGACTGAAAGCCTTTCACTCAGGGACTGAATGCCATTCAGTCTTGAGTCATTGCACCCCCTCTCAGAAGGTATCAGGAAGGAGGTATAGCAAACCACCCACCCCGTAAAAACAAGCAATAAAATTATAGGACATCCTCCTCTGAAAGCCGATATGCTTCCCTGACCACTTCCTGCGGATAGCCGCACATCTCGATAATCCGGATGGCATTACGTTCCGTCACCGGTCCCGGCTTCAACTTATAATCAAAAGACAATGTATTGTCGGCAACACACTCACAAAAATGAAACAATTCATATTCGTCCTCAAGTAAGGAAGCCAGTTCGACATCGTGAGTGGAAGCAAACACAATACTGTTCTTGTGCGCCAAAGCAGACAGCACAGCTTTGGCTATAGCTATCCGTTCCACCGTATTCGTCCCCTTGAACAACTCGTCCAGCAGGAAAAACCGCCAACACTCCTTTCCGGCTTCCAGCATCTCTCGAACAATTTGCACCTCCTGCAGAAAGAAACTTTTTCCCTCCATCAGACTATCCTCCAGATGGATAGCAGAATATAACGCAGTATCCATAGGAAAACGGAAACTGCGAGCAAAACAAGTATGGAGCACTTGTGCGGAAAGCAGGTTAAGTCCGATGGCACGGATAAAAGTTGTCTTACCGGACATATTGGAGCCGGTAACAAGGACAGATTTGCCACAGAGTGTAATGTCATTAGGGATACAACGTTCTATAAGCGGATGATAAAGCCCTTCTGCATGAAACGTTTCACCCTCGCTGCAAGCTTCCGGTAAAACATAATAAGGCAGCCCATTCCGGAGTTCGGAAACAGAGCAAAGCACATCCACCAATCCGAAATAGCGGAAAACCTCTTCAATCTGTTCCTGTCTACCCTGCAAATAGAAAGAAAGCCTTGGAAACCGGAATAACTTCCCGCAGAAAAACACATTCACTATCTCGGTGAAGAAATAAGCGAAAATGGCGATGTCGCTCTCCAGTCTGATACTGAAACGGAAAGTGGAAAGTTTCTTTCGCAACGGATGCAATGCCTGCAAAGTCTTTTGGATATCCCGATGCACGGATGCACACAACGGAATCTGTGCCAACTTCTCCGCTTGCCTGAGCAACTGCCATAACTGAGGAATGGAAAAGAAATAGCCCTGAATCCGCGCCTTGCTGCGATAGTGCAGTACCATGTTCACCAATACCGATGTGCACAAAATCCCCAAAACATAAAGCGAAGACGTAATGTAAACTATTCCCAACAAAACAAAAGGCGCGAATTGCAAGATAGTCAGCAAACGGTAAAAGCGGCGGGAATACACGGGATGGGAAATGGAGAATAGCGATGCAATGGTATAAGCATCCGGCGTATCCAGTTTCCGCAACTCCGACCGGATTTCTGCACGCAACTCCTTGTCAGCAGAAAGCTTACGAATCACTTCCTCTTGTTCCGAAATCTCCGAAAGACGGTTGTAATGCAACACGTCGTAGAGGTACTGTCGGCCCACACAAGAAGAGGTACGGTCAGCCCATTCGAAAAAATCATCCAGATTGAGGTCATCCCAGGTTTTCTGCGACACCAAATGTTCTGTCTCCCTCGCCGACCGGTACTCGTGGTATAGCGATATATCCGAAAATGACTGTTCCATCAAAGAATTATTTGGAATGATGCACAAAAATAATGAAAAGATTGCATTCTATCTAATTTCCTTGCTGCTTTCCCTATATTATGTTTACTTTGCGGATACAAACACTTTTCATTACTTCACCATTAAAATTATAACAAGATGAAACACACTTTTTTCACATTGACACTGTTTTTACTGGCCTTACTGTCAACATCATGCGGAAACAAGAAAGTAGCATATCAGAATCCCCTGCCCATGGCCTTCGGAGACCCGTTCCTACTGAAAGCTTCCGACGGCAAATACTATATGTACGGAACGGGCGGAGTATCGAACGGTTTTAAAGTATACTCCTCCGATGACCTGGTGACATGGACAGACGAGGGTCCCATCTATCAAGCGGCACCTCCGACTCATGGGCCACCGACTGTTTCTGGGCACCCGAAGTGTATGAACGGGACGGCAAATACTACCTATGGTTCAGCGCCAACTGGAAGGAAAATCCCACTAAGGAGCAAGAGAACTTCCGTATCGGTGTAGCCGTAGCCGATAAGCCTACCGGCCCTTTCAAAGACCTGTTCAACCAACCGGTATTCGACCCCGGCTATCCTATCATCGACGCAAACATACTCTTTGACGATGCTTCCGGAAAGACCTACCTCTACTACTCCCGCTGCTGCTACAAACATGCCGTTGAAAGCGAAGTTTCAGCAGTAGATAAGAAGCTGGTTTGACGAGATTGAGGAAAGTTGGATTTACGGCGTGGAACTGAAACCAGATTTCTCCGGTATCATCGGAGAACCGGTAGCACTGCTTTGCCCGCCCCAGACAATGGACGACCCTCAAGCGGAATGGGAGAACCGCTCGGTGACTTCACATGAAGTCAACAGACGCTGGACAGAAGGTTCGTATATCGTGAAGCACAAAAATCTTTACTATATGCTGTACTCTGCAAACTTTTTCGGAGGGAAAATTATGCGGTGGGTTATGCTACCTCCCAGAACCCCTTAGGACCATTCACAAAAGCTGCCAACAATCCGGTGCTGCAAAAGAACACAGAGCAAGGCGGCATCGTGACCGGAACCGGGCATTGTATGCTCATCGACATTCACAATCGGCTCTACTGTGTCTACCATGGACGCACCGAAACCACCGGTGACGAACGAATGGTATTCATCGACCTCATAGACATCCAACCAGACGGGAAACTGGTAGTCCACGGACCGAATACGGATTTACAGAAAATCACATATTAAAGCTATCAGGCGCAGACTGTACAGCATTTCACGGTTCATTATTCCCCGTGGCTCTCCTATACATTCCGCGCCTGATGAAAATTAAAAAGGACATATCCATACACAACAATCCGCTCCATATTTGTTCCTGACTTCAATTCTATTTTCACCGGTATCCAATACAATGCCTTTCCATTCCAGTACATTTACGGAATCAGGTTTTGCAGTCCCATATGCTTTGCCATTGATATACAATTTGGCAGCTCCGCTATTGCTGAATACTTGCACATCAACGGTTTTGCGGGTTCTGTTTACCAATCGTTTTCCTGCGATATATACAAACTTATCTTCTTGATTCCAGTTTGCCTTATAAAAGTAAAAGGCATCTTTCTTTATTTTCCGGTCGTAAGTCACCAGCCCTTATCGTTGCGTCCCATAATGGATCCCTCCCTACGGCCTGCCGCCGAAAAGTCGAACATGCACCAGATGAAGTTGCACCACAAGAATTCGCGTTCCTGAAGCTGTTTCCAATTCTCCACATGATAATAAGTCTGCCAGTTTTCGGGATGCCATTGCCCCCACGGTTCCGGATGCCTCAGCGAGTCCTCCTGCTGGAATACGCATGCCCCGGCACCATACTCGCTGATGCCCATCTTCCGCTCCGGATGTGCTGCATGCTCGCGGTCTATCCAGCGCCCCATGTCATCCATGTTGTCGCCATACCAGCCGAAATACTTGTTGAAAGCAATCAGGTCGGTGAATCCGTTGAAGTCGTCATCCTGATTACTGGCTCCCATAGTGGGACGGCTCGGGTCCAACTGACGGGCCAAAGCATGAAGCTCTGCCGCCATACGCGAAGGACGGTCCAGCCAACCGGAATTTATCTCATTGAACAGCCCCCAGAACAAAATGCAGGGTGATTGTAGTTCTGTAAAATCAGTTCCTTCAATTGCAGGCGCAAGTTTTCATCATAAGCAGGATTATTCACATAAACATTGACAAAAGGAATCTCAGCCATGCCACCAGTCCCCGCTTGTCCATCTGTTGATGCATGTATTTGGCTTGCGGATAGTGACAAAGACGCACGGCATTGCATCCCATTTCCTGCATCAAGTCCAAATCTTCATCATGGTCTTGCGGATAAAATGCCGAAGCGCGTTCTGCCCTATCCTGATGCCGGTTCACGCCATTCAAGCGATAAGGCTTTCCATTCAGGAAGAAACCTTTCTCCGCATCGGCATGAAAGTAGCGGAAACCTATCTCTTCTTCGCGGCGGTCTATCTCTTTTCCACTCCTTACAGCAATATCACCACTCCTTTATATAAATAGGGATTCTTCACTCCATCCCACAAATGAGGCCTTTCAAGCACTATGTCCATCATCACCTTTTTATCCTCACCCACCTCTGCACTGGCAACACGGCAAAGCAACTTTTCCTTGTCATATAGTCGAAACTCCACCTCGCAACCGGTCACAGTAGTTTCCCTTGCCGAAAGCAGTGCTTCAATTTTCAAATGGGCCTTTTTCTCCGATACATCGGACTGAGTGAAGAATACACCTGAAGAGGCATAATAAGCAGGTTCTATGCAGACATCCTCCGTCACCAGCAGTTCCACCCCCGATACAACCCACCAAACATATTGAAGTCGCCGCAAATGGGAGCGACATCCATAGTCTGAGCATTGCTGACACGAATTTCCAATACACTTTCTGTTCCCGGGACCAGGAAATCAGTCAATTCTGCCACAAATGCCGTATAACCACCCTTATGTTGCATCACAAAATGATGGTCGATAAAAATGTCGCAACCGTCTGTGCAGCCATCACTTTCAAGAAAAAACGTTTGCCCCGATAATGGGCAGGAACAGACAACTTACGACTGTAATTGCATAATCCCCTATAATAATCGGCATTGCCAAACATGCCATCGCCCGCATTCCAAGTGTGAGGCAAAGTAACCTTCACTATTTCCGAAGCAGGTGCCTGAAAACCCCGGTGGAAATTCCATCCTTCATTCAGTGGAATCACCTCTACGGCAAATACACATGTTGACAATATTCCCAAAGAGAATAAAAATAAAATGATGAATCTGTTCATTTTCGATAAAGTATTAGAAGGTTAATCATATTGGCAGGAACCAGTCCTTCCCTGCAAAGGTATGAAATAAATGTTGAATAATAATGAGAAAAACACTTCAAGACACGCAAGACAACAAACGGATGGCATGTTTAAGACTTATACGACCGCGATGCAACATTACAGACCTATTAATGCAACATATTTACGTTTATTTAAATAAGATATTGCTATCTTTGAGAATTCAATTTCAGATTATATAGTATGTCTTTTACAAACTATTTACACAAATTAGTGTTCCCCCTCATTATTCTGTTACTGGCTTATCTGCCGTTAGCAGGACAAACTCCGTATGTATTTCGCCATCTGAAAGTAGAAAACGGGCTTTCAAACAATAACGTAAAAACCATATTGAAAGACTGTGAAGGCTTTTTATGGATAGGGACCGCCAATGGATTGAACCGATACGACGGATATAGCTTTAAAGTGTATCAACCCAAAGAAAAAGACATCCATTCTTTATTGTCTAACGACATCTGGAACTTACAGGAAGACGGTTTGGGCAATTTGTGGATTGGAAGCGAGGCAAGATATTGTATATACGACCGAGACAAAGACAACTTCATTACCGATATTCCCTCATACCTCCTTAAAATAGGCATCCAGATAAATGGTACCTACAAAGTACATGTTGACAAAAGACACAATTTATGGGTACTGCAAGGCCAAAATGCTTTTTACTTCAATTTTTCTCATAAAACCCTTAAAACATTCAAAATAGAAAACTTTCCAGAAGAAACTCCGGAACTGAGTATCAGCGATGATGGTGAAAACCTATATCTTCTTTGGAATTCGACCTTATTGAAACTAGAGAACAACGCAAAGAAATGTAAACGGGTAGATAACATCAGCTTACCCTCCAACTCTATTATCGAAAAGCACATATACACTGATTATCATGGAGGCATCTGGCTATATTCATATACCGATGAACAAATATTCTATAAGAAAAACATAAAATCGGAATGGAACCAAATCAAGCTCCATTCTAAAATAGAGACAAAAAGTAATGCGGTAAGGAGCATACTGGATGACTCGAACGGACATGTCTGGATAGGAACGGACCATAAAGGAGTATTCATTTATGACTACGTAAATGATAACCTTGTCAACCTCCTGAATACCCCTATGTCTTCCACATCCCTTGCTTCCAACAGAATAAATACAATCTACCGTGATGATTCAGGCGTCATTTGGTTAGGAAATTTCAAAAAAGGAGTTTCTTATTATCACGAAAGCTTCCATGAATTTATTGATACCCAGCATAAAGAATGCGGTGATATAGCCTCCATTTTAGAGGATAAGGCCGGAAACATTTGGCTGGGAACAGACGGGAACGGACTTTATGTAAAAGAAAAGCAAAAAGGATTTGCCATTCGCAAACTATCCATCCCCGACATAGCCATCATCAGTCTTCTCGAAGACCATAAAGGACGGATTTGGGCAGGAAGTTATCAAGACGGATTGTTCTGCTATGAGAACAACAGTATTCGCCATTTTACTCCAGAGAACAGCCAACTGCCATACAGTGGCGTATGGAGTATGAAGGAAGACCGATATGGAAACTTATGGATAGGTTATGTACTGGAAACTTTGGTTTGTTTTAATCCGGACGCAAATACTGCGACAAGTTATCTACTACCTGATGGGAATAATATCAATGTACTCAATATCTGTTATGACTATGGAGACAAAATGTATATCGGGACTACATACGGACTCTGTGTAATGGACATCGTGACGAGAAAACCCGAAATGATTTATGCCAATCGAAAAGAGACACAGCCATTCAAGCAACTCTTCATTTCCACTGTATTCAAGGACGACAGAGATATATTGTGGTTAGCCCATAAACAAGGATTGACTGCCTGGGACTTAAAAAATGATTCACTACACTGGTTCGACGTAAACAACGGATTGTGTGACAATCTCATTAACAGTATAACCCAAGACAATCATGGTAACATGTGGCTTGCAACAAGTAATGGATTGTCTATATTGGAAGTAACCCCGGACACCCAGGAAGGACTAGACTTTTCTTTCAAGAATCTTTCTACCAGAGACGGATTGCCAGAAAATCATTTCAACTCCCATTCCGCTTGTAAATTGTCCAGCGGAGATTTACTGCTGGGAGGCACCAGTGCTATACATCTATAAATCCGAACAAGCTGACCGAAAAGAGCCGACCGCTGGCAAAGGTGTATTTTACAAATCTGACCATTGGCAATCAACATATAGAAGTAGACTCAATATATGAAGGGCGCAAACTATTAACAACTGTACTTGGCAGAGCCCCATCATTGTCTGTCAGATATGACGATTATTTAATCTCCATCGAATTTGCCGCAGGCGATTTGCTGAATGCTGATAAAATAAGATATGCCTATAAACTGAAAGGATTAAATACCCAATGGTACTATACAAACGAAAACAAAGTGGCTTTCACCACCCTTCCTCCTGGCAATTACAAACTATTGATTAAAGCTTGTAACAGTGACGGTATATGGAATGACGAAGCTAGTGAGTTGAATATAACCGTTTCATCTCCAATATATTTAAGTAATGTTGCTATCATCTTATACATATTGTTTGCCATTGGTATGATATCCTATGTAATATACCGATTCAAAAAGCATCACTACATAAGACTGGAGCAACAACGAGCAAAACTGGAGCAAGAACAAAAGTTGCTCCTGAATGAGATGAAGCTAAAGTTCTTTACAAATATAAGTCATGACTTACGTACACCACTGACGCTTATCATTAGCCCGTTACAAATGTTATTATCAGAAACCCTGGATGACGGAATACGCAAAAAACTAAATACAATCAATAAAAATGCACAGCTATTACTTACATCAATAAATTCTCTGCTTGATTTCCGGAAACTGGATGTAGGAGCCGAGACAGCCCATTACAAATCGGGAGATATTGTCAACTTTATCCGCGAGATTTGCAGTACTTTTCAAGAGTATGCTCTTGACCATACCATCAACTTCTGTTTCATGTGCGAAGTAGAAAACCTGAACATGTCCTTCGATCCGGTTAAAATAAAAAAAGTAATGAACAACTTGTTGTCCAATGCCTTCAAATACACTCCTGATAAAGGAGAAATCAATGTACATCTTTATCGCGAAGATGACAATGTATGTATCTGTGTGGCAGACAACGGACAAGGTATCATAGACAAAGACAAGAAACATATCTTCGAACGTTTTTATCAAGTGCAACAAACTTCGGAAAAAACCGGCAGTGGAATCGGCTGCATATTGCAAACGAGTATGTACATCTACACAAAGGAACAATCTCCGTTACAGACAATTTTCCTAAAGGTTCCGTATTTACCGTTAAATTGCCTATCGTCACATATGCCAGTGAAAAGGAGGAATTACTTCCGGAACTGCTAAACAATGACAAAGCTCCGAATGAGCTTCCCGTTCCAAATGCGGAAGAATTGCGGTATACCATCTTGTTGGTGGACGACAACAAGGATTTCTGTAGTTTCATGTCTGAATACCTGTCCGATGAATACGCCATACAGGTTGCCTACAATGGAGCAGAGGCATTGAAGATATTAGAAAAAAACAGTGTCAATATTGTAATAAGCGACATCATGATGCCAGTGATGAATGGAACAGAGCTATGTCGGCAAATCAAAACAAACATGCAATGGTCCCACATTCCCGTTATATTGCTTACAGCCCGTATGGCAGAAGAATACAAAAGTGAAGGATTTGAGCAAGGAGCCGATGACTATATCGTAAAGCCTTTTGACTTCAAATTACTAAGCTGCGCATCAGGAAATTTATTGAATGGACAGAAAAAAGCCATCGTAAATTCAGTCAGAAAATAGAAGTGACACCTAATGAAATAACAATCACTCCACTAGACGAACAATTTATTGAAAAAGCTATCAAATAGTAGAAGAGCGCATGAGTGATTCCGACTTCTCTGTGGAAATGTTAGGAGCAGAATTGGGTTGAGTCGTAGCCATCTCTACAAAAAGCTGATGTGTATCACCGGTAAAGGTCCGGCAGAATTCATCCGGATTATCCGTTTGAAGCGCAGTAAGCAACTTCTAAAGGAAAGCCAGAAACAAATTGCAGAAATTGCCTATGAGGTGGGATTCAGTTCTCCAAAAAGGTTCACTGTAAACTTCAAGAATGAATTTGGAATATCACCATCTGATTACATCCGCAGTCTAAAATGATAACTTGAAACATAAAGGTATGTTATTTGAGACATGATAGACCTATGCTATTATGATAACTTTCCATATTTGCAGTAGCTTTTAATAACAGTTATTTTTAAATCTTAAATTAAAGTATTATGAAGTTACACGCAAATGTATGCTCTCAATGGGAATGGACAAAATTGAGACAATTGCTTGTTATCGTGTTACTAGGTTTGGGTATTGTTTCCACGTATGGACAAACCAAAACAGTATCCGGTATCGTTAAATCAGAATCGGGCGGTGAGCCACTTGTAGGAGCCACCGTCAAAGTGAAAGAAACTACGGGCGGCATTACCGACATCGACGGCCGTTACACCATCCAGGCAAATCTGGGACAAACATTGATAGTCTCTTACATCGGCTACCGCACCAAAGAGGTGAAAGTAGAGCGCACCACCCGCATCGACATACTGCTGCAAGAAGACAATGAGATGCTGGACGAAGTAGTAGTAGTGGGATACGGTACGATGAAACGCAGTGACCTGACCGGTTCCGTAGTCAGCGTGACGGGTGACGAACTGAAAAAGTCCGTAGTCACCTCGCTCGACCAAGCTTTGCAAGGACGTGCCGCCGGTGTGCAGGTGACCCAGAATTCCG
>ENA-OQDD01000855-OQDD01000855.1-human-gut-metagenome-genome-assembly--contig:-NODE-855-length-11126-cov-1.404037_pt1 | contig 11126 bp, 15 predicted proteins | sample MGYA00242507_ERZ504598 | MGnify/ENA primary metagenome ERZ504598 (study PRJEB26092, sample SAMD00036318) | human gut metagenome | host: Homo sapiens | study: EMG produced TPA metagenomics assembly of... | reverse complement strand
TGTTTTTTTTTTATGCAGGAAAGCGGCTACACACTTTCTGCACACCGTTTGCACATTTGCCCGAATCGAGGGTGTTTCTGCGCATGGCTTGCACAGCCTGCTTTCCTTATCACTCGGCTGTAAGCGAGAATTTCGCCCTCACGGAGCGACAGGATGCTCCGGACACCTCCATTGTAGCGGGATTCGAGTCCATTTGCAAGGATTTATTCGTATAATCTTCGAATTTCACAGAGATGGTATTGCTGGGGATAGGGAAGTGCGGTCATTCATCATAGGCAAGTCTCCTTTTTTACATCCAGATAACATTAAAGTTCGGCGTTCTTCTGGGGGCTGGCTTTGGACGGTGCATCTGCCGTCCGTTCCGGCTTCTGCGCCAAAAGATTCTCAAAAAAATTGCGCACACGTTCCGGGGCGTGGCGCATAGCGTCCAGATAAGGCTGAACCTTGTTCTGCAGGTTACGGTAGCGGGTTTGCCAGTTGATAGAATTTTGTTGTGCAGCGGACAACTGCTGTTTGAGCTGACGGTTTTCCACATCCACCATATAGCCATGGTCTGCCTGTTTTTTCAGCTTGGAGAATTCTTCTTCGGTCAGCGAATAGTTGCCAAGCAGGGTCTTTTTGCCCAGATTGGCAACATCCCGTGCATGGATAAGAGCGTTCTTGGTAAAAGTGGACTTTTTCTGAACAGCAGCAAGCTCCTGTTCTTTTTTGGAAAGAACGGCGTTGGTTTGGGCAAGCGACTGCTTCTGCTGGTCGGCTTGGGCGGTCAGGGTATCTAGTCGTTCCTGCTCCCGCTGAACTTTGATAATGTCGGGGTTCCGATAGCTGTCCTTTTCGCGCTCGTTGTGCTGCTGGATGTTGCCAACGGCCTTGTCCGAAACGGCATCTCTGTGATATGCAATTCAACGCTGTTGCTGTTGCATTAAAAAGTTGAATTGCCATAAATCGTTGGGATAGGCTGCCACAAAAATCGAGTGGCGTCAACAAAAAGTTTTGAAAACACGCTATTTTCGGCAGGACGCAAGAAAAGCGAGGGGAACTTTTGCAAAAGAGAGAGGGCCGGACGGTGCCAGCCCTCTTGACAGAGCTTAATATCAAAGCTCCAGAGCTATTTTTGAAAAAATTGAAATTCCGAATCGTTTTTACGGTTCAATGACATTGAAGGTTTTTTCAAACTTGGACGCATATGCCAGCAGGCGTTTCAGGACAGTGGGATCTCCGCTGATCTGTACCTGCCCGGCCTGCTGACCTGTCATCAATGCAAAGAGCTGCAGACGCTTGCAGGTGACGGAAGCCTGCGCATCCGGATGGTTCTCGCCGGGGTAAGACAGCAGGACGCCATTCTTACGGGTCACATAGAACTGTTCATTCTCATCCGTTACGGTCAGATTCAAGGTCAGGTCATCATTCTGTGCAGCGTTGGCATCCGTCAGGATGGCGATATAATCCAACAGCATGGAAACCGTCATGGCTCGCATACTGTTGGTGAGACCATTCGCCGTGCGGGCCCGCCCAGACAGATTGCCGTTCCGCAGTTCCGCCGCACCCATCAGGTAGGCGTTGCGCCACGCACCGGATTCCGCCTGATAACCCAACTGCTCCAGCGCATCGGCACACAGGTTGCGTGCCTTCTGGTTGGACGGGTCTGCAAAGACCAGCTCCTTGGTGATCTGTGCCACCCACTGATATTCGCCCTTTGCATAGTCCTTTTTTGCTTTGCAGAGCACCAGCTCCGTGCTGCCCAGATATTCTACAAGCTTCTTAGCGGCATCGCTGGGCGGGAGCGGGTCCAGGTTGACCGGGTTCGCATCGTACCAGCCCAGATATTTCTGGTAGATGGCTTTGGCGTTATGCGGCAGCGTGCCGTAATACTGGCGGGTATACCAGACTTTTTCGAGGGCATCCGGCAGCGAGATCATGGCGGCGATCTCGTTGAGGTATAACCCTGGTTCATGTAATGCAGGGTCTGGTCGTGGATAAACTTATAGATGGCTGCCGTGTTCAGCAGATATTCATGGATCTCCTCGCCCCAGTGCGGCCAGTTATGGCTCTGGAACACCACGTCGGTCTTGCTGCAGAAGCGTTGATCTGCTCGATGATATACTTTGCCCAATCGTTGGCATCGCGTACCTCTGCGCCGCGCAGGGTGTACAGATTATGTAGCGTACCGGTGCAGTTTTCCGCCATCCAGAGGGCGCGGTATTTCGGGAAATAGGCGTTCATCTCGGCAGGGGCTTCGGTGCCGGGGGTCAGCTGGAATTCGATCTCCAGCCCGTCGATGGTCAGCTTCGGAACATCTTCCCCGATCTCATAGGTCGGTGCAATAAGGCTCACATGACCGGTAGACTGTCCCATGCCGATGCCGATGGAGAGTGCTCCTTTCTCCCCTTTTTCCAGCACCGTACCATACTGATACTGCGCACGCCGGGCCATTGCGATGCCGGCATAGACGTTTTCGCGGATGGCGTGTTTCAAAAATCCTTTCGGTGCAAGGATGACCGTTTTGCCCGAGGCAAGCTGTTTGTCGAAGGAAAGGTTGGGGTCCGCTACATCGTTCCGGTCGATCGCACCCTCTGCGCCGCCAAAGTGATCCACATGGCTATGACTGTACAGCACAGCTTTGACATCCAGCGGTCCGAACCGGTTTTCCATCAGCGCTTTTGCTGCCTGCATATTTTCTTTGCACATCAGGACATCAAAAATGATCCAGCCGTGGTTGGTGCGGATGAAGGTCGCATTGGCCATATCAAAGCCGCGCACCTGATAGATGCCATCACATACTTCAAACAGACCGGCTTTGGCGTTGAGTTGGGTATTCCGCCACAGACTGGGGTTTACAGTGTCCGGAGCATCCCGGTTCAAATCGCCGTAGCTCTGCAGATCCCATGCAAATTTGCCATCCTCGGCGTAGATGATCTTATCTTCCGCATTGTCCAGCCAGCCGCGTTCTGCGTTGGCAAACTCCCGCCGGTCTGAAAAATCCAGCTTTTCATACCATTCGGCATTCTTTTCTGCCGTGATCGCCGTTGCCTCTTCGATCTCGCCCGGTTGGGGAGAGTCCTTGAAAATATCTGTGATAAAGTTCAGACTGTTTTCATCGGTACTGCCTGCTGCGTGCGCGGTCAGGGATGCGCCGCAGGCGAACGCCGCAACCGCTGAAGTGGAAAGAAAGTTTCTGCGGGTCATCTTCATGGTGGGTTGCCTCCTTTATATCTGGGTTTATTTTACACAGACCGTGGGCGGCTGCCAGCCGCTCAGGGCATTCCAGTCAGGCTTATAGATACGCAGGAAGAGGATGTGCTTTATGCATCTTGTGAAAAAACATTTGACCTTCTATGTTACAGAATACACAGGGAATGCCCGAAAGTCAACGACTTCTGAACTTTCGGCATTAAAGATGTGGCGTTGAACGGAACAAAGCACATCCTTCACGATTACAGCCCTGAGGTGGACGAATATCTTACGATCCATTGCTACCAGCCGGAACCGGGGTATTGTGCCTGCGTATTGCAGGCAGCAGATCCGTGACCGTTCTTCTTCCGTCTGCGGTTTATAATCCTTCTTGTGCCGTCCTCGCCGGTCTTTCAGGGCATCTTCGCCGTCTTTGACATGAAAATACCCCCAGAGTATTCAGAGTTTTGTTTTTACTCTGTCTACTCTAGGGGTAGCATATCACTTCACCAGAACGGGGCTGTGTTTTTGTATTGGTTCTAGGCGCTCTGCTTTGCAGCCGGAGCGTTTTCCTGGGGGCGTTTGCTCAATCCTGGCAAATTGCAGCTTCCATATGGTCCTTCTCGGTTATCTGGCGGATGACCCGGCAGGGATTTCCGGCAGCCAGACTATAGGGTGGGATGTCTCTTGTCACAACACTTCCTGCTCCGATCACACAGCCTTCTCCGATGGTAACGCCGCCACAAACCACTACGTTGGATGCCAACCAGCAATTATCCTTTATGGTGATGGGTTTGGCATATTCCAGATTATAAATGCTTCCATCTTCTCGCTTTTGGATATTCCGTTCTTCCGGCAAAAGCGGATGCATGGGAGTTGCCAATGTGACATTTGGCCCGATCATCACATTGTCCCCGATATGGACTTCACATACATCTAAGCAGGTGAAATTAAAGTTGACAAAGCTGTACTTTCCAAAGTACGTATTGCAGCCGTAATCAAAGTAGACCGGTGCCTGCAAATACGGAAACTGCTTTGTTGCAGGTAATAATTTTCGCAGAATTTCGGCTTGTTCTTCCGGTTGGTCCTCATCCGTCCGGTTGTACTTTCTTGCCAATTTGCGTGCATTCAGGCGTAATTGCTCCAGTTCCGGATCGGATGGATCGTATAGCGCGCCATTTATCATTTTCTCTCGTTCTGTCATTTCTGATGCTGCCTCCAAATTGGGTCTTATTGGTCAAGATAAATATACCATACTTGTCAAGAAAGGGACACCTCTATTGCAGCAAAAAACGTCCGGGACCTTATCATAAGAAAGCACGGCAGACCTTGATGGTTCCGGCAGACGGTCAGCTTTTTACCTGCGGGAATATCCCGTGGTCTATCCGGGCAGTCTGCTGGCCCGCATCCTGACAGGAGGATTCCAGAAATGAGGGAAGAAACGCTTTATGAGTTGAAAACGCCCTACCGCCAGAAGTTCAAAATCAGAGGATTTCGTTTTCAAAACCATTGCCGAAAGTATTCCCGAAACGCCGGTCTTGTTGTATAATGATTCCGGACGGCCCGGCCAGGCGGGGCTTTGTAAAAACCATGCCCGAAGCCGGTCTGCTGTAGATCATACCCCACAAGGAGGTCTGTTTCATGAATCTGACTCTGCGAAAGGATGCCGATGCCATCGTCGCATCCAGCCTGAACGCCGTCCTGCCGGACGAAGCTGTCCGCCGCGCGCTGAAAGCCTTTGCGCCCAAGGGCGGCAGGGTGCTGCTGGTGGCAGCGGGCAAGGCCGCATGGCAGATGGCACACGCGGCAGTGGAAGCGCTGGGCCGTGTGGACGGCGGCGTGGTCGTGACCAAATACGAGCATGTCAAGGGCGAGATCCTGGGCGTAAATTGTTATGAAGCGGGCCATCCGGTGCCGGACGAGAACAGCTTTGCGGCCACCGAGAAGGCATTGGAGCTGGTGCAGGGGCTGACAGCGGAGGATACCGTGCTGTTTCTGCTCTCCGGCGGAGGAAGTGCATTGTTTGAAAAGCCGCTGCTCCCCGGCACAGAATTGCAGGACATCACCGGCCAGCTCCTTGCCAGTGGCGCCGACATCGTGGAGATGAACACCATCCGCAAACGGCTTTCGGGCGTCAAGGGCGGGCGGTTCGCGCAGGCATGCGCCCCGGCCCAGGTGTTCAGCATCGTGCTGAGCGATATTCTGGGCGACCCGCTGGATATGATCGCCAGCGGCCCGGCGGTGCCGGACACCTCTACCTGCGCACAGGCGCTTGACATTGCGGAGAAGTATCACCTGAAGCTCTCGGAACAGGCAAAAGCTCTTCTGGCGCAGGAAACGCCCAAGATGCTGGACAATGTGACGACCCGGATCACCGGCAGTGTGCGGGAGCTTTGCACCGCCGCCGCTGCCGCCTGCCGGGAGCTTGGCTATGAGCCCGTCCTGCTGACCGACCAGCTCTGCTGTGAAGCCCGGGAGGCGGGCAGCTTCCTTGGCTCCATCGTCCGGACCACGCGGGGCAGGGAAAAAAGCTGGCCTACATCGCAGGCGGCGAGACGGTCGTCCACCTGACGGGCAAGGGCCTCGGCGGACGGAATCAGGAGCTTGCCCTTGCAGCAGCTTCGGCAGTGGCCGGGCTGGATGCAGCAGTGTTCTCGGTGGGCAGTGACGGCACCGACGGCCCCACCGATGCTGCCGGCGGCTATGTGGATGGTGACACCCTCTCCGCACTGACCGCCAAGGGCTGGAATGTGTTCGACACTCTGCAGAACAACGACGCCTACCATGCACTGAAAGCTGTGGACGGCCTGATCATCACCGGCGCTACTGGCACGAATGTCAATGATGCTGCCGTGGCGCTGGTGGGGGAGAAGTAAAAATGTGATTCTGGTATGAAAGAGGGGGAGGCTCCCATGTACGTCGATTGGGAATACTACAAAATTTTCTATTATGTGGCAAAGTATCAGAACTTTACGAAAGCGGCGCGGGTGCTGGGCAACAACCAGCCCAACATCACCCACTCGATGAACCGGCTGGAAAGCCAGCTGAACTGTGTGCTCTTTACCCGCTCCAACCGGGGCGTCACCCTGACGCCGGAGGGCGAGATGCTCTACTCCCGCATCGCCTCGGCGGCGGTGCAGATACAGGACGCGGAGGAAGAACTGAGCGCCAGCGCCACCCTCGAGCACGGCTCCATCAGCATCAGCGCGACGGAGACGGCGCTGAACATCTATCTGGCCGAGAAGCTGCGGACGTTCCACACCGAGTATCCCGGCATCCGGCTGCGCATCTCGAACCACTCCACGCCCCAGGCGGTGCAGGCTGTGAAGAACGGAGAAGTGGATTTTGCGTCATCTCCACCCCGGCGGAAGTAGAACAGAGCCTGAAGATGGTGGAACTGAGACCGTTTTATGAGGTGCTGGTGGGCGGAAAGACCTTCACTGCACTGGCCAGCCGGCGTCTGACGCTGAAGGAACTGAGCTGCTATCCGCTCATCTCTCTCAGCGATGAGAGCATGACCCGGAACTTCTACCGGCAGTTCTTCCTCGACCACGACGCCGTGCTCCGGCCCGACACCGAGGCCGCCACCACCGACCAGATGCTCACGCTGGTGAAAAGTGAGCTGGGCCTCGCCTTTGTGCCGGAACCAATGGCAAAAGAGCTTCTGGCCCGCGGCGAGCTTGTCGAGCTGCATCTGCAGGAGATCATTCCCTCCCGCTCTATCTGCCTCATCTACGACCATCACCGTCCGCTGAACACGGCGGCCCGGAAGTTCCAGCAGATGCTGACGAAAGCGGAGCCGGGCCATCCGGCAGCGCCGAATCAGGCGGAGAACGTCTCTTTCATATCCCAATAAAATGATCTGTCGTTGTCCCATACCGGAAAGCCGCGGCCTACAGAGGCTCGGGCCTCATCGAATCCATCTGCGCAAAAAGGCCGAAGGGAAGGAAAAACAGAATGATAGACAAAATGCTCGTGCGCGGGGCAAAGGTACACAACCTGAAAAACATCGACGTGGACATCCCGCTGAACAGGATCGTGGGCATTGCGGGCGTGTCGGGCTCGGGCAAATCCTGCTGGCGCTGGGGGTGCTGTATGCCGAAGCTCCCGCCGGTATCTGGAGGCGCTGTCCACCTATACCCGCCGCCGGATGACCCAGGCTTCGAAAGCTCGGTGGAAGAGGTGCTGTATGTCCCGGCGGCGCTGGCGCTGCACCAGAGGCCGGGCGTGCCGGGCATCCGCAGCACCTTCGGCACCGGCACGGAGCTTTTGAACAGTCTGCGGCTCATGTACTCCCGCCTCGCAAGCCACCGCTGCCCGAACGGGCATTACATCCCGCCGACGCTGGCTGTCGCGGCGGGCAGGGAGCTGGTCTGCCCGGAGTGCGGTGCGCATTTCTATGCGCCGTCGGCGGAGGAGCTGGCTTTCAACTCTCAAGGTGCCTGCCAGAAGTGCGGCGGCACAGGCAGCGTCCGGACGGTGGACATGGCGTCGCTGGTGCCGGACGACTCGCTGACCATTGACGGCGGCGCAGTGGCTCCGTGGAACAGCCTGATGTGGTCGCTGATGACAGACGTCTGCCGGGAGATGGGCGTGAGGACGGATGTGCCGTTCCGCGACCTGACCGAACAGGAAAAGGACATCGTCTACCACGGTCCGGCAGAGAAAAAGCATATCTTCTACCACGCAAAGAACTCGAACCAGGCCGGCGAGCTGGACTTTACCTATTACAACGCCGTCTACACCGTAGAAAATGCTCTTGCAAAGGTCAAGGATGACAAGGGAATGAAGCGGGTCGAAAAGTTCCTGCGGGAAGATGTCTGCCCCGAGTGTCACGGCTCACGGCTCTCAGCGGCGGCGCGTGCGCCGAGCTGCGGGCGATCGTCGCTGGACGAAGCCTGCCAGATGACGCTGGAAGCCTCGTGGAGTGGGTGAAGGGCGTGCCGGGCAGCCTGCCGGAAGAGATGCGCCCGATGGCGGAGAGCATCTGCGAGGCATTCGAAGTACCGCCAAGCGGCTGATGGATTTAGGTCTGGGTTATCTGACGCTTGACCGCTCGGCCTCGACCCTTTCCACCGGTGAGCGCCAGCGGATGCAGCTGGCCCGGGCCGTCCGCAACCGCACCACCGGCGTGCTCTATGTGCTGGATGAGCCGTCCATCGGCCTGCATCCGTCGAACATCGTGGGCCTGACCGGCGTGATGCACGACCTCGTGGCCGACGGCAACTCGGTCATTCTGGTGGACCACGACACCCAGATCCTGAAAGAGGCCGACTGGGTGATCGAGATGGGGCCGGAAGCGGGAGCTAAGGCGGACATGTCATTGCCGAAGGGACGATAGATGATCTGGAGGCAAAGCCGGAGTCCCAGATCGGGCCGTTCCTCTCCGGAAAAGCTGAGACAAAGCTGCGCCGGTGTGCCGGGACAGGGGAGATGTTCGCAGAGGGGGGGATCCATCTCTCCACCGGCAGCATCCACACGGTCAAGCCTTTGGAGCTGGACATTCCCAAGGGGCGGCTCACCGTGGTAACGGGCGTGTCCGGCTCCGGCAAAACGACGATGGTGCTGGAAAGCCTCGTACCGGCGCTGGAAGCAAAGATAAACGGCAGCGCCCTCCCGACACATATCCGGGAGATCCGCGCCGAGGGCATCGCGCACGTCAAGCTCATCGACGCGACGCCCATCGGCATCAATGTGCGCTCTACCGTGGCGACCTACGCGGGCGTCCACGACGAGCTGCGGAAGCTCTATGCCAGATCTCCGGACGCCAGGCAAAAGGCTTCAAGGCCAGCGATTTTCCTACAACACGGGCAGTCTGCGCTGCCCCGGCTGCGACGGCACCGGTGAGGTGAGCCTGGACGTGCAGTTCCTGCCGGACGTGAACATCGTCTGCCCCGACTGCCGGGGTTCCCGCTACGCGCGGGCGGCTTACGGCGTGAAGCTGATGAACAAGGCGGAGCAGGCCGTCTCCCTGCCGCAGCTGATGGAGATGGACGTCAACTCCGCTGCGTTCTGCGGCGGGATGAAGACAGTGAGCCAGCGCCTGCAGACATTGCAGCAGCTGGGTCTGGGCTACCTGACGCTGGGCGAAGAGACGCCCAGCCTCTCCGGCGGCGAGGCCCAGCGCCTCAAGCTGGCCAGTGAGATCGGCCGCACCCAGACCGACTCGGTGTTCGTTTTCGATGAGCCCAGCATCGGCCTCCACCCGCTGGACGTGCAGGTGCTGCTGCGGGTGTTCCAAGCCCTGCTGGACAACGGCGCGACGGTCGTTGTCATTGAGCACGACCTCGACGTCATCCGCAACGCGGACTATGTCATCGACATGGGGCCGGGCGGCGGCGAGAGCGGCGGCCGCGTCGTGGCAACAGGCACGCCGGAGGAGATCCAGAAAATCCGGAGAGTATTACCGGAAGATATTTATAACAAAAAGGGGGCAGATGCTGCATGGCATCTGCCCCTTCGTCAATATTCTTATTTACTTTCCGGGACACCGCGCAGTTCGGCACGGAAGCGCTCGGGAACATCTTCTTTCCGGATATTTTTGACGAGATCCGGAAGCTTTGCGGTTTCGCCTACGGGATAGACCATGATGCACTTCCGATGCTTCGCTGACGATCAAAACAAAAAGTTAATTCTCGGAAGAAATATCCTGACCGAAATATTTCTCGCCCAGCTCCTTGAGGGTGCCGTCAGCGCGCAGCTCGTCGATGGCGCTGTTGAGGGCGTCGAGGAAGGAAGAGTCTTCGCTCTTGACGATAGGGATCGCAACGTGAGAAGCATCTTCGGTCTGGGCGACCAGCTTGAAGTCGGCGTCCGGATGGACGTTCAGGTAGTCGTAGAAGGAGACGTTGGCGTTCAGGGTGGCGTCGATGCGGCCAGCGGTCAGCAGCTGGATGGTCTCTTCCAGCGTGTCGATGCCCTGCACGGTGGCGCCATAGCTCTCGGCCAGCTCCATGTAGGTGGAAGCGAGGCTGTTGGCCGTGGTCTTGCCGGCAAGGTCCTCGAAGCTCTTGATGTCCTCGTTATCCTGCGGACGGCGAGGGCGGTGTGGATGTAGCCGTAGGGAGTGGTGAAGTCGTAGGTCTTGGCGCGCTCTTCGGTGACTTCGACGCCGTTGCAGACGAGGTCGTAGCGGCCAGCGTCCAGACCGGCGAACAGGCTGTCCCAGTCGCTCTCGACGTACTCGGGCTCGACGCCCAGCTTCTCGGCAATGGCGCGGGAGACTTCGACGTCGTAGCCCACGAGGGTGTCGCTCTCATCGTGGAAGCTCCAGGGCTGCCATGCGCCTTCCAGCGCGATGACCAGCTTGCCGTTGGACTGGATGGTCTCCAGCTTGTTGGCGGCGGCAGCGGAAGCAGAAGCTGCGGTGCTGGAAGCAGTGGAGGCGGAAGTGTTGGAAGAGCAGCCAGCCAGCGAGAGAACACCAGCAGCGGCCATGACGCTCATAAGAGAAATAAAGGTTCTGCGTTTCATAGGTGATGATCCTTCTGTAGTAAAACAAACTTGGGAAAAGCAGGAGAAGGCTCTCCCTTTGGGAGAGCTGGCGCGTGAGCGCCTGAGAGGGCAAGGACGCTGAGGTAGAAGCATAAGTGCGGCGATAGTATCGCTCTGACAAAGAGCCTGCATATCGCTGTGCGGTAACTCGGTCACAGGCGGCTTGCCCTCCTCCGTCATTGCTTTGCAATGCCACCTCTCCCAAAGGGAGAGGCTTTAGGCTTCCGCATGGGAGATTTTCTGCAAAAACTCACGGGTCCTTGCCTCTTTGGGATGGGCGAAGAACTCCTGCGAGGGGGCTTCCTCGACCACGACACCGTTTTCCATAAAGACGGTGCGGGACGAGACGTTGCGGGCAAAGCCCATCTCGTGGGTGACAACCAGCATGGTCATGCCCTCCTGTGCCAGCTGCCGTCATGACGGCCAGCACCTCGCCGGTCAATTCCGGGTCGACGGGCGCT
>ENA-OQDD01000852-OQDD01000852.1-human-gut-metagenome-genome-assembly--contig:-NODE-852-length-11160-cov-1.469410_pt1 | contig 11160 bp, 15 predicted proteins | sample MGYA00242507_ERZ504598 | MGnify/ENA primary metagenome ERZ504598 (study PRJEB26092, sample SAMD00036318) | human gut metagenome | host: Homo sapiens | study: EMG produced TPA metagenomics assembly of... | reverse complement strand
AGGATGCTCGTGGCGGCCACGGGGAAGGCGAACAGGGGAATATTGCGCCATAGCGAGCCGGTGGTCATGTCAATGTGCTTAGATGCGGTGTCTGCCATACGCTCTCAATCTCTAATATGCTCTTTCGTGCTTATTTGCGCAGACGATGATACTCCTAATGCAGCCAGCCGGCACTTAGGGACGTTCCTTTTCTGTCGGCAGCTGGGGACATTCCTTGTCTCTTCTATGACTAGGTGGGGAAGGCGTGCGACAATGGTGGGCGTTGTGTTGTTCGCGCTAAGGAGTTGCCATGTTGTTGTGTCCCGTTTGCCATGAACCGTTGGTGGACGACGAGCGCGGTGCTGCATGCGCGGGCGGACACCGATTTGACCGTGCGCGCGAGGGCTATCTCTATCTGCTGCGCTCGTCCAAGAGCGGCGACTCCATGGGTGATCCCAAGTCGCAGGCGCGCAGCCGTCGTGACTTTCTGAACCGTGGATACTACGCGCCGTTGCGCGATGCGATGGTCGAGCTGGTGCGCGAGCGGGTGTCTGGACGTGCCGCGTCTACGAACTGCCCCATGACGCTGCTCGATATTTGCTGCGGCGAGGGCTACTACACCAGCTCTATGGCGCGGTGCCGGGCGTAGATGCTTACGGTTTCGACCTGGGCAAGGAGATGGTGCGCCTTGCCGCCAAGCGCGGCGATGCGACGTACTTCGTGGCCAACATGAAAGATATCCCCGTGGCCGATGGTGCCTTCGATATGGTGACCGAGCTCTTTGCCCCCTTTAACGAGCGCGAGTTTGCCCGCGTGCTGGCACCCGAGGGCTCTCTCTACACCGTGGTGCCGGGTGCCCGTCATCTCTTTGGGCTCAAGGAGGTGCTCTACGACACGCCGTATCTCAACGACGAAAAGCTGCCGCAGACCACCGAGCTCGAGTTAATCGGAACGCAGCGGGTGACAGCTTCTATCACCCTCCAGACGCAGGCCGATATCGAGGCAGTGTTCCAGATGACGCCGTACTACTACCGCACGCGCCCTGCCGACAAAGAGCGCCTGGCAAACCTGGAAACCCTTCAGACCGATATCGACTTCATCATCGCCGAGTACCGCCACAGCTGACCTACAAAAAGGGACAGGTTTTTTGGCAGGCTTTATCTGGGCAAACTAAAAGGGCCGACCGCGTTGCTGCGCGATCGGCCCTTTTAGTTACTTGATTGCGGGACTGTGGCAGGCAAGTGCCTACAGGCGGTCCTTGTTTTCGGCCTTAACGGCGTGTGCCTGCTGAACAAAGAACAGGTCGTACACCACGAGGACAAAGGCGCCGATGTTGACGGCGCTGCCGCCGAGCGCGGGAAGCGTGAGCACCGCCTTGGCAAGCGTGGCGACCGCGGCAACAATACCGAGTTTAAACGCGCCGTCTACCTGAGAAGGTTTGTTGGCACCCTTGATGCCCGCAACGCCGGCGGCCAGATCGACAACGCCCTTGGCGATAATCACGGCCGCGGCGAGCATGGCGTTCGATCCGTAGGTGGACTCGAGCTTGCCGGTCGCGATGCCGGCGATTCCCATGATGAGACTGGCGATGCCCAGAACAAAATAAATCAGGGCAAGGATTTTGAGTGTCTTGCGAGCGGCGCTCATAGCTGGTCCTTTCGATGCGGGCGCGGAGAATCTGTCGCACCCAGGTTGCGGCACATATCGTGAAGCACATTGTAGTTCAACGGGGCGATGCATGCGTTTGAAAGCGTTTCTTACCTGCACGGTCCAACCTTTCAAAAAGGAAAGCTGGACGTAAGGCAAATCGATGGCAGCTCATGTGCGGCGCTGCGATGATGAGGGCGTAACAAGGAGTTGGTCTAAGGAGGAGCATGATGTACGGAACAGGGCAAGTGCGCGAGCCGCGGTCGTTGGGAAGGCGCATGAGTGATTCTGTGATCGCTGCCGTATGCACGGGATTGATGGCGGTGCTTTGCATTGCGATGCTGTGGGCCATGTCGCATGTGGGACAATAGCGGACGGTTGGGCGCCGACAGAGGCGGCGCTCACGTATCCGTATTGCTTGTGAAGGAGTGCCCATGGGCGTCGTCGATCCCTTTTCTGTTGCTCGGGCCGCGGGGCTTGAGCTGACCGGGAAGCCCGAGGGCCTCACGCTCACCGACGGCGCGATGGAGCTGCGTGCCGATTTTGCCCGCATGCTTCCACGGCTCAAGCAGGGTCGTCTGCAGCAAGAGCTGCTGGTAAAGGCTGCGCGCACAAAGGGCGTCGAGCGCCCATGGGCGATTGACGCCACGGCAGGCTTTGGCGAGGATTCGCTGCTGCTGGCTGCCGCGGGCTTTACCGTTGATCTGTATGAACAGGATTGCGTAATCGCGGCGCTCATTAAGGATGCCCTGGATCGCGCGCAGATGATCCGGCGCTTGCGGCTGCCGTGTCGCGCATGCGCTTACATGCGGGCGAGGACAGCATTGCCGGCCTTCGCCATACGGCTGAGCTGGTCGAGCGCGGTGAGCTCGCGGCTCCCGATGTGGTGTATCTGGACCCCATGTTTCCCGAGCGCACCAAGAGCGCGGCGGTGAAAAAGAAGTTCCAGCTCTTGCACCATTGGAACAGCCGTGCGCCGATGAGGAGGCGCTGGTCGAAGCTGCGCTTGCGCCACGCCCGCGCAAGGTCGTTATCAAGCGGCCGGTGAAGGGCCCATTGCTTGCCGGCGTTAAGCCGAGCTATCAGCTTGCGGGCAAGGCCGTTCGTTACGATGTTTTGGTGCCGCCGCGCCCGTAGCCTGCGTGCGATGGCCGGTGCTGCGTGAGCGCCGCGCCGATGCGGGGCCTATTTCCAAGGGTGGGACGTCAGGTGCCATCCGCCGCAGTATTCGCATTTATAGCAGGCCAAGCCACGACGCCCGTGGTTTTCGCAGTCGGCCATAACGGCCTCGGCCTCGGCGCGTGTGTCGTAGCGGTTTTTGCGCTCGCACGACTTGTAGCGCCAGGCCTCATTGCGCTCGGCGTCCAGGGCGTCGCGGCGCTCGTCCTCGCGCGCAAACAGGTCGCTCATATCGCCGCCGGTGGCAGCGCCCAAAAACTCGCTTTTGGCCTTTGACCAGGCGGCTCGCTTTTTGCTTCCCATCCGCATCGCGCCCCTCTCCAAACGTTGGTATCATTGCTCAATCAAAGTGATACCAATAAACGTGAGGTCGCCGCGTGATGATCAGAAAAACCCTCGAGACCGACATTCCTGCCGTCATGGCCATCTATGATGCCGCCCGCGCCTTTATGCGCGCGCATGGCAACGCCACGCAGTGGCCCGAGGGCACGCCTTCGGCCGAGCAGCTGGCTGCCGATATCGCCGCCGGTGGCAGCTATGTGTGCGAAGTCGACGGTCGCGTGGTGGCGACGTTTGCCTTTTTGCGGGCCCGGACGAGTGCTATGACGTCATCGAGGACGGTCAGTGGCGTAGCGACACTCCGTACGCCGTACTGCACCGCGTGGCGTCCGACGGCACCGTGCACGGTATCGCGGCCGCGATGTTTGCCTTTGCCAAGGCGCGCGCTGACCACCTGCGTATCGACACGCACGCGGACAATCTGCCTATGCAGGGCGCGAGCATGAAAGCGGGGTTCGAGCGCGCCGGCGTTGTGTATGTGTCGGACGGCACGTCGCGTGTTGCGTTCGACTGGCTGCGCGAGGCATAAGAGCGAGGACGCGTATCAACAATCCATGTACATGAAAATGGCCCCGGGTGGGGCCATTTTTGGCCGCTGCGCTGTTAGGGGAGGTGCCGGCTTTCGCAAGGCGCGAACCTGCGAAAATCGCCGCGCGGCAACGCGGGGCGATGAGCTCGGTCGGGGGATAGGGCCCGCTTCGCCCGCCGGCCCGTAAATTGTATCATCCAGTGTGGAACGAGAATGCCCGTTGCCGCGTGCGGTGGGCTTGCAATAAGAGGAGAGCCATGTCGAAGCAAGCTGTCGTTGGAATCTTGGCGCATGTCGATGCCGGCAAGACTACGCTGGCCGAGGCCATGCTGTTCAACGCAGGTCGCATTCGCAAGCGCGGCCGTGTGGACGACGGCGACTCGCACCTGGATACCAACGCTATCGAACGCGAGCGCGGCATCACGATTTTCTCGTCGCAGGCTGTGCTCGATCACGACGAAACCCACGTTATGCTCGTGGACGCCCCCGGTCACGTGGATTTTTCAGCCGAGGCGGAGCGCACGTTACGCGCGCTCGACTACGCGATTTTGGTGGTAGGTGCCAACGACGGCGTGCAGGGACACACCGAAACCCTGTGGCGCCTGCTTGCGCGCTATGGCATCCCGACGTTCATCTTTATCAACAAGATCGACTTGGAGAATCCCGGCCGCGATGTTTTGCTGGCGCAACTTGGCAGCGTCTTTCCGAGGGCTGCTGGATGCCAGCGAGCTGCTGGCGGGCGGTGCCGCTTGGGAGGACACTGCCGCGTTGGACGAGGCGGCGCTCGAGGAGTTTCTTGAGTCGGGCGAGCTTTCCGTCGCAACGCTGTCGCGCATGGTTGCCGAGCGCAGGCTCTTTCCCTGCTTTGCCGGCTCGGCGCTCAAGGACCAGGGCGTGGGCGAGCTGCTGGATGGCATGTGCACGCTGATGCGTGAACAGGCGTGGGCCCCGGAGTTCGCCGCGCGCGTCTATCGCGTCAGCCGAGGTGTTCGTGGCGAGCGCTTGGCTTGGGTTAAAGTGACCGGCGGCACACTGCATGCCAAACAGATGATTGACGGACGTTCCGGCGCCGAGGCATGGGAGCAAAAGGTCGATCAGGTGCGCGTCTATAACGGAGAGAAGTACGAGCTTGCCCAGGAAGTTGCCGCTGGCGGTATTTGTGCCGTGACGGGTCTTGCGCACGTTCGCCCGGGGGATGCCTTGGGTGCGGAGCCGGGTGCGATGCGCCCGTCATTGCGCCGGTCCTTACTTATACGGTGCTACCGGGCGAACACGATGTCCACGCGGTGTTCAAAGCGCTGACCGAGTTGGCAGACGAAGACCCCATGCTCGGCGTAAGCTGGAATACGCATCTTGAGCAGATTCACTTGCAGTTGATGGGCGCCGTGCAGCTCGAGGTCGTGCAGCGGGTGTTGGCCGATCGCTTTGGCCTTTCGATTGAGTTTGAGCCCGGCGGCATTCTCTATAAGGAGACGATCTCGCAGCCGGTTGCGGGCGTGGGCCACTTTGAGCCGCTCCGTCATTACGCTGAGGTGCACCTGCGCCTGGAGCCGCTGCCGGTGGGCTCGGGTGTGCAATTTGGTACCGTTGCCTCGACCGACGAGCTCGATCTTAACTGGCAGCGTCTGGCACTCACCAACGCCATGGAGCGCGACCACCTGGCGTGCTGACCGGCTCGCCCATCACCGATGTGCGCATTACGCTCACGGGCGGCCGCGCGCATGCCAAACACACCGAGGGCGGCGATTTTCGCCAGGCCACGTACCGCGCGATTCGCCAGGGTTTGATGCAGGCGCGCGAGGGCGGGCGCGGCGGTGCTGCTGGAGCGTGTACCACTTTGAGCTCGAGGTGCCGGGGAGTGCGTGGGCCGGGCGCTCTCGGATGCCACGCGCATGGGTGCCGAGTACGAGCCGCCGATGATGGCGGGCGACCGGGCGAAGCTTGTGGGTCGCGTGCCGGCATCCGAGGTGCAGGATTATGCGCTAGGTGGCTGCCTACACGAGCGGTCGCGGGCGATCTTCTGTACCTGGAGTTCGCCGGTTATGCGGCCTGTCATGATGCCGAGCGCGTCATCGAGGCGGCCGCCTATGAGCCCGAGGCCGATCTGCCCAACACACCCGACTCGGTTTTTTGCTCTCACGGCGCCGGCTACACGGTCAAATGGTACGACGTACCCGCCGCGGCGCACGTAAAGATCGATCCCACCACCTTCCGCCCCTGGCGAGCAGCAGACGCCGAGTTTTTCGGCCATAGGTGATAGAAGGGCTGCCTCTTTGTCACCTGCTGTTGGTATAACTCGGTATAAGTTGGTATAACTATAGGCAGCGTTTGCCAATCCGAGGAGGCCGACATGAATCCAAATCCCTTTAAGCCAACGGCCGGCAAGCGCCCTCCGATACTCATCGGTCGCGAGTCGGTCATCGAAGATTTTGAGGAAGGACTCGACAACGGCGCCGGAGCGCCGGGCAGGCTCATGCTCATTACGGGAAACCGCGGCTGTGGCAAAACGGTTCTCCTGCGGGAGCTGCAACGTCTAGCCAGCGAGCGCGGATGGGCGGTTATCTCCGATTCTGCTTCGCTTGGCTTATGCGACCGATTGGCCGACGCGCTTCGCTCGAATAAACCGTTGTGACGTCAATGGAGTTTGGGCCGTCGGTTTGGCCGGATGTCGGTCGAGGCGGCGCGAGCAAAGGGCGAAACGTTGCGAGGGCTGGTCAACGAGCGCCTCAAGAAGCTCGGTCCAGGCAAGGGCATACTGTTTGCGATTGACGAGGCACAATCTGCGTCTATCGAGGAACTGGCGGCTCTTGCCGTTCTCTATCAGCAGGTGCTCGGAGATCAGGATGCCACGGGCTTGTCCGATAGCGACCAGCGCGGTCTTGCGCTGGTGTTCGCCGGCTTACCCAGTATGGTTGACGATCTGCTCGAAGAGCCGAGCGTGACGTTTTTGCGGCGTGCCCAGCAGCGTACGCTGGGGGCGATATCTTTGCCCAAGGTGCGCGATTCATATATCCAGACGGTTAAAGACGCTGGCCTTTGCGTTGACGCGGAGACGGCGAACCTTGCGGCACACAAGAGCATGGGGCATCCCTATATGGTTCAGCTGGTGGGCTATTACATGTGGCGCTCTGCTGTCCGGCGTGACTCACAGGTCATCGAAAGGCGCGATGTCGAGGCTGGCTACGCCGATGCCGTCTCCGAGTCTACGAAGCGGTTGACGCACCTCTGTATTACGGGTTGCGCAGTCCGCAGCGCCTCTTTATCGAGGCCATGGCTATTGACGAGGGCAAGCCGACGCGCATGGCGGATGTCATTGAGCGCTGCGATCGTACCCAGAGCTGGGCGAGTAAATATCGCGCAAGCCTGATTCGCGAGCGTGTTATCGAGGCTGCTGGATACGGCCTCGTCCGGTTTAGCGTGCCCATGCTGGGCGAGTACATTCGCGACCGTATTTTATGGCACGAGTAATGTGACAAAGGGTCTGTCCCTTTGCCACGTTCGGCTAACAGGAAGGGGAGCGATGACGGTGTCGCAACAACCAAGCGCTATCGAAGTACGTGGCGCGCGTGTCCATAACCTTAAGGACATCGATATCGATATTCCGCTGGGAAGGCTCGTGGGCATTGCCGGCGTGTCAGGTTCGGGCAAGAGCTCGCTGGCGCTGGGGGTTCTGTATGCCGAGGGCTCGCGTCGTTATCTGGAGGCGCTCAGCACTTATACCCGCCGTCGTCTGACGCAGGCCGAGCACGCACAGGTGGACGAGGTGCTGCACGTGCCGGCGGCGCTCGCATTGCATCAGCGTCCTACGTGTGCCAGGCGTGCGCTCGACCTTTGGCACCATGACCGAGCTCAACAACAGCCTGCGCCTGCTCTTTAGCCGCTGCGCCCATCACGTGTGCCCGCATTTGCGGGACGCGTGTGGAGCCGAGCCTTAACGTGGCCGCGGGCCTGTCGCATCACGTGCCCCGCATGCGGCCGCGAGTTCTATGCGCCGGGTGCCGAGGACCTTGCCTTTAACAGTGGCGGCGCGTGTTCTACCTGCGGCGGCACCGGCGTCATGCGCGAGGTGGACGAGGCGAGCCTGGTGCCCGACGAGTCAAAGACCATCAACGAGGGCGCGGTGCTTCCCTGGGGCACGCTCATGTGGGACCTGATGAAGCAGGTGGCCGGCGAGATGGGCGTGCGTACCGACGTGCCGTTTAACCAGCTCACGCCTCAAGAGCGCGACATCGTGTTCCATGGCCCGGCAGTTAAGAAGCACATTCTCTACGTTCCCAAAAATGGCGAGGGCGCCACGCCGCTCGACTTTACCTATTACAACGCCGTCTATACCGTCGAGAATGCGCTCGCCAAGGTTAAGGACGATAAGGGGCTCAAGCGCGTTGCGCGCTTTTTGCGCGAGGGACCGTGCCGCGATTGCGGAGGCACGCGTCTTTCCGAGGCTGCGCGCCAGCCCCAGGTGCGCGGTATCAATCTGGCGCAGGCGGCGGCTATGACGCTGGGCGAGGCGATTGAGTGGGTGCGCGGAGTGCCCGCATCCTTGCCGACCGAGATGCAGCCCATGGCGACGGATATCTGCGATTCGTTTTTGAGCACGGCCCGTCGCCTGGTCGATCTGGGTCTCGACTACCTTTCGCTCGACCGCGCCGGCGCCACGCTTTCCACGGGTGAGCGCCAGCGCGTACAGCTTGCCCGCGTGGTGCGCAACCGATCGACGGGCGTGCTGTATGTGCTGGACGAGCCTTCGATCGGCTTGCATCCTGCCAATGTCGACGGCTTGGTGGGCGTGATGCGCGATCTGGTGGTCGACGGCAATACCGTGGTTGTTGTCGACCACGACACGCGCGTGCTGGCAGAAGCCGACTATCTGGTCGAGATGGGCCCCGTTGCGGGAGCAGGCGGCGGCCATGTAATCGCCGCCGGTACGGTATATGAGGTCGAGCAATCGCAGGCAGCCGCATCGCGCCGTTCTTGCGCTCGGACCCCAAGCGTCTGCGCCCGCAGGTGGCTGACGACGAAATGTTCGACCTAGGCCATATCCACATGGCGACCGATGCCATCCATACCGTCAAACCGCTCGAAGTCGATATCCCGCGCGGCCGCCTTGTCGCGGTGACGGGTGTTTCGGGTTCGGGCAAGACGACGTTGGTGCTCGAGACGCTCATCCCGGCGCTCAAGGCACAGGCAGCCGGTGAGCGCCTGCAGAGCAGCGTGTCGTGTCGATGCCGAGGGCATCGCGCGCGCCAACCTGATTGACGCCACGCCCATCGGCGCCAACGTACGCTCGACGGTAGCGACCTATGCCGACATCCATGATGAGCTGCGCCGCGCCTTCGCCTGTCGCCCGAGGCCAAGGCGGCAGGATATAAAGCGGGTGCCTTTAGCTACAACACTGGCGCTTTGCGCTGCCTACGTGCGATGGCACGGGCTCGATATCGCTCGACGTGCAGTTTTTGCCCGATGTCGAGATCGTCTGCCCTGCATGCCACGGCTCGCGTTATGCAGACGCGGCCTCGCATATTCATCGCGAGGGCAAGGACGGCAGCCTGCTTACGTTGCCGCAGCTCATGGATATGAGCGTGGATGAGGCCCTCGACGCGACCGTCGGACTCAAGAAGGTTCAGGTGCGTTTACAGACCTTGCACGACCTGGGCTTGGGTTATCTCACGCTTGGTGAGCCCACGCCGGCGCTTTCGGGCGGCGAGGCGCAGCGCCTTAAGCTTGCGAGCGAGATGGGCCGCGTGCAGGACGATGCCGTATTCGTATTCGACGAGCCCACGATTGGCCTGCATCCGCTCGATGTTCAGGTGTTGCTGAGTGTGTTTGATGGCCTTGTTGCCAAGGGCGCCACGGTTATCGTGATCGAGCACGACCTCGACCTTATCCGTAACGCCGATTACGTGATCGACATGGGCCCGGGCGGTGGCGATGCCGGCGGGCAGGTCGTCTGCGCCGGCACGCCGGGCGACATCGCAGTCTGCCCCAAGAGCATTACCGGCTGCTACCTATAACCGAATGTGACAAAGGGACAGTTCCTTTGTCACATTCCCGAAAAGCCTGTTTGGCGCAGGGCCTCGTAGAGGACGATGGCAGCGCTGTTGGAGAGGTTGAGGGCGCTGATGCGGTAGTCGTCCGGATTGACGAAGTTGCCGCAGATATCCTGCTGAAGGATGGCCTCGTGGCTGTCCTCGGTATGTCCGAGCGACTCTTCGTGGGCTCCCCAGGCCTCGGCATTATCGAGTGAGTCGCAATCGCGCAGCATAGGAATGCGCTCGCAGCGCTCAGGCGCCGCTGCGAGCAGCTCTTCGGGAATCCCCGAGCTCTCGCTGCCAAAGACCAAATAGTCACCGTCGCGGTAGGTGCTTTGCGCATAGGTACGGCGCGCCTTTTTGGTCAGAAGATGCAGACGCTCGTCGGCGGGGGAAAGGCCGTTGCGCGCAAGGAAATCCTCCCAGCCGGCATATGTCGTCACGTCTAGGTTCTGCCAGTAGCCCAGGCCGGCGCGACGCACCGTCTTGTCATCGAGCGAAAAACCCAGCGGCTCCACCAAGTGCAAGTGGCACCGGTGACCACGCAGGTGCGGCCGATGTTGCCCGTATTGGCCGGAATCTCGGGTGCATACAGCACGATATTGAACATGAATCTCCTTGGCTCAGAATGAAAAACCACCACGAAGGGGACAGGCACCTTCGTGGTGGTTTGGCGGTTACGTAGGCGGAAAAATGCCCGCTTGGATAAACCTAGGCGCGGTGCCAGTCGGTCAGGCAGGCATCGAGGGAGGCGATGAGCGCGTCTTTGTCCATGTGACGGCCGATGATGCACAGGCTCGTCATGCGGTCGCCCGTCTCGTCGTCCCAAATCTGCATGATTTCGGGGTTCTCGTCGATAATCTTCTGCTTCTCGCCCTCGGGCGCAGAATCGACAAACAGGCCGTTTTCCATCAGACGCATCTGGTGGCCGGCCTGCTCGAACATGTAGCACATGTCCGGATCGCCGGTCTGCCACAGCGGACCCTTGACGCGAATGACTTCGTCGGGCCACTCCTGCTCAACAAAATCGGTGAACTTCTGCAGGTCAAACGGCTTGCGGCGCGAGTACACAAAGGTCTCGATGTCGTACTCGAGCACCTCGGGGTCGTCGTGCTCCTCGGGATGCTCCATGGCCTCGATCCAGGCGGCGGAGTTGTAGGCGCGCATAAAGTCGAAGCGGTCGGTGTCGAGCAGCTCCTCCATGGGGACTCGCCGTTTTGAGCCTCGACAATCACGGCGTCCTTCTGCAGGCTGCGCACGATGGCTTTGAGCTCTGCGATCTGCTCGGGGGTGGACGGTGTCAGTCTTATTAAGAATCAGCGTGGAGCAAAACTCGATCTGCTGGATGAGCAGGCTCTCGATGTCATCCTCGTCAATGTCCTCGGCCAGCAGGTCGCGACCGCCGTTGAACTCGTCGTACATGCGGGCGCAGTCGACCACGGCCACGATGTTGTCGAG
>ENA-OQDD01000850-OQDD01000850.1-human-gut-metagenome-genome-assembly--contig:-NODE-850-length-11161-cov-5.079844_pt1 | contig 11161 bp, 13 predicted proteins | sample MGYA00242507_ERZ504598 | MGnify/ENA primary metagenome ERZ504598 (study PRJEB26092, sample SAMD00036318) | human gut metagenome | host: Homo sapiens | study: EMG produced TPA metagenomics assembly of... | reverse complement strand
AGAGAACATCCCCGGCGGCGATGCATCTTGCAAAAGGCATGAAGCCGCCCCACACGAATGCGCTCTGTGCGGGAAGCATTCCAAATCAGAAGATTGCCGTCGCAGCCGCCACTGCCAGCACGATGATGCCCAGCACGATGCGTAGGCACCAAAGAACTTGAAATCGTGGCGCTTGACGTAATCCATCAGGAAGCGGATGGCGGCGAGGCTCATGCCAAAGGCCACCACACAGCCCACTGCCAGCACAGCCACCTCGGTGCCGGTCATCACAGAACCGCCGACAACGAACTTGACCACCTTGAGCAGGGATGCGCCCGCCATGACCGGGATGGCCAGATAGAAGGTGAACTCTGCCACACAGCGCGGGACAGGCCCAGCAGCAGGCCGCCCACGATGGTGGCACCGGAGCGGGAGGTGCCCGGAATGATGGCCAGACACTGCCACAGGCCAATGATGATGGCATCGCGGTAGGTGATCTGCTCCAGTCGGCTCACGTGCGGCGCGGCGCGGCGGTTCTCCACAACAAAGAACAGCGCGCCGTACAGAATGAGCATCGCGGCAACCGTGATGTAATTGTAGAAGTGAGCTTCCATCCAGTCGTCCAGCGGGCTGATGATGAGCACCGGGATCGTGGCCGCTACCACCTTGAACCACAGGCTCCACACGCTGGGCTTGGAAATGACTCTGCCTGCTTCATGCCAAAGGGCCACAGCTTGCCCCAGAACAGCACCACCACGGCCATGATGGCACCCAGCTGGATGACCACACGGAACATGGACATGAACTCTTCGCTTGCGTTGAATTTGATGATCTGTTCCAGCAGGATCATATGACCGGTGGACGAAATGGGAAGCCACTCGGTAATGCCCTCCACAATGCCCATCAGGATGGCTTTGATGATCTCAAAAAACGTAAGTACCCCTCCTTGTGCACAAAGGCACAGCAGCTTATTTTCTTCCAGTATACCATACTATGTCTCTGCACGCACGCAGAATGCGAAAATTTTTACGCCCGCCGCCACTTTTGCCCTGCAGGCTGTTACTGCGCTGGGAAATGTGTTATACTGATGCAAAGACCCTTTTCCTTCTATTTTATCCGCAAATCAAAACAGAGTTTAAACACCCTTGGTATTTTTGTTGAACTATTCTACAACGAGGTGAATCCATATGAATATTCTGGTGATCGGCTGCGACCAGGTGGGCGCTTCCCTCATCCGCGATCTGGAACGCATCGGCCATGATATCTCGCTGATTGAAAAAGATCCCGAACAGCTCAAGCGTCTGGATGCCTTTGACGACTACAGCTTTGGCGGCACGGCTCTGGTGGGCGACCCCACGACCCGGATACCCTGCGGCAGGGCGGCATTGACAGCTGCGATGCCGTGGCCGCTGTGAGCGAGGACGACTCGGTAAACCTGATGGCGGCACAGATCGCAAAAAGCATCTTCCGCCGTGAGAAGGTGATCTGCCGCGTGTCCGACCCGCACCTGCAGGTGCTGTACCACAAGGCTTACGAGATCGACACCATCTGCCCCACGGTGCTCACCGAGCAATCGGTGTTCCGCGCACTGGCAAAGTAAAAAGTGAGGGAAGCATATGAAAGTTTGTATCGCAGGCGGCGGCAAGGTTGGTATGTATCTGGCCCAGAGCCTGCTGGCCCACCGCCACAAAGTGACCATCATTGAACCGCAGGAAATGCTGTGCCGTTCGCTGGCCGATTCGCTGGATATCCCGGTGATCTGCGGCGATGCCATCAGCTTTGACACCATGCGCACGGCCGACGTTGCCAGCTGCGATGCCTTTGTGGCCGTGACCGGTGCGGACGAGAACAACCTTGTGGCCTGCCAGATCGCAAAGCGGGAGTTTGGCGTGAACCGCACTGTGGCCCGGGCCTCCAACCCCAAGAACCGGGAGCTGCTGCACACCTTAGGCGTGGACACCGTAGTGTGCGGCACCGACAACCTGAGCCACATCCTTGAGCGCGAGATCGAGACGGATACCATCCGCCAGCTGCTCTCGCTGGGCGGCGGCACTGCCAGCCTGAACGAGATCCTGCTGCCGGAGAACTTCCAGTTTGCAGGGCAGGCGGTCAAGGACATCCCCATGCCGGGCGACGTCATTCTGGTGTGCATCACCCGCGATGCGGAGTTCATCATCCCCCACGGCAATACCACCTTACTGCCGTGGGACCGCATCCTCTGCCTGACGCAGGATGACACCCTGCACCTGCTGATGGATGCCTGGGGCCTTTCCGGCAAATGACCGAACGTGACCTGCTGCGCACGGCGCTGATCATCCCGCCCAAGGCCGGGCCGTGCTGTGCGTCTGGGCCGCTGTTCCCGGCGTGTTCTGCGCGCCTTTTGTGTTCTGGCAGAGCTGTTTGCCGGGTGTATTTTCTGTGCCCTGTGGGCGTGCCTTGTGTTCGCCGCGTGGGCAAGAGCCTGCAGCTTTACCGCAGTGCTCACCGCCCGGAACACTGCCGTGCGGGCCGGTATCGCCGTTCCCATCACTCGGCAGCTTCCCCGCCGGCCGTGACTGGCGTGTGGACCTGCGCACGCCGCTTCTGTGGCTGGCCGGGTGCAGCGTGCTGGTGGTGCACGGCCCGGGCGTACAGCTGTTCCTGCCGGGCGTGGATGCCCTGCAGGCGCAGGCCCTTGCCGCTGTGCTGATGGAGGAAACGCCATGACCGAACGCGGCTTCCACCCGTTTGCGGTGCTGCATTTTCTGCGCAAGACCATTCTGCTGTATCTGCTGCCGCTTTTGCAGGTGCTGTTTGCCCGCAACTGGGCGGCGCTGCACACGGCTCTGGTGCAGGGCGCGGCGCTACTGACAGTGCTTGCCGCTGTGAGCGCCGCCGTGCTGCACGCAGGCCGCTGGCGGGTGGATGCACAGGGAACCTGGCGGGTGCGCTGGCGGCTGGGCGTGCGGCTGGACCGTAGCCTGAAAGCCAGCCAGCTGGCAGCGCTCACCATCGAGCGGCCCCTGCTCTACCGGCTGGCCGGTGCCAGCCGGGTGGTGCTGTACCCTGCCGGGCAGAAGCGCACCCTGACCCTGCTTTTGAGCGCGCAGAACGCGCAGTTTTTAGCTGACCGCATGATGCCGCGCCGGGATGCTGTGGCCCACACCCCGCGCGGCGGCGAAAAGCTGGCCTTTGCGGTGCTGGGTGCCAACGGCCTTTCCACCCTTGCTTTGCTGGCGCTGGCCCTCAAACAGAGCAGGCCCTATGCGCCGGATGCCCAGACGGCGGCCTTTGCCCACCTGAACCGCATTGCGGCGTGGGCGGCGCGCTGGCTGCCCATGGGCACAGCATGGCTGCTGGTGCTGGGCGGTGTGCTGTTCTGCGCAAGCCTTGTGCGCAGTGCGGCCCATGCGGCCCATTACACCGTGTGGCGCACCGAGAGTCACCTTGGCAGCAGGGGCGGCTTTGTTCGCCGGTATGAGATGCGCCTTGCGCTGGAACATCTGAGCTATGCGGACCTGCGCCGCTCGCCTGCCACATGGGCGCTGGGCTGCTGCCCGGTGTTCGTTACAGCAGGCAGCTGCCAGCCGGAGATCCCGTTGCTGGTCTGGCGAGAGGACGGCCCTTTTCTACAGGAGCTGCTGCCCGGCTTTGCCCTGCCGCCAAAAGCCCCGGTGGACACCGCAGGCCGCAGCATCCCGGCGTTTTTTCTGCCTGCCGGCATCCCCTGCGGGCTGTGCCTGCTGCTGACAGCGGTATCCCGCTACACCCTGCCCGCCCTCACGGTGCCGCTGCTGGTGGTCGCCGCTGTGTTTGCGGCCCTGCTGGTGGGTGCGTACAACGGCTGGCGCAAAGAGGGCATCTGGCTGCAAAACGGCCGCCTGACCCTGCGCTGGCAGCACGGCTTCCATCTGCACGACATCTGCGTGCTCTGCCCTGTTCCGGCCCTGACGGCCATGCAGTCGCCATGGGCCGCGGCGGTGGGGCGCACCAATCTCACCCTCACCTTTCCGGGCGGGGTGAAGTGCAAGGTGCGCAGCGTAAAGTGCAGCGAACTGCCTTTTTTGCTTTTCTGAAACTGTAAGGAGTCTTTTTCTGTGATAAAAACTGTATTATTCGATCTGGACGGCACCCTTCTGAACACCATCGACGACCTTGCCGATGCAGGCAACTGGGTGTGTGCACAGCATGGCTGGCCCACCTTTACGGTGGAACAGTTCAAGCACATGGTGGGCAACGGCATCCCGAAGCTGGTGGAGCGCTTCTCGCCGGAAAATGCCCGCACGCCGGAGCAGCTGGCGGCCACACTGGCTGAATTCACTGCCCGGTACGACGCCCACAAGGAGGACAAGACGGCTCCCTATCCCGGCATCCCGGAGCTGCTGGACGAGCTGCGGGCACAGGGTGTTCAGTGCGCAGTGTTCTCCAACAAGGCCGACCCGCTCTGCGGCAAGATCATCGCCCACTATTTCGGCACAGGCCGCTTTGACGCTGTGCGCGGCAGCAGGCCCGGCGTGCCCACCAAACCGGACCCCGCCGGGCTGTATGCGCTGATGGACGAGATCGGTGCAGACCGCTCTGCCACCCTTTTTGTGGGCGACAGCGATGTGGACATCCTCACCGGACACAATGCCGGACTGGCCGCCATGGGCGCGCTGTGGGGCTTCCGGGGCCGCGCAGAACTGACCGCTGCCGGTGCGGATGCACTGGCGGCAGTGCCGGAGGATATTTTTACCTATATCCAGAAGAGTTGACGATTTAGAATGCCTCCGTTTTACTCTGGGCATGTTTAGCGGAAAATTTATTTTTATTTGCAGCTCAGAAATCTGCGGATTTTTCTGAGCTGCTTTTTCACGGGGTAGGGTCGTGGCGGGAAGCGGCATCTGCTGCTGTCGGCCTGCGGCCGTCGCGCAGCGACTTCTGATTGGCGGAACCCAAAAAGCGGTTAAGAGATCTTCACGCCGAACAGGCGGGAATCTCCAGCTTTTTGGGGTGGAGTCTACTGCTTTGGGATTATTAAGGGCGAGTAGCCCTTAATTCGTGCCTCCCGCGCTTCGAAAGTAGCGGGTGCTTTTCTGGTTCTCTTTTGGTCACGCAAAAGAGAACATACCCGGCGGAGAACGACTTCATAAAAGCCACACAGCCTATCCCCTACTCGAATACGCTCTGCACGGGAAGCAACACGCAAAAAGGCGAGCCGCCCAATGGGCGGCTCGCCTTTTGTGTTCTTCGGGGTAACTCTATCAGCCCAGAGTGACTTCCTGGATCTTGGAGGAAGCGAACTCGAAGGGCCAGACGGTCTTCCACTCCTGATCCTGCACCTGTGCGATAGCAACAGAAGCGTAGGTGTTGTCACGGTAGTGCTTTGCGCCGCCGATCTCGTACTCGGGAGCGAACTCGATCTTGGAGTAGGGCAGAACGATCTTGCGGCCGCCCTCGAATGCACCGTCGATGGACAGCTCTGCCAGAGCGTCGCGGACAGCGGCGCCGTCGGTGGAGCCGGCCTTCTCGATGGCGGTCTTGAACAGCCACACAACGGTGTAGGACTCAGCAGAGTGGCCGTTCATGTTGACATTGTAGACCTTCTTGAAGTCCTCGTTGATCTCCACGCCGTTGGTCAGGTCGGGGTTGAACTCAACAACAGAAGCCACGCCGTTTGCGGATGCGCCCAGGTTCGGGATGAAGGAAGGATCGGTGAAGCCGTTTGCCTTGGCAACGATCATCTTTGGCTTGTAGTTCTGCTCCTTCAGGGTCTGGACGAACAGAGTAGCGTCGCCGATGTAGGAGTCGCACAGGATGGCATCGGGATCAGCCTGCTTCAGAGCCAGGACCTGAGAGGACAGGTCGGTAGCGTTGGAGCTGTAGTCCACTTCGGCCACAACATCCAGACCGTAATCGGGTGCGAACAGGTTGACGCAGCGGATCAGCTCCTGACCAATGGCAGCCTTATCGGTGAAGATGGCGACCTTCTTGATCTCGTTGCCGGTCTGCTCCTTGGAGTCCTGCAGATACTTCAGCATATCTTCCACGTAGACGGAGTTCAGCGGGCACAGACGGAAGAAGTAATCGTAGTCCTTGTGGTCCTCGTCGGTCAGACGGTCCAGCGTGGAGATAGCGGTGATCATGGGGATGCCGTACTGCTGGCAGACCTGAGCCACGACCTCGGTAACAACGGACATGTGGCAGCCCATAATGACGTTGACACCTTCCTGAGTGATCAGGCGCTCTGCCTCAGACTTACCGGTGGCTGCGTCGCCTGCGTGATCACCGCGGACAACTTCCAGCATCTGACCGTTCACGCCGCCTGCCTTGTTGATCTCATCCACTGCGAAGTCGATGCCGCGCAGGATGTTCTCGCCGATGGCTGCGTTGCCGCCGGACATTGCGTAGATGGTGCCGATCTTGATGGTATCACCGCTGGCTGCTGCAGTGCTGCCGGATGCTGCGGTGCTGGTAGATGCTGCAGTGCTGGTGGAAGCGGAAGAGCCGCCGCAGGCGGTCAGAGCAGCTGCGCTGCCCAGAACAGCGGATGCCTTCAGGAAGCTTCTACGAGAGATCTTTTTCATAATTGTCCTCCAATTCTGTTTGTAAAAAACAGCTTGTTAATCCGAGATGCCCCGCCGCACCGTGTGAAGTAGTGCCTGCCGGACATCCAGTTTCCAAAATCAGATGCCGAGGTACGCCTTCTTGACGTGCTCGTTTGCCGAAAGCTCGGCGGCGGTTCCTTCCAGTGCCACGCGGCCGTTCTCGATGACATAGCCGCGGTCAGCCGCTGCAAGGGCTTTGGTGATATCCTGCTCCACCAGCAGAACCGAGATGCCGTCATTCTTCACCATGGTCTTGGCCACTTCCAGAATGTCGTCCACGATGTTGGGGGCAAGGCCCAGACTGGGCTCGTCCAGGATCAGCAGCTTGGGCATGCCGATCAACGCACGGGCCACGGCCACCATCTGCTGCTCGCCGCCGGACAGAGTGCCGGCAGCCTGCTTTGCACGCTCGCGCAGTTTGGGGAACCAGTTATAGCACTTTTCCAGATTTTCTGCAAAATGCGCCTTGGTCTCCTTATTGAATGCACCCAGTTCCAGATTTTCCAGCACGGTCATCTCGGTAAAGAGCTGACGGCCTTCCGGCACCTGCACGATGCCGCTGTCCAGAATAACGCGGGAGCTTTTGCCGGAGAGGTCCTCCCCGTTGAACTCCACCTTGCCGGAGCTGGCCTTGACCATGCCTGTGATGGTGCGCACATGGTGGTCTTACCGGCACCGTTGGAGCCAAGGATGGCAACGATCTCGCCATCCTTCACCTCAAAGCCGATGTCCCACAGGATGTTCACAGAGCCGTAACCGGCGTTCAGACCTTCAACTTTAAGCACTTGCGCCCTCCTTTTTGGTGCCCAGATACACCTCCATGACGTAGGGATCGTTCATGACCTGCTCGGGCGTGCCCTCAGCGATCTTTTCGCCGTGGTGAAGGACGATGACCTTCTCGCACAGGCTCACGACCGCCTTCATGATGTGCTCGATGAGCAGGATGGTGACACCGGACTCGTTGATCTTGCGGATCAGCTGGATGGCCTCTTCGGTCTCAGCCGGGTTCAAGCCTGCCATGTTCTCGTCCAGAAACAGCACTTCGGGCTTGGTGGCCAGAGCGCGGGCCATCTCCAGACGCTTCTGGTCCGGCGTGCCCATGTCCTTGGAGATCACATGACGCTTTTCGTACAGGCCGGTGAAGTGCAGCACCTCCATGGCGCGCTCCTTGGCCTCTTTTTCGCTCTTTGCACCGGCGTGGCCGAAGTAGGCGGCGGCGGTGACGTTATCCAGAACGCTCAGGTTCTTCAGAGGTTTCATGATCTGGAAGGTGCGGGCGATTTTCATGTTGGTGTACTCATACGCCTTTTTGTTGGTGATGTCCTCACCATTGTAGAAGATCTTGCCTTCGGTGGGCGGGTAGTAGCCGCAGATCATGTTGAAGGTGGTGGATTTACCAGCACCGTTGGGGCCGATCATGCCGGTGATGGAGCCTTTCTCCACCGAGAAAGAAACATCATGCACGGCGGTCAGACCCTTGAACCGCTTGGTCAGGCCCTGGACTTCAATAATTAGGCTTTTCTGCATGATTACTTCCCTCCCTTGTCTGCCATCAGCTCATACTCTTCCAGCACGTCCAGAGACGGCTTTTTGAGGATCTTTTCATCGATGAAGGTCTTGACCTTCGAGTTCATGTACCAGCCCAGAATACCGGACGGACGGAAGCGGATGACCACGATCAGCACGATGGCATACATCAGCATGTTGATGCCGGGCAGGATGGCGGCAAAGTTTGCACGCAGCAGTTCGCTCAGCGGGATCATGATGAGGCCGCCGATCAGCGGGCCTTCGATGTAGGCAGCGCCGCCCACGACTGCCGGCAGCACGATCTCAGTGGACTTGGACTGGATCATAATATCGGGGTCGATGTAGCGGATGTAGCTGACGTAGAAGAAGCCGACCAGACCGGCAATGATGGCCGAAATGACGACCGCGATCACCTTGTACTTGGTGGGGTTGATGCCGATGGCGGCGGCAGCGTCCTCATCCTCGCGGATGGTGCGCAGCGCAAAGCCCAGCTTGGAGCGGCCGATCTTCTTCATGATGAGGTAAACGCCCACCATCATGATGAAGCCGATGTAGTAGTACGGCACCTTGCTGGTAAAGCGGAACTGCGCAAAGGAGTCCTTGCCGAAGGGCAGGCCCACACCGGATGCGCGGCCGAAGAACTCCGAGTTGATGATGAACTGACGGATGGACTCGGCAAACGCGATGGACACCAGCGTGAAGTAGGGGCCGCGCAGGATCAGGCTGGGGAAGAAGATGACACCGGCCACAACGCCCACAACGAGCATATCCAGCACAGCGGCCACCCAGGGGTTCATGCCCGTCTTTGTGACCACCAGACAGCACACATAGGCACCCAGACCCATGTAAGCGGCCAGACCCAGCGAGTTCTGGCCGGTGATGCCGCCCAGAATGTTCCATGCCATGGACAGGGTGGACATATAGAAGGTGAGAACGAAAATGTTGATGATGTAAGGTTTATCCACGACCAGCGGGATCGCTGCGAAGATGGCGACGATGATAGCCAGAACGATCGCCAGATTGCGGTGATAGGTTTTAACTGCTTTTCTGGTATCCATCTTATCGCCTCCTCAGAATCATGACCTGACGCACGACCAGAATGATGATGAAGGTGACGAACACGATCATATCACTGTAGGACGGCTGATGAACAATGCACTCATCTGCTCCAGCAGGCCCAGGAAAATACCGGCGAAGAATGCACCGGGGATGGAGCCCAGACCGCCCACGACCACGACGATCAGTGCGCGGAAGCCGAAGCTTGCGCCTGCGGTGGGATAGATGGTGTAGAACTGGGTCAGCAGAGAGCCGGCGATACCGGCCAGAGCAACGCCCAGACCATAGGTCAGGATGTAAATTTTCTTGACGTTGATGCCCACGACCTCGGCACCGATGGGGTTCTGGGAAACGGCGCGGATCTGCTTGCCGGTGGTGGAATACTTGAGGAAGGCAAACAGCGCAATGGCGACCACGATCAGGATCAGGAAGCTGACCAGACGCGGCAGCGCAATGGTGACCGGGCCAAGCGGGATATAGGTCTGCGAATAAGGGGTAATGATCTTATAATAGGTAGAACCAAAGATGACCAGAGCGCCGTTGGTGAGCAGCAGGCCCAGACCGACGGTGAGGAACAAAAGGTTCGTAAAGCTCTTGGTCTTGAGCGAAGGGGTGATCAGAGTGGACTGGATCAGCGCACCCAGACCGAACATGAGCACTGCAACGATGGGAAGGGCTACATAGGGATCCACCCCAAAGTAGGTATACAGAACATAGGTGATGTACATGCCCACCATCAACATTTCGCCGTGGCAGAAGTTGACGATGTTCATAACACCGAAAATGATGTTCTGGCCCATACCCATCAGGGAGTAGAAACCGCCCAGCAGGATCCCGTTTACCAGTGCTTGCAAAAAGACTTCCATTGACATCCTCCCGTTCTAAGCATCAGGCGATGGGAACAGATGATGCAAAAACTGCACGCTGCATCCGCCACCGGCCCGTACTCGTGATTGAAAACCGCCCTTGTGGACTCCATTTCCTCCCTTCTGCTCGTATAATTGGTATATCATCTGTGTTGTAACGTAAGTGCAGCCTGTATACAAGATATTATTTCTACCAAACTTTGTCATGAATTTATATGGAAAGTGCTAGAATATTCCAGAGTTTTTGGTGTGCAAGTCAATTTTCGCAGTTAAAAATGGAGGATTGATGTCTCATTGACATAATTTTGTTACTATTTCAGGCCGGAAATTTACGGAAAATGCAGAAAAACCCGGCAGAAGAGCACCTGAACGTGTTCCCCTGCCGGGCTTTTTATCCATAAAATGGCATGTGGTATTCAAGATGAAGGCGCGCCGCCGCCCTGTCTCGGGTTGTGGTTCCCGTGCGGGTCAAATTAAAAACGCCCTTGCGCATTGCAGCGGCAGCAACCACGGTAGACATTCCTAGCCGTTGGGACCTGCAACAACGACGACCGCGGCCAGGGGCCGATGCAGGGAGGAGTTGTTGGGGCAGCGGCCAGCAAGACGCAAGTGCCGCCCAAGGCACGCGCGGATGCTGGGAGCCGCAACCCGGGGCACTAAAAAAGAGCCCACTGGGCTGATTGCTTACCCTGCTGCGCAGGGCCGTGCTGTTCGATTCCCGTACGGGTCAAATTAAAAATCCCCCGAGCGAATGCAGCGGCAGCAACCACATTAGACATTCCTACAGGATGGGACCCAAACACTAAAAAAGAGCCCACTGGGCTCTTTTTTGCCGCCTGCGGGCGGCCGTGTTCCTTCGATTCCTCGTACGGGTTGCATGAAAAAATCCCTGATCCTAAGATCAGGGATTTTATTCATGACCGTACGGGAATCGAACCCATGTTACAGCCGTGAAAGGGCCGTGTCTTAACCGCTTGACCAACGGGCCTTAGAAATACAGAGCTTCGCTAAAACCTCCGACTTCCATCGTCCACTACTGCAGACGACCGTCCCCTAACCTTAGCGAAACTCTGTAAAAGTGGTAGCGGTAACTGGATTTGAACCGGTGACACTTCGGGTATGAACCGAATGCTCTAGCCAACTGAGCTATACCGCCACATATTGTTT
>ENA-OQDD01000849-OQDD01000849.1-human-gut-metagenome-genome-assembly--contig:-NODE-849-length-11167-cov-1.446920_pt1 | contig 11167 bp, 13 predicted proteins | sample MGYA00242507_ERZ504598 | MGnify/ENA primary metagenome ERZ504598 (study PRJEB26092, sample SAMD00036318) | human gut metagenome | host: Homo sapiens | study: EMG produced TPA metagenomics assembly of... | reverse complement strand
GTTGATGATCTGGTAGCAAGATTACAGGAAGAAACAGTTGCATTATATGAACAGAAAGAAAAAGAATTCGAAGACTTTGATCTTCGTGAGATTGAACGTATTATCTTACTGAAAGTCATCGACCGCAAGTGGATGGATCATATTGATGATATGGATCAATTAAGAGAAGGAATTGGTCTTCAGGCATATGGACAGAGAGATCCAGTTGTTGAATACCGTATGGCTGGATTTGAGATGTTCAATGATATGACAAAGGCAATTCAGGAAGAGACAACAGGTGCACTGTTCCACGTACAGGTTGAGCAGAAGATCGAGAGAGAAGAAGCTCCAAAGATCACTGGAACAAACAAAGATGCAGAAGTTGAGAAGAAGCCTTATGTAAGAAAAGGAGCAAAAGTCGGCAGAAATGATCCTTGCCCATGTGGAAGTGGTAAGAAGTATAAGAACTGCTGCGGAAGGAATAAATAAGGAGTTTTTTATCAATGATTGAAGACAGAACAATTAAAAATATAAATTAAACTCTTTCAGGAACCACTAGAAGATCTTAGTGGTTCCCTTGCGTTAGAAGCAAAAAAAGAGAGAATTGATCAATTAGAACTGAATATGGAAGAACCAGGATTCTGGGATAATGTTGAGGAATCCCAGAATGTTATGAAAGAAGTCAAAAGCCTGAAAGGTGTCGTGGAAGAATATGATGATCTGAAAACAAAATATGAAGATATCGAGACTTTGATCGATATGGCAGAAGAAGATGAAGATGCCGATCTGATCGAAGAAGCCACTGCTTTGATGGATGAATTTGAAAAACATATGAGGAATTACGTATTCAACACTGCTAACAGGTGAATATGATAAGGATGATGCAATTCTTACACTACATGCAGGGGCAGGTGGAACAGAGTCTTGCGACTGGGCAGGAATGCTATACCGTATGTTCACAAGATGGGCAGGAAAGAAAGGTTATGGAACAGAAGTTCTTGATTATCTTGATGGGGATGAAGCAGGAATCAAATCTGTTACTGTGAAGATCACGGGAATGAACGCTTATGGATATTTACGATCTGAAAAAGGTGTTCACCGTCTTGTCCGAATTTCTCCATTCAATGCAGCAGGAAAACGACAGACATCGTTTGCATCCTGTGATGTAATGCCAGATATCAAAGATGATATAGAAGTTGAGATTGCAGATGAAGATATCCGGATTGACACATATCGTGCAAGTGGAGCTGGTGGACAGCATATCAACAAAACAGATTCCGCAATCCGTATTACGCATTTACCAACAGGAATTGTTGTACAGTGCCAGAATGAGCGTTCACAGCACAAGAACAAAGATCAGGCAATGAAGATGTTAAAGACAAAACTGTATCTGTTAAAACAGCAGCAACATTTGGAAAAATTATCAGATATCCGAGGTGATGTTGGGGATAATGGATGGGGAAACCAGATCAGATCCTATGTCCTGCAGCCTTATACAATGGTAAAAGACCACAGAACAAACTTTGAAAGCGGAAATCCAAGCGCTGTATTAGATGGGGATCTGGATGGATTTATGAATGCCTATCTTGCATGGGATAACAACAGTAAGAAGGAAGAAAATTAAACAGAAAACTTCCGGTCAGATCATGTATTTATTTTAAAACCAAATTTTCTATTGCATCATAAAAATATCTGTGGTAGTATTTTGTGCAAAGACAACTGTACACCACAGGAAAACAAAAGGAACCAGACATGAAAGAAACCAACTATTATGTAATTAAAAAGAAAGCAGTTCCAGAAGTGTTGTTAAAGGTGTTAGAGGTCCAGAAACTGTTAGATTCAAAGAGAGCAGTTTCTGTATTAGAAGCTACAGAGAAGGTGGGAATCAGTCGAAGTTCTTATTATAAGTATAAGGATGATATTTTCCCATTTTATGCTGGTAAGAAAGGACGTAGTATCACATTCGTGATCGAAGTCGATGACCAGCCTGGCGTTATGGCTCGATCCTTAACATTTTTGCACTTTATAAGGCAAATATCCTGACGATCCACCAGAGTATTCCAATTAATGGAAAGGGACTCTTAACAGTCAGTGTTGACATCGAAGACAGCGAGACGGATGTCTCGGCTATGATTCAGGATGTTGAGAAGATAGAAGATGTATCTTATGTAAAAATAATTGCAATGGAATAGATGTATAAATATACATGACACATTTTTGGAGGACAGAATGAAATACGTTATTGTTTTAGGAGATGGAATGGCTGACGAGCCAATCGAAGCAGCAGGTGGGAAGACACCACTTCAGTTAGCAGACAAACCAGTGATGGATGAGATGGCGAAAGTTTCCGAACAGGGAATCGCTTATACAGTACCATCCAATTTACCAGCAGGAAGTGATGTGGCGAACCTTTCTATGTTAGGTTATGATCCACAGGTTTACTATTCTGGAAGATCACCACTGGAAGCGTTAAGTATCGGTGTTGATATGAAAGATACAGATATTGCACTTAGATGTAACGTTGTAACCGTATCTGAAGACGAAGATTATGAAGATAAGACGATCATCGACCACAGCGCAGGAGAGATCACTTCTGAGGAAGCAGCGATCCTGATCGAAGCTGTGAGAAAAGAATTAGAAGATGATGAATATAAATTTTATCCGGGAGTCAGCTACCGCCATTTAACGATCTGGGATCATGGAGAAGTAGTCGAACTTGTACCACCTCATGATGTTTTAGGACAGAAGATCGGGCAGTATCTTCCAAAGCAGGAGAAGCTAAAAGAGATGATGGAAAAGAGTTTTGATATCTTAAATCATCATCCGATCAATGAAGCAAGAGCTGAGAAAGGCTTGAATAAAGCAAACAGCATCTGGTTCTGGGGAGCAGGGACGAAACCGGCACTGGACGATTTTAAAGAGAAGACTGGAATGAATGGAGCTATGGTATCTGCCGTCGATCTGTTAAAAGGAATCGCAGTTGGAGCAAACATGAGAAATCTTGATGTAGAGGGTGCCAATGGTGGTCTTGACACGAATTATTATGGGAAAGCGATGGCAGCAGTTGAAGCACTACTTGAAAAAAATGATGATTTCGCTTATATTCATGTAGAGGCACCTGATGAGATGGGTCATCAGGGAAGTCTTGAGAATAAGATCAAAGCAATCGAACATCTTGATAAAGAAGTTGTGAAGGTTGTCAAAGAAGAACTTGAGAAAGCTGGAGAGGATTTTAGAATTCTGATCGGACCGGATCATCCGACACCAATTGCGATCCGTACCCATTCCAAAGAACCGATACCATTTATGATCTACGACAGCACGAAAGATTATGAAGGTCAGGAAGAGTACAGCGAAGAAGCAGCGAGAGAGACAGGAATTGTCATTTCCCACGCTTATGATTTAATGAATCGGTTATTACAAAATAAGAGAAATAATTTTAGGAGGCACAAGATGCTAGTAGTTAAGAAATTTGGTGGTACTTCTGTAGGAAATAAAGATCGTATCATGAACGTTGCAAAAAGATGTATTGAAGATTACAAAAAGGAAATGATGTTGTTGTTGTCTTATCAGCAATGGGTAAGATGACAGATGAACTGATCGCAAAAGCAAAGAGATCAATCTAATCCATCCAGAAGAGAGATGGATATGTTATTAACAACAGGAGAACAGACTTCTGTATCATTAATGGCAATGGCAATGGATTCTCTTGGAGTTCCTGCTGTTTCTCTAAATGCATTCCAGGTAGCAATGCATACAACTTCTGTATACAGCAATGCAAGAATCAAAAGAATCGATACAGACCGTATCATGAATGAATTAGAACAGAGAAAGATCGTAATCGTTACAGGATTCCAGGGAGTTGACCAGTTCGATAACTACACAACACTTGGACGTGGTGGATCTGATACAACAGCTGTAGCACTGGCAGCAGCGTTACACGCAGATGCATGTGAGATTTATACAGACGTAGACGGAGTCTATACAGCAGACCCAAGAAAAGTATCAGAGGCTAAAAAATTAAATGAGATCACATATGATGAGATGTTAGAAATGGCAACACTCGGAGCAGGAGTACTTCATAATCGTTCTGTAGAACTTGCTAAGAAACATGGAGTTGCCTTAGTTGTTAGATCAAGTCTTACAACAGAAGAAGGAACTGTCGTAAAAGAAAGCGTAAAATCAAGAGACAACGAGATCAGCGGTGTAGCAGGAGATGATGATGCAGCAAGAATCGCAGTTATGGGAATCGAAGATACACCAGGTATGGCATTCAAGATCTTCAATGTATTAGCAAAGAAAAATGTAAACGTAGATATGATTTTGCAGTCAGTTGGACATAATGACAAGAAAGATATCTCCTTCACAGTCAAAGAAGAAGAATTAGATATCGCAGTTAAAGCATTAGAAGATTACCTTCCAGACAGCTATTATGAAGAGATCAAAGCAAGCAAAGAAGTTGCCAAAGTATCAATTATCGGAAAAGGATTATTAAACCACTATGGAATGGCAGCTCGTATGTTTAACGCTTTATATAAAGCAGATGTAAACATTCGAATGATCTCTACATCTGAGATCCGTGTTACAGTGCTTGTAAACCAGGAAGATATGGTGAAAGCAATGAATGCAGCACATGAAGAATTTGAGATGTAAAATTTAATTTTGTAAGTTGTCCAACTGTAGATTTCAAGTATATGATAAAAATAAATAAACGATCGGAAGAGCAGCTAGAGAATTTTACTCACGTTTTTTGCAGATCGCTGATCCGCCGGCTTTCCTTGCGTAACTCGCCTTCAAAGTATTGAAAACAGAACTCTTTGAGGCTCAAACAACGCACCAAGCCGGCTGCGAATCCGTAAAAACGTGGCAAATTCCAATGCTGCGCTTCCGATCGTTTATTTATTTTTATCATATACCTGAAGTCTAGAGTGTGGACAATTACAAGATTGGAAAATTCAAGCTGATAGATGTAGGTTAAACGTTATTGGTATTTATAATAAATATCTGTTTACCACTACAAAAATTGAAAACAGATAACCTTCAACATACAATCCTTCTGTTTGGAAATTTTTAATTTTATACGAGAATGTCTTCAGGTATTCATAAATATAAAGAAAGATAGAGGTACGAAATTCGTTTTTCGTACCTCTATCTTTCTTTATATTTTTATGAATACTTAATACATTTCCGTCATACAATTAAAATTTACACAGTTGCATGTGTAGATCTATTATCTGCTCCTTCATGCTTTTCTGGAACAGTTTCTTAAAGCAGGAAACTGCAACCATAAGTCCAAGTGCCATCAGAAGTAAAGCGACGATCAACTGTAATCCATCGATCATAAATACGAATCCGCCTGTTACAAAGATCTTTGTAAAGATTCCGATCACGGCCTGTACAAGGGCTGTAAATGTTACAACTAACATGATGCACATAGGTGCGTATAACATCCATCCTTTTCTTCCTGTTGTTAATAAGAAGACAGATAATGCGATCAATACCAAAGATGCTAATAACTGGTTTGCGGCTCCGAATAATGGCCAGATGTTGTTGTATCCACCTAAGCATAATAAGAATCCGAAGAATAATGTGATAACAGTTGAGAAATATTTGTTTGTAAATAATTTTCTTACCCCTGTAAGATCAGAGCCATCAGCAGCTTCTCCCATGAATAATTCCTGGAATGACATACGTCCGATTCTTGCTACAGAGTCAAGGGATGTTAATGCAAGTGCAGAAACACACATTGTCATAAAGCAAGTAGCTACATGTTTAGGGATTCCAAGTAGTGTTAAGAATCCAGCTACATTTCCTGAGAAGATCTGGAATGGTGTTCCTTCAGGCATTTTACCACCGACAGCTGCTGCACCGACAACAACTAAGGCGATAACACCTAATAAAGATTCTACCATCATAGATCCATATCCAACACAAAGCATGTCTTTTTCATTGCTGACTGTCTTAGATGATGTTCCGGAAGATACCAAACTGTGGAATCCTGAAACAGCACCACAGGCGATCGTGATAAATAATGTAGGGAATAAGCTTTTTCCACCAACATTAAATCCACTGAATGCTGGTAAGTTCATTGCTGGATGAGCAACAAATACACCAAGGACAGCACCGATGATCATTCCGACTAATAAGAAGGTACTTAAATAGTCACGAGGCTGCATCATTAGCCACATTGGCATAACAGATGCAAGGAATAAGTAAACCATAACGACTGCGATCCAAGTATTTTTTGTAAAATATAATGGGAAGGCAATACCAACGGCTAACATAACGAGCAGTAATACAAGTCCTGCAACAAATTCTACTTTCTGGTTTGGTTTTACATATTTTGTGAATAATCCGAAAACAACAGCTCCTAAGATAAATAACATGGAGATAGAAGCAGCGGCAGCGTTTGGTGAACTTTTAGCACCTGTTACTGTGAATCCGTTAAATGTTCCTGCAACCATATCTGTGAAAGCTGCGATTACAAGTAAAGTAAATAACCAGGAGAACAGAAGAAAATAATTTTCTTCCTGTTTTACCAATGTATTTCTCGATCAGGACACCCATGATTTTCCTTCGTTCTTTACAGAAGCGTAAAGAGCTGTAAAATCCTGAACGGCTCCGAAGAAGATACCACCGATCAACAGCCAGAGAAGAACTGGCAGCCATCCAAACATTGCGGCGATGATCGGTCCGGTAACAGGACCTGCACCTGCGATGGATGAAAATTGATGGGAAAATACAACGGCTTTTGGTGTCGGGATGTAATCTTCACCATCTTCGTGTGTGTAAGCTGGGGTTTTCGCTTTAGGATCGATTCCCCATGTCTTAGCTAACCAGCGTCCGTAAAGGGCATAACCAGCAACTAATACGACGATTGCGATTGCTACGATTGTTAAGCTATTCATTCTTAATCACTCCTCTTAAAATAAACTCTATCATAAAATAAAATGTATTCAAAACACAGGATACAATAAAAATGAGTAAAAAAAATCTCCCGAAATGCCTGCTCAGCATTTCAGAAGACGAATATTCTCCGCGGTACCACTTCTTTTTATTACTCAAATCGTAATCCCTTAGTCACATCATTTAATGTGCTCCTTGATAACGGAAGGATTCCGGTCGCACTTACTAATGAATCATCATGTTCAGCTGACTGCTCGCAGGGATATGGACATAAGTTCTTTATTGCCTCACAGCAACCGGCAACTCTCTGAAAAAGAATTCAAATATCAATGTGTCCTGCTCATTGCATTCTGTATTTCGTTGCATTCATAATAGTCCTGTAAAAAAAGAATGTCAAGAGAAAATAATGTTCTATTTTTGATACAATCAAGCCATTAAGGCTTTGCTTACTTCCTTAAGATTCATACCGTTAGAGCCTTTGATCAGTACGACATCATTCTTCTTTAAGTAAGTTTCAAGGAAAGCGATCAGTTCTCCGTTAGAAGAAAATGCACGGGTATGAAGAGAAGGATTTTCCTTCCATGCTTCCTCAATATAATGTCTGGAAAGTTCACCAGTGATAAAGAGATCTGTCACTTTTGTTGTAGCGATAAAACGTCCCACTTCTTTGTGGTATTCCGGTGAATCTGGTCCAAGTTCTAACATGTCAGATAAGACAGCGATCTTTCTTCCACGTGTCTTAAATTCAGATAAAATACTTAAACTTGCTTTCATGGAATCTGGGCTTGCATTATACGCATCATCGATCAGAATATAGTCGTTAACGTGGATAATATTCTGTCGCTGACCAGAAAATGTGGATAACTGTGCTTTGATAGCACTCATTGGAACATCATAGCGAAGTCCGATCGCAATGGCGGCTAATGCATTGGATACATTATGCTTTCCAAGTACATTTAAAGTGATAGGTTCTTTCATATCACCATAGTGGAATTCAAATAAAGTCTGTCCACCTTTTTCACGGATTTTTTCTGCACGGTAAGTACAATCATCTGCGAAACCGTAAAATTCATATGGTTTTTTGACATAATCGATATGTTTACGGATCATATCATTATCTCCATTTAAGAATAGGACACCATCTTCAGGCAGACCATTCTGGATATCTAATTTTTCGATACAGATATTGTCTCGTGAACCCATCATCTCAATGTGTGAAACACCAACATTTGTGACAACACCAACGTTTGGATGGATGATATTACCAAGAGTTGTGATCTGTCCCTTTTCACTCATTCCCATCTCAAGAACACCGATTTCATCTTCGGATGTCAGATGATCTAATGTTAATGGAACACCAACCTGACTGTTTTGATTGCCAATCGTTTCAAATACTTTGTATTTGCCCTTTAAAACATGTGCGATCATCTCGCGGGTTGTTGTTTTACCAACACTTCCAGTAACGCCGATGATCGGAAGAGACATTTTATTTCTGTAATAGGCAGCAATCTGCTGCATGGCTGTCAAAGTATCAGGAACTTTGATGTATGGAGCATTTCCTGAAGCTTCTGTATGTTCTTGTGTTAAGCAGCACCGCCTTCTTTTAATGCATTAGGAATAAAATATGGGCATCAACACGTTCTCCGATGATCGGTACAAATAAAGTGTTAGGACCGATCTCCATAGAATTCGTACTTAAGTGGTCAATCTTCATGGAAGGATCACCACATAAAAGTGTTCCGTCTGTTGCTTCTAAAATGTCTTGAATTGTTATATTCTCCATAGAAAACCTCGTTTCTTTCACTGTTAGATTTCAGCATAGGTGTGATTGATGATAACGGTTTAAAAATTTATGCTGTTATCTACAGATTATAGCATAAATGAAGTTGTATGATAAAATGATAGCCAGAAAATACAAAAAACATATTAGAAAAGAGGGTTCATGAGTTTTACACATTTACATGTCCATACAGAATACAGTCTGCTGGATGGTTCCAGTAAGATCAAGGAGCTAGTTCATCAGGCAAAAGAGCTTGGCATGGACAGCATTGCGATCACCGATCATGGAGCGATGTACGGAGTGATCGATTTTTACAGGGCAGCGAAAGCAGAAGGAATCAAACCGATCATTGGATGCGAGATTTATGTAACAACTGGTTCGAGATTCGATAAAGAAGCCAGTCAGGGAGATAAAAGATACTATCACCTGGTACTTCTTGCCCAAAATGACACGGGTTACCATAACTTGATGAAGATCGTTTCCAGGGGGTTTACCGAAGGATTTTATTACAAGCCACGAGTAGATTATGAAGTTCTGGAAGAATACAAGGAAGGTCTGATCGCATTAAGTGCATGTCTTGCTGGGGAAGTTGCAACTTATATCCGTGAAAATAACTACGAAAAAGCAAAGAATACGGCGTTGAGATTACAGGATCTTTTTGGAAAAGACAATTTCTTCCTGGAATTGCAAGATCACGGAATTCCAGACCAGACAAAAGTAAATACGGCACTGCTTAAGATGTCAAAAGAGACAGGAATTGATCTGGTTGCTACAAATGATATTCATTATACATTTAAAGAAGATGCCGAGGCACACGATATCTTGCTTTGTATCCAGACGGGGAAGAAAGTGCAGGATGAAGACCGTATGCGTTATGAAGGAGGTCAGTATTATTTAAAATCTCCGGAAGAAATGCAGAGATTGTTCCCATATGCAAGAGAAGCGATCGAGAATACAGGCAAGATTGCCAAACGTTGTAATGTTGAAATCGTATTTGGAGAACAGAAAGTGCCAGAATATGATGTGCCAGAAGGATACACTGCAGTTACGTATCTGAACCATTTATGCGAAGAAGGCTTAAAACGTCGTTATCCGAATATTACAAAAGAATTAAGAGAGCGGCTGGATTATGAATTGAAACTATTGAAAATATGGGATATGTTGATTATTTTCTGATCGTATGGGATTTCATTCATTATGCAAAAGAACATGGGATCGCAGTGGGACCTGGTCGTGGTTCCGCAGCCGGAAGTATCGTTTCTTACTGTTTGGAGATCACAGATATCGATCCGATCCGGTATCAACTGCTGTTTGAACGTTTCTTAAATCCAGAACGTGTATCCATGCCCGATATCGACGTGGATTTCTGTTATGAGAGAAGACAGGAAGTAATAGATTATGTAGTTGCCAAGTATGGTAAGGATTGTGTATCACAGATTGTTACATTTGGTACTATGGCAGCTAGGGCTGTTATAAAGGACGTTGGAAGAGTGTTAGACCTTCCATATGCTATGGTTGATAATATTGCCAAGATGGTCCAAGAGAGATTGGAATTACAATAGATAAAGCAATTAATGAAATCCAGACTTAGAAATGAATATGAGAACAATGAGGCTGTAAGAGATTTAATTGATAAGAGTAAAAGGCTTGAGGGACTTCCACGGCACGCATCTATGCACGCCGCAGGAGTTCTTATATGTGGAAAGCCAGTAGAAGATTATGTTCCGTTATCAACTGGATCTGACGGTGCAGTAGTTGCCCAATTTGTAATGACAACGCTTGAAGAATTAGGACTTCTAAAAATGGATTTCCTTGGTCTTAGAACACTTACAGTTATTAAAGATGCAGAAAATCTTATTAAAAAAGCACAATAAGGACTTCTCTATAGATAAGATTGACTATACTGATAAAGGGGTATTTGATGCGATAAGTACAGGAAGATGTGATGGTATATTCCAGCCTGAAAGTGCAGGAATGAAGTCATTTATGAAGGAATTAAAACCTAGCAATCTGGAAGATCTGATAGCGGGTATATCATTATACAGACCAGGTCCTATGGACTTTATTCCACAGTATATAGAAGGTAAGAATAACCAGCAAAATGTTACTTATGCCTGCCCACAGTTAGAACCAATTCTTAAACCAACCTATGGCTGTATTGTGTATCAGGAACAGGTTATGCAGATTGTTATGAAGCTGGCCGCTATGATCTTGGCCGAAGTGACCTGGTGCGCCGAGCCATGTCCAAGAAAAAAGCCGATGTTATGCCAAGGAGCGCCAGTATTTTGTCTACGGCAATGAGGAACTTGGTGTACCGGGCTGTATCGCCAATGGCATTGATGAAGCAACAGCCAACAGAATCTTTGATGAAATGACGGATTTTGCCAAGTATGCCTTCAATAAATCCCATGCGGCAGCCTACACCATCGTGTCCTATCAGACAGCCTGGCTGAAATATTATTATCCGGTAGAATTTATGGCAGCCTGATGACTTCGGTTATT
>ENA-OQDD01000847-OQDD01000847.1-human-gut-metagenome-genome-assembly--contig:-NODE-847-length-11180-cov-1.484393_pt1 | contig 11180 bp, 11 predicted proteins | sample MGYA00242507_ERZ504598 | MGnify/ENA primary metagenome ERZ504598 (study PRJEB26092, sample SAMD00036318) | human gut metagenome | host: Homo sapiens | study: EMG produced TPA metagenomics assembly of... | reverse complement strand
CTTCAACCGCCCTTCTATCTTGAGGGAAGAGGCGCCGGCATCCAGCAGGTCTTCCAGCACTTCGCTTTGGTTCAGGTCTTTCAAAGAGAGCAGGTGCTTGTCGCGGACGATTGTTTTCCCGTCGGCATCTACCAGGCTGAACGGCAGGCGGCAGAACTGGGCACACTCTCCCCGGTTGGCGCTTCTGCCAAAACATGCCTGACTGACGTAGCACTGTCCGCTGTAGCTTACGCAAAGCGCACCGTGCACAAACACTTCCAAAGGTGTTTCCGGACAAGCCTCGTGAATTCGGCGTATCTCCTGCAATGACAGCTCGCGCGCCAGCACTACCTGACGAAAGCCTGCATCCGCCAGGAAACGTACTTTCTCCGGTGTACGGTTGTCCATCTGCGTACTGCCGTGCAGGGGGATGGGCGGCAGGTTCAGACGGGTAATTCCCATATCCTGCACTATCAGGGCGTCTACACCGATGCGGTACAGTTCCCAAATCATCTTTTCCGTTTCGGCAAGCTCCTCTTCTTTCAGAATGGTATTGACCGTAACGTAAATGCGTACGTTGTACAAATGGGCATACGCCACCAAAGCGGCTATATCTTCCAAAGAATTGACCGCAGCCGCACGTGCGCCGAACTTCGGTGCACCTATATATACTGCATCCGCACCATGATTGACTGCTTCAATACCGCACTCCAGATTCTTGGCGGGGGCCAATAGTTCTATTTTTCGTTGCTTCATCATATTTCTTTCACCACAGAAAGGGGCACAAGACCCCACTGGGTTTTCGGAGTTCTTATTTAATTTCTTCAATATTGAACGGGGTTTCCTGATATACAAAGTAGTTCAGCCAGTTGGAGAACAGCAGGTTGGCATGCGCCCGCCACCGTACCGATACGCCTTTGTCCGGGTTGTCGTCCACATAGTAATTGCGGGGCATCTCAATAGGCAATCCCTTAGCCAGGTCGCGGCGGTATTCCGTATCGAGCGTCAGGGGGAGTATTCGGAATGACCGGTTACGAAAAACTCGCGCCCGTTACGTGCCATTACCATATATACCCCTGCCTCTTCCGATTCCGAAAGCAGGGTCAGTCCGGGAACTTTCAGAATATCTTCCTTGCGGACTTCCGTGTGGCGGCTGTGGGGAACATAAAACACATCGTCAAAACCACGGAAAATGGGATACAGAGGCTGCAAGGTGCGATGTGCGAATATGCCGAACATTTTCGCGTCCAGCGGATACTTGGGCACACCGTAATGGTGGTAGAGTCCGGCTTGCGCCGCCCAGCAAATATAAAGCGTGGACGTAACGTGCGTACGCGCCCAATCGAATATTTCGGTTATCTCGTCCCAGTAGGTCACTTCCTCAAAGTCCATCTGCTCCACAGGGGCTCCGGTAATAATCATACCGTCGTACTTCTCGTCACGCATCTTGTCGAAATCCGTATAGAAAGCTTTCATATGCTCTATCGGAGTATTCTTTGAGGTGTGGCTCTTGATTTTCATGAACGAAATTTCCACCTGCAACGGAGTATTGGAGAGCAGACGTACCAAATCGGTCTCTGTCGTAATCTTCAACGGCATCAGATTCAATATGACAATCCGCAGCGGACGGATGTCCTGCCGGGTGGCCCGTGAATTGTCAATGACGAATATGTTTTCCTCTTTCAGCAGCTCTATCGCGGGAAGTTTATCGGGTAAATTTAAAGGCATAAGCTCTGTTCTACGGTTTAACTAATTACTGTTTACGATTTTAGCGTGTAAAGTTAGATAAAAAATCAGAGCGGTATAAATAAATTGCGGAAGTTTTTGTTGAATTAAAGCAGGCAATACAAAATGATTCGATATTATTTCAGTAAAATCCCACTGTTTATTTCTTTCGGAACTTTCAATTGTCGGATAACCGTATACTTGAGTACAATCAATCTATCAGGTTATAAAATGCCTTCATTAGATGCTGTATTTCCATATTCTATATTTTGCAAATAGTTCATTGAAAAGAAGATAATCTTGTGAATTGTACTACCTTTGTGGCTGAAACTCAAAGCATCAATTACATAATGGCGAAAATCATCGTTCAAAACACGCAGATTAATGTTCTCAATTTTAAGGAACAAGATTATATATCCCTTACCGACATGGCTTCCGCCAAAGAAGGGGACAGCAGAGCGGCAGACGTAATTAAAAATTGGATAAGAAGCCGTTATACAATTGAATTTCTTGGCACATGGGAAATCATCCATAATCCTAATTTTAAAGTGGTCAAATTCGACCACTTTAGAAAGAGTGCCGGATTGCCATCTTTTGTATTAAGTGCTTCCGAATGGATAGAGCAGACTAATGCAATCGGTATCATCGTTAAAAAAGGACGCTACGGCGGGACGTACGCCCATAAGGATATTGCATTTGAATTCGGTTCTGCAATCAGCGTACCTTTCAAACTCTACCTTATTGAAGAGTTTCAACGGTTAAAGACTGAAGAGCAACAGCAACTCGGTTGGTCAGCAAAGCGTGAATTATCGAAAATCAACTATCGCATACACACTGATGCCATAAAACAAAACCTTATTCCGCAGGAAGTCACATCGGTACAAGCAAGTATTATTTACGCCAATGAAGCCGATGTGCTGAATGTAGCCATGTTCGGCATGACAGCAAAACAATGGCGGGAAGCCAATCCCGAACTGAAAGGTAATATTCGTGATTATGCCACTATTAATGAACTTATCTGTTTGTCGAATATGGAAAACCTCAATGCAGTATTTATCGAACAGAGTATGACACAAAGAGAACGTCTCGTTAAACTAAACCAAATAGCTATTCATCAAATGAATATATTGGGAAACGGTGATGAAGATAACCGTAAGTTATTGAAATAAATCACTACGCATTGCTCTGCGCTGTAACTCATCACACATTTTATTTTAATTTGAGCGATTATTTGTGTGATTATTCCAAAGATTTAGTATACTTTTACATCCTTGTTTTTAGTTAGATATATGTAAAGAGAAGAAAAAGCACCAAGCTATCAAGCGTGATAACTGACTAATAGAAATCTGAAAGCGTAAACTACTTTCTCATAACATTTACGGTTCTGCCCAATCTGATATATCGACACGTAAGTTTTTAAGTACGAACCAAAGGCGAAGATGTTTTCGTCTTATAAAACTACTATAACATGAATATCATGAGAAACGCTTTCAAAAGGGCAAATTATGTGTTATGCCTGCTCCTTGCCTTATCGGGTACATCTTGTATCAACAGGCTAAATGATGAAATCAAAGAGGGCAGTATCCTCATCTCCTTTTCCTTTGAAGCAAGTAAAGCCGCTACCAAAGTAACTAAAAACACTTTCGACATAGGAGACAGAAGCGGTATCTTTGCCATGCTGACAGGCAATTCCCTGGACCAGCAGCGATACATCGACAACCTGCTTCTGGAATGCAGCGACAACAGCAAACTGATATCCAAGAAAGAAGTGTATTATCCGGAAGGAGATGCCACGCTGGACTTCATCAGCTACTATCCGTATCAGGAAGAAAACGTGTCCAAAGGAAGCTCACTGCTGGACGTCACAGTACAAGCAGACCAGAACAAGACCGCCAATTACAGCTTATCCAACTTCATGACCGCCCGCATCGGGAACGTACCCAACAGCGAGAAAACCGTAAAGCTGGAATACAAGCACCGGTTTGCCAAAATAAAGTTAGTTCTTATACCCAAGAAGGTGAAGATACGGACGAGATGCTCAAGGCCAACCCCAGAATCATAGCTACCGGTTTCAGGACACAAGCCGTATATGACCTGCAATCGGACAAGCTTTCCTCGGTTGACGATGCGAGCGAAACGGATATCATCCTTTCGGCACATGGAAGAAAGAGGGTAATACGCTGTCCGGTAAGGAGTTCATTGTAATTCCGCAAACACACTCCGACGGCGGACAGGCTTTTACCCTGGAATGGAACGGAAAAATCTATACCTGCCCTCTCCCGTCGGCACCATTGAGGAGGACACGGAACTGGAGATTTGCATCAACGCACTGCAAAGCACAAGTGCAACCCTCACCGGAGTTATCGCCAACATCAAGGAATGGGAGCTCAGCGAACAAGGAGAGAGCGAAAACCGGTACGAAATCACTGCCGTACACACAGCCTCGCTGTCATTCAGCACGTCTGATATCTACAGGATATACCATCAAGGAAAGCCCGTGGCAGAAGTATGCCGGGAGTATCTTTACACTGCCCCCGCCGATGCTGTTGCTACTAAAGCGATTGTAGCCTATTCCGTACAGGACAATGAACAGACGGACTTGACAAATGGAATCGTTTTACAACTACCGGACAAAACCGCCACGACACATGGCGGTAAAGTAAGTTGGAATGAAGCGGACAACTCGCTGACCTACATTAGCGGCCACTCCCGGCCTATCGAAAAATTCTACATAGACGAAAACAGAAAGATAGTAACGGAAAAGCCTGCCGCACCAGCACTGGCTATCAACGTCAGCAGCTACGTAATCAGAGATATACGGAACGGTATATTGCACACCTACCCCATCGTGAAAATAGGCGCACAATATTGGATGAAAGAGGATTTACAGACGGCCCATTATAATGACAGCAAGAGTATGCCCCTCAGAAAAGCTTTGGGAGATGGCGAGGGCTACCTCAAATGGGCGGGCACCAACTCCCATTTTTACAACGGCGAGGCCGTCCTTACCGGGAAATTGGCTCCGTTGGATTGGAGATTGCCAACAGAAAACGATTGGAACAGACTGAAAGAATACATAGGAGAGAATGCTTCCGCACTGAAAAAGGCAGATACCTGGAGCTCGGATGTTTATTCCGCAACCAATGAAACCGGATTCTGCATTCAACCCGCAGGCTGCTGTTGGAAAGGGAAAACAAGACAGGCTTGGTAAACGCAAACTCATCGACCGCCTATTGGCTATATGACGGCACACAAAAGCAATTGGACAAAGTCGTAATGTTTGCGAACAGCAATAACGACATCGCCTTAAAGAACGCCGTCAAACCGGAAGGCAAAGATTATTATAATGCGTTTTCCATCCGTTGCATAAAAGAATAGCCTGCCAAAAAAGCATTTCTCATTTCTTTTTCGTATTTTTGTTCCCAATGTGCAGGATTGTGCAGGATTTTGCCAATTAGACAAAGACAACGGAAAAGAAATGAGAGTAATCAATCTGATAAACAGTAACGAAAAAACAGCTTTTTCTTTTGAAATATTGCCCCCTCTGAAAGGTACAGGCATCGAAAAGTTGTACGAAACAATAGATACATTACGGGAGTTCGACCCTAAATACATCAATATCACCACACACCGCAGCGAGTACGTGTACAAGGACCTCGGCAACGGGCTGTTCCAGCGCAACCGTCTCCGTCGCCGTCCGGGAACCGTATCCGTAGCCGCAGCCATCCAGAATAAATACAACATAACGGTGGTGCCGCATATTCTTTGCAGCGGTTTCAGCCGTGAGGATACCGAATATGTATTGCTCGACCTGCAATTCCTGAACATCACAGACCTTTTGGTGTTACGCGGAGACAAGGCAAAACACGAGTCGGTATTCACTCCCGAAAAGAACGGTTATCATCATGCCGTTGAATTGCAGGAACAGATTAACCAATTCAATAAGGGCATCTTTGTAGACGGCTCCGAGATGAAAGTCACCAATACTCCTTTCTCATACGGAGTGGCCTGTTATCCGGAGAAACACGAAGAAGCGCCCAACATCGATACGGACATTTATTGGCTGAAAAAGAAAATGGAAGCCGGAGCGGAATATGCCGTTACCCAATTGTTCTATGACAACCGGAAATACTTCGATTTCGTAGAACGCGCCCGCAAAGCCGGAGTTACCATCCCCATTATACCGGGCATCAAGCCGTTCAAGAAGCTTTCGCAACTCAGCATGATACCCAAAACGTTTAAAGTAGACCTGCCCGAAGAGCTGACAAACGAAATCTTGAAATGCAAGACTGATGCCGAAGCGCAACAGGTAGGTATCGAATGGTGCGTGCAGCAATGCAAGGAACTGATGAAGCACCATATTCCCAGCATCCATTTCTATTCCATAGGTGCAGTGGACAGCATCAAGGAAGTAGCCAAACAGATTTATTAACCAAATACCGACACCGTGTTTTTAAAGATGTAATAGCCAGGATACAGCCAAACAACAATTGATACAAGAGGTGCGGGAAGGACGTATTCCTCACGCGCAACTGTTCTGCGGACCGGCAGGAGTAGGCAAACTTCCGCTGGCTATGGCTTATGCCCGTTACATCTGCTGTCCGAACCGCACGGAGACCGATGCCTGCGGCACGTGTCCTTCGTGTGTGAAGTGGAATAACTGGTGCATCCGGACGTACACTTCGTATTCCCCATCGTGAAAAGTGCCAAGGGGAAGAAAGAAGTTTGCGATGACTACATAGCCGACTGGCGGCATCTTGTACTAAGCAACCCCTATTTCTCACTGAATCATTGGCTGAATGAAATGGGAGCGGAAAACGGACAAGCGATTATCTAGCAAAGGAAAGCGATGAAATCACCCGTAAGCTCAGTTTGAAATCCAGCGAAGGCGGATACAAGGTAACCATTGTATGGCTGCCTGAAAAGCTGCACGAGTCTGCGCCAATAAATTGCTGAAACTGCTGGAAGAGCCGCCTGAGAAGACCATCTTCCTGTTGGTTCCGAAGCACCCGAAATGATATTGTCTACCATACTCAGCCGTACACAACGTTTCAACATCCGCAAAATAGATGAGGCAAGCATGGCAAACGCGCTGCAACAAAAGTACGGCGTGCAACCGGCGGACAGCCAGACCATAGCCCATCTGGCAAACGGAAACTTCATCAAGGCGTTGGAAACAATCCACCTGAATGAAGAGAATGAGTTGTTTTTCAATCTGTTCGTCAGCCTGATGCGCCTCTCCTATCAACGGAAAATACGGGAAATGAAGCAATGGAGCGAACAACTCGCGGCTATGGGGCGCGAACGCCAAAAGAATTTTCTGGAATACTGCCAGCGCATGATAACGGGAAAATTTCATCTATAACCTGCATCGGAAAGAGATGAACTACATGACGCTGCCCGAACAGAACTTCGCTACCCGGTTTGCCCCGTTTGTCAACGAACGGAATGTTATGGGTATTATGGATGAACTCAGCGAAGCGCAAGTGCACATTGAACAGAATGTGAATGCCCGTATGGTATTCTTTGATTTTTCACTGAAAATGATTGTTCTGTTAAAACAATAGAAGAATCCTTTTCAACTAACATATAACATAGTAAATCATCAAAATAACAGATAGAATGATGGAATTTAAACTACATAACGGAAGCGGCGGTCTCTGCTGCAAAAGCTGCGGCAGGCAAGACAAGCAACTGAACACTTACGACTGGCTTGCCGACATTCCCGGCAATGCAGAGGAATCGGACATGGTGGAAGTTCAGTTCAAAAATACCCGCAAGGGTTATTTCCGCAACAGCAACAAAATTCCTTTGGAAAAAGGCGATATAGTAGCCGTGGAAGCTACTCCCGGACATGATATAGGCGTAGTAACCTTACCGGCGGCTTGTACCGCTACAGATGCGTAAGGCAAATATCAAGTCGGAAGCGGATATCAAGCGCATCTACCGCAAAGCCAAACCGGTGGATATGGACAAGTATAACGAGGCGAAAGCGCGTGAACACAGCACGATGATACGTGCCCGCCAGATCGCTCTTGACCTCAACCTCAATATGAAAATCGGGGATGTGGAATATCAGGGAGACGGCAACAAAGCAATCTTCTACTACATTGCCGATGAACGCGTAGACTTCCGCCAACTGATTAAGGTGCTTGCCGACGCTTTCCATGTACGCATCGAAATGAAGCAGATCGGTGCACGTCAGGAAGCCGGCCGTATCGGCGGTATCGGACCTTGCGGCCGTGAGTTGTGTTGCGCTACCTGGATGACATCGTTTGTTTCCGTTTCGACCAGCGCCGCCCGCTACCAGGATATTTCACTGAATCCGCAAAAGCTTGCCGGACAATGCGCCAAACTGAAATGCTGCCTCAACTACGAAGTGGACTGTTACGTAGAAGCACAAAAACGCCTGCCTTCCAAAGAAATCGAATTGGAAACCAAAGACGGCGTATTCTATTTCTTCAAAGCCGACATTCTCAGCAACCAGATAACTTACTCCACCGACAAGAGTATCCCTGCCAATCTGGTTACTATCAGCGGAAGACGCGCCTTTGAAGTTATCGGTCTGAATAAAAGGGGCATCAAACCGGAGAGCCTGTTGGAAGAGACACATCGCACCGAACCCAAGAAACCGGTAGACCTGCTGGAACAGGAAAGCCTGACCCGCTTCGACCGTAACCGCAAGAACAAGAACGGCGGAGACGGCAACAATGGAAACGGTAATGGAAATAACGGCGGCAACCGGAATAAAAAGAAGAAAAAGACTCCCAATAACCGACCGCAAGGCGGAGAACAGTCTGCCGCTCCGCAACAACAAGAGCAGCCCAGACAGCAGGGAGACGAAAAACGGCCGCAAGGAAATGAAAGACGTTCACAACGGAATAGCAACAACCGTAAACGTCCTCACAACAACAAGCCCAAACCTCAGGGAGATAAACCTGCTCAAAATGACAAGCCTGCTCAAGAATAAGACAAAGACTCTGAGATATATCATACTGCTGTTTATCGTAAGCGCATTAGCGCTTGCGATAAACAGACTGTATATCATGCATTCCAATCCATTCCGCAAGAGGGTTGGAAACGACAGGACACACTCCTTTTTAATGTCGCTGTACCCGATTCGCAAACTTACTACAACTGATAGTAGAAATTAGAAACCGCAGCACTTACCCTTACCAAAACATCAACTTATCCGTCTGCTATGACAGTCCGGAATTGAAAAAGCTACAGACAGATACACTGACAGCCGTCTTAGCCGATAAAGAAGGCATATGGAAAGGAGATGGCTGGGGCGGTTTATATCAGTCTGCATTTCCCGCAGGAAACATCAAGATAGGGAAACCCGGTGACTACCTTTTCAAAGTAGCTTATACATTACCCGACAGCTCCTGCCCGGCATCAATGATGTGGGAATCAAATTACAACGATAATATTATACCAACCTTCTATTTCTCCCCGCATCAATACGCAGGAATATAAACAGCAGTATCGTAAAGCCCCATAACGAAGACCCCCCATAGCTGAAGAAAGGCAACGGAATACCGATAACAGGCGTCAATCCGAGTACCATCCCGATGTTTATGAAAAGATGAAACAGAAAAATACTCAGCACCGAATACCCGTATACCCTGCCAAATGCGGACTGCTGCCGCTCTGCCAACGCTATCAGACGAAGTATCAAAGCCAGGAACAAGAGTAATACAGCCGTCGAACCGATAAAGCCTTCTTCTTCGCCTACGGTACAGAATATGAAATCCGTGTCCTGTTCGGGAACATATTTAAGTTTGGTCTGTGTACCGTTCAAAAAGCCTTTCCCAGTCAAGCCGCCCGAACCGATAGCAATCTTCGATTGATTTACGTTATATCCCGCTCCTGCCAAGTCCTCTTCCATGCCCAACAGAACCTTAATGCGAATCTGCTGGTGAGGTTCCAATACTTTATTGAAAAATAGTCGCTGGAGTAGAGAAAACCTATCGAACCTATGGCAAACAAACCAATAAGAAAATAACTCCAATGGCGTTCACTCAAAGCAAGGAAGAATAAATAACATGTTACAACCACACACAATCCCCATTGCACCCATACCAGATTAAAAGGGGTTATATATTCCGAAACCAGATAAGCGACAAGCAATACGATAAAAGAACCGACGATGATATTCCGAACCGGCCCCCATTTCTTCTTATATACCATACCATTCCACCGGCAAAGAGCAAAATCATCGACAGTACCACAAACTCTCCGATAGGTGTTGGAGTATCTGCAATAAAGACTTGATCAAAACGGATACCCACCACAAAATATACCACAGCGCAAATACCGGAGAAAAGCACTACTCCGGGCATACCTTCACGATAAAGCATCAGGAAAAAAGCCATATAAACCAATGCAGACCCCGTTTCCCGCTGAAGAATAATCAGCGTCATCGGCAGAAGAATAAGGAAAGCCAGCATCAACGCGCTCTTCCAGCTTTTTATAGTGAACGAATAGGCGCTCATATACTTGGCCAACGCCAATGCCGTGGCAAACTTGGCAAATTCAGCCGGTTGTAGACTGACAGGCCCCAAAATCAGCCAAGACCGTGAGCCTTTGGTATCAGGAGCGATAAAAATAGTGACAACCAACAAGAGAATAAGTCCTATATATATAATGTAAGAGAACATATCATAAAGCGTATCTTCCAGCATCAGCAGAATAAATCCCAACCCGAATGAGCAGACAATCCACATGAACTGCTTGCCGGCACGGTAGAGAAATCAAGAAAATCACGGTCACCATAGTCGTAACTTGCCCCGCAAATACTGAACCAGCCGAATACAATCAACATCAGGTAGATTATAATCGTCACCCAATCCAATGATTTCCATATACTGTCTCTTCTTACCATTTATACTGCTACTGTTTGACTGTTTATTACCTTTCTTCGTCTCCGTACAGAATTACGCGGTTGCTGAATTCCTCCGCACGTATCTCATTCTCCGGCGATAACTTGCCATGCAAGTACTGATCCATCATCATCGCACCGATAGGGACGCCGTAGGTTGCACCAAAACCGCCATTTTCCACATACACCGCAATAGCAATCTTAGGATCATTCATCGGAGCGAATCCCATGAACACCGAATGGTCTTTACCGCGATTTTGTGCCGTACCGGTTTTGCCGCATGCCTCTACACCCGGCAGGATTGTGCCGACCATACGGCAGGTTGCACTACCCGTACTACCTGTAACAGCGGCACGCATCCCCTCCACAACTTCATCGTAATATTCCCGGTCGATTGACGTGACACGGGGGGTACGGTAGATACTGTCCAATTCATTATCCTGTATCTCCTTTACAACATGCGGAGTAATGAAATGCCCCCGGTTGGCAATGGTGGCACCCAGATTGGCTATCTGCAACGGGGTCGCAAAGAATTTTCTCCCTGTCCGATAGCGATACTGATTACCGTAAGTCCGTTCCAAGAGCCCGATAT
>ENA-OQDD01000846-OQDD01000846.1-human-gut-metagenome-genome-assembly--contig:-NODE-846-length-11196-cov-1.690306_pt1 | contig 11196 bp, 16 predicted proteins | sample MGYA00242507_ERZ504598 | MGnify/ENA primary metagenome ERZ504598 (study PRJEB26092, sample SAMD00036318) | human gut metagenome | host: Homo sapiens | study: EMG produced TPA metagenomics assembly of... | reverse complement strand
CGCAACCGGAAAGAAACTTTGCAGCCGGCATGAGCGGCGGTATCGCTTATGTCCTGGATGAAAAGAGCAACCTGTACCGCAATTTGAACAAGGAAATGATTTCGATTGACTGGTAGAAAGCAAATACGATATTGCAGAGCTGAAAAACATGATTGAAAAACACGTCGCACACACCGGCTCTGAAAAAGGTAAAGAAATTCTCACACACTTTGACGAATATCTGCCGAAATTCAAGAAGATCATTCCGAATGACTATAAGCGCATGATGATGCTGAGTGCCCAGATGGAAGACAAGGGCCTTAGCAGCGAACAGGCACAGATTGAAGCATTTACGAAAGCATGCGTAAGTAGGAGGAAGAAGAATTATGGGTAAGCCAACTGGATTTATGGAATATCAGCGCAAGACGGGAAACACCGTTGCCCCGCTTGAGCGTATCAAAAACTTTAAGGAATTTCATCTGCAGCTCCCGAAAAAGGAGCAGCAGATGCAGGCTGCCCGCTGTATGGCATGCGGTGTACCGTTCTGCCAGGCGGGAACCATGATTGCGGGAATGGCCTCCGGCTGTCCGCTGCAGAACCTCGTTCCGGAGTGGAATGACCTTGTGTATCTTGGAAACTATGAGCAGGCATACCGCCGCCTCACCAAGACAAACTGTTTTCCGGAATTTACCTCCCGTGTCTGCCCGGCACTCTGCGAAGCAGCCTGTACATGCAACGTAAACGGAGACCCGGTCTGCACGAAGGAAAATGAACGCGCGATCATCGAAAACGCATGGGCAACCGGCCTGATTACGCCGCAGCCGCCGAAAGTGCGCACCGGAAAACGCGTTGCCGTTGTAGGAAGCGGTCCTTCCGGCCTTGCAGCAGCGATGCAGCTCAACCGCCGCGGCCATTCTGTTACGGTCTTTGAACGCCGCGACCGCGTGGGCGGACTTTTACGCTACGGTATTCCGAACATGAAACTCGATAAGAGCGTCATCGACCGCCGTGTGGATCTGATGAAGGCCGAGGGCATCGAGTTTGTGACGAATGCTGATATCGGAAAAGATGTAAAAGCTGACAAACTCTTAAAAGAATTTGACCGTGTCCTGCTCTGCTGCGGTGCGGCAAATCCAAGAGATATCAAGGCAGAGGGAAGAGATGCAAAGGGCATCTACTTTGCTGTCGATTTCCTGACTTCCGTAACGAAGAGTCTTCTGGATTCCAATTTTGAGGATCATGCCTACATCGATGCAAAGGGCAAACACGTTGTTGTCATCGGAGGCGGCGACACCGGTAATGACTGTGTCGGAACTTCCATCCGTCTCGGTGCCAAATCTGTGACACAGCTTGAGATGATGCCGAAAGCACCGGATCAGCGTGCCGAGAACAATCCGTGGCCGGAGTGGCCGAAGATCTGCAAGACGGATTACGGCCAGGAAGAGGCAATCGCCGTATTCGGCCATGATCCGCGGATTTACCAGACAACCGTAACGGAATTTATCAAAAACAAAAAAGGTGAAGTCTGCCAGATCAAGACCGTAAAACTGACACCGAAAAAAGATGAGAAATCTGGCCGCATGATGATGGTTCCGGTTGAGGGAACCGAAGAGATTCTCCCGGCAGATCTCGTTCTTATTGCAGCAGGCTTTTTAGGATCCCAGAAATATGTGACCGATGCATTTAAAGTGGAAGTCAACCAGCGCACCAACGTGAAGACAGATGACGGAAAATACCAGACAACAAAAGAAAATGTCTTCAACCGCAGGCGATATGCACCGCGGCCAGTCCCTGGTCGTATGGGCGATCCGCGAGGGACGCGAGGCAGCAAAGGCAGTCGATGAATCCCTGATGGGATACACGAATCTCTAAGTTTTTCTTGACAAAACACGCGAAAAATTGCTATAATATGCCCAAAACAAGGGTGTTTTTACGCAAGGTGTCTTTCTGCCCTGCCGCGTGAAAGCACCCTTTTCGTTTAGAATCGTCTTTGATAAAGGAGAGAATCGATATGACAAAGTATACGAAGGAAGCGATCCTTCAGATGGCGGAGGAAGAAGATGTTGAATTTATCCGCCTGCAGTTTACCGATATGTTTGGAACGATGAAAAATATGGCCATCACCGCCGGACAGCTGGAAAAAGCCTGAATAATCAGTGTGTTTTCGATGGCTCTTCGTTCGAAGGATTTGTCACCATCGAGGAAGCAGACATGTTTCTGCACCCGGATCTCGACACCTTTGCAATACTTCCGTGGCGTCCGCAGCAAGGAAAGGTTGCAAGATTGATCTGTGATGTGTATGATAGAGAGGGGAATCTTTATGCAAAGAGTTCCCGAACCATCCTTCAGAAGGTAATTTTCGAAGCGAAAGCGATGGGCTATGAGTTTGAAATCTCACCGGAGTGTGAATTTTTCCTGTTCCACACCGATGAGGACGGCGGAGCAACGAGTGTAACGCACGACAAAGGCGGTTATCTGGATCTTGGACCGCTGGACCTGGGAGAAAACGCGCGGCGCGATATGGTGCTGACCCTCGAAGAAATGGGAATCGACGTTGAGTCTTCCTTCCACGAGGTAGCGGCAGGCCAGCACGAACTGGATTTCTGTCCGGCTGCAGCACTTCGGACGGCAGATCAGCTGATGACTGCCAAATTTGCTATCCGTACGATTGCAAACGTCATGGCCTTCACGCAACCTTTATGCCAAAACCAAAACCGGAGTTCACGGATCGGGTCTTCATCTTTCCTTCTCCCTGTTTCAGGAGGGAAAAGATGTGTTTGCCGACAAATCCGATGAATACGGGCTCAGCAAAGAGGCATATTACTTTATGGGCGGACTGATGAAACACATCAGCGGAATCGTAGCGATTACCAATCCGCTTGTAAATTCCTACAAACGTCTGACACCGGGATACGGTGCACCGATCTACGTGGCATGGTCTGCAAAGAACAGAAGCCCGCTGATCCGCATTCCGCTGACGGGAGACGGTATCATGGCCATTGAGCTTCGATGCCCGGATTCGGCAGCCAATCCGTACCTGGCACTTGCTGTCTGCATGGCAGCAGGACTTGACGGTATCAAACAGAAAATCGTTCCGCCGTCCCCGGTGGACCGCAATATTTCCGATCTGACAGAAGAAGAACGAAACGCGATGCAGATCACCCTTCTCCCGGGAAGCCTTGGAGAAGCGGTCGCAGAGTTAAAAAAAGACGATTTTCTGTGTCAGGTACTCGGCCAGGAATTTGTGGATGGATATATCAATGCCAAAGAAGAAGAGTGGCATGAGTATCTCCGCCAGGTATCCGACTGGGAGACCGAGAAATATCTGTACCGTATTTAGACGACGAAGGGGCCTGAAAATGCATGAGCAGCATAGTGATAGTACTTCCCAAAATAGAAGATGGAAAGCGCATCCGGGATATTCTGGCAAAAAGAGGATATGAAATCGATGCTGTCTGTTCGACAGCGGCAGCGGCGCTCGGAGAGATGAACAACTTAAACGGCGGTATCGTCATCTGCGGCTACAAGCTCCCGGATATGTTTTTTACGGATCTGAATGAGTGTATGCCGTCCGGCTTCCAGATGCTTCTGATTGCATCGAGCCGCGCATTAAGTGCGGTGGAGGGAACCGGAATCATGGCGGTTACGATGCCGCTTTCCGTGTACGAGCTGGTCAATACACTGGAGATGATGCTGCAGAGTGCGGCACGGCGTAGAAAGAAAGAGCGGGCAAAGCCCAAGGTGCGCAGCGCCGAGGAACAGCACATCATCGATCGTGCAAAAAGCCTTCTGATCGAACGAAATCACATGACCGAGTCGGAGGCCCATCGCTACATGCAGAAATGCAGCATGGACAGCGGCACCAATCTGGTTGAAACGGCACAGATGGTGCTGACGCTTTTGACAGAGTAAGAAAAAGTGAAAAGGAGCGACATAATAATGTTCAAAATCAATGACAATTATCTGAAATTGCCGGGGAAGCTATCTGTTTTCCACCATTGCAAAAAAAGTTGCAGCTTACACCGAGGCAAATCCGGACGCGAAAATCATCCGTCTTGGAATCGGCGACGTAACCCAGCCGATCGCACCGGCGATCATTGAAAAGCTGCACGGAGCAGTGGATGAGATGGGACACGCAGAGACCTTCCACGGATATGCACCAGATCTTGGATATGCTTTCCTTCGCGATACCATCGCAAAAAATGATTATCGGGACAGAGGATGCGATATCTCATCTGATGAAATTTTTGTATCGGACGGCGCAAATGCGACTGCAGCAACATTCAGGAGATCTTCAGCTGGACAACAAGATCGCTGTATGCGACCCGGTTTATCCGGTTTATGTAGACTCCAACGTAATGGCAGGCCGTGCCGGTGACTACGACGCAGCAACCGAGCGTTTCACGAATGTGATTTACATGCCGTGTACCGCAGAAAACAACTTCACCCCGGAGCTCCCGAAAGAAACCCCAGATCTGATTTATCTGTGCTTCCCGAACAACCCGACCGGCGCTATGGTTCCAAAGCGAGCTGCAGAAATGGTTGATTATGCAAATAAAGTAGGAGCCATCATCCTGTATGATGCTGCATACGAGGCATATATCTCAGAAAAAGACATTCCGCATTCCATCTATGAGTGCGAGGGTGCAAGAACATGTGCCATCGAAATGCGCAGCTTCTCCAAGAACGCAGGCTTTACCGGTATGCGTCTTGGATTCACCGTTATCCCGAAAGACATCAAATCCGGCGATGTGACTCTGCACAGCCTGTGGGCACGCCGTCACGGAACGAAATACAACGGAGCTCCGTACATCATCCAGAGAGCCGGCGAGGCTGTTTACTCTCCGGAAGGAAAGCACAGTTAAAAGAGCAGGTTGCTACTACATGAAGAACGCAAAAGTCATCTACGACGGATTAAAGGGCGCAGGCTACACCGTATCCGGCGGCGTCAACGCTCCGTATATCTGGCTGAAAACACCGGGAAATATGACTTCCTGGGAGTTCTTTGATCACCTGCTTGCAGACGCAAACGTAGTCGGAACACCAGGATCAGGCTTCGGCCCGAGCGGAGAAGGCTACTTCCGTCTGACTGCATTCGGTACGTATGAGAATACAGTAGAGGCAGTGGAGAGAATCAAAAAACTGTAAATTGTGTGCGAAAATACCAATAAAACGGAATTTCTGCGCAATTTTATAAACACGCGAAAAAATAATTTTATATAGATAAAATTCACGAAAAAATACATTAGAATTTATATAAAATCCGTAAAAATTAGGTGTTTACAAATGCAAAACTGCTGTGCTATAATGCACAGTATGAAAAAGGCAGTGAAGGAAACTCCGTATGCGGAATCTGACAGGAAGCCGATGTCACCGACTGAGAGCATCAGCATGGAGGAAACATACAATGGGGAACATTCCGGAGCCGGTCTGCTGAACATGAGATCCGAACAGGAAATCAAGTAGCAGATCCGTGATACGCGTTAAGTATAAATGAGTGGGCGTTTCCCCCGGAAAACCGGAGAGAAAAACGCAATGCGGGTGGTACCGCGGGAACATAAAATATCCCGTCCCGGAACAGTAGTTAAAAAACTGTTCCGGGGCTTTTTTATTTGAAAAAGCAATCCGGGACAGGCGAGAAAGAGAGGAGAACAAGACATGGAATTTATGACAGGCGTAAAGAAAAAAGAAGACATCTCCGTAAAAACTCTGCTGGAGACACCGGAAGGCACAGAAGTAAAACTCGAAGGAGCCGTACACATCATCCGTGACATGGGCGAGGTTGCCTTTGTCATCTTAAGAAAGAGCGAGGGACTCGTTCAGTGTGTGTACGAAGAAGGAAGCGTTGACTTCCCGCTGAAAGATCTGAAAGAGGAATCGGCAGTTGCCGTAACCGGAACGGTCAAAAAAGAGGACCGCGCACCGGGCGGCGTCGAAGTCAGGCTGCAGACCATCACCGTTCTTTCCGAGCCGACCGAGCCAATGCCGCTCGCTGTCAACAAATGGAAAATGAACACCTCCCTTGAAGCAATGCTGAACATGCGGCCGATCGCTCTTCGAAACGTCAGAGAGCGTGCAAAATTCCGCATCCAGGAAGGCGTGGTACGGGCGTTCCGTGATTTCCTTCATTCCCAGGGATTCACCGAAATCCATACACCGAAGATCGGCGCGAAAGGCGCTGAGGGCGGCGCAAACATCTTCAAGCTGGAATATTTCCACCGCCCGGCTGTCCTGGCACAGAGCCCACAGTTCTACAAACAGATGCTCGTCGGCGTGTTTGACCGTGTCTTTGAAGTCGGACCGGTTTTCCGCGCAGAGAAACACAACACGAAACGTCATTTGAACGAGTATACCAGCCTTGACTTTGAGATGGGCTACATCGAGGATTACACCGACATCATGGCAATGGAAACCGGATTTTTACAGTACATGGTGGAGCTTCTTAAAAAGGATTACGCAAAAGAGCTGAGATCCTGAAGTTATGCTTCCAAAGACAGAAGAAATCCCAACTGTACCGTTCACGAAAGCGAAAGAGCTGGTAGCCGAGAAATACAACCGAAAGATCCGCAACCCGTTCGACCTTGAGCCAGAGGAGGAGCTTCTGATCGGCCAGTATTTCAAAGAGGAGTACGACGCAGACTTCGTATTCGTCACCGAATATCCGTCGAAAAAGAGACCGTTCTATGCGATGGACGACCCGGAGGATAAGAGATACACAAAGAGTTTCGACCTGCTGTTCCACGGTCTGGAGATTACAACCGGAGGCCAGCGTATCCACGATTACAAGATGCTCTCTGAAAAGATCGCAGCCCGCGGCATGACAGAAGAGGGCATGGAGCAGTATTTAAGTGCTTTCAAACACGGTATGCCGCCGCACGGAGGTCTTGGCATCGGTCTGGAGCGTCTGACCATGAAGCTGATCGGTGAGGACAACGTCCGCGAGACAACGCTGTTCCCGCGTGATCTTACAAGACTGGAGCCGTAAGCGGATCCTGCTGGAAAATAAAAAAGGAGAATGAGTGAAATGGCAAATGTGATTTCAGATGAAACGATGGAATATGTCGGCATCCTGGCAAAGCTGGAATTAAAGGATGAGGAAAAAGAATCCGCACGGCAGGATATGCAGAAGATGCTGGATTATGTAGATAAATTAAACGAGCTCGACACCAGCAAGGTCGAGCCGATGACCCACATTTTCGAGATGGGAAATGTATTCCGCGAGGATGAAGTAACCAATGGCGACGACCGCGATGCAATGCTTGCCAATGCACCGGAAGTCAAAGAGGGCCAGTACAAGGTTCCGAAAACGGTAGAATAGCAGGAGGAGATTGATATGGAAATCAAAGATATGACAGCAGTACAGCTTTCTGCCGCAATCAAAGAAGGAAAGATCACTGTAGCGGACGCTGTAGAAGCGTCTCTTGCGGCAGTCAAAGCATCGGAAGAATCAATTCACGCATTCCTTCTTGTGGATGAAGAGGGTGCAAGAGCACGCGCGGCAGAAGTGCAGAAGAAATTGACGCAGGAGAGCTCACCGGTCCGCTGGCCGGCGTTCCGATTGCGGTCAAGGACAACATCTGTACGAAAGGTCTTGCGACGACGTGTGCGTCAAAGATCCTGCAGAACTTTGTTCCGACGTACGATGCAGAGGTTATCACACGGCTCGAAGAGGCGGGAGCCGTTATCATCGGAAAGACAAACATGGATGAGTTTGCGATGGGAAGTACGACAGAGACTTCCGCGTACGGCGTGACGAAAAATCCATGGAACACCGAACACGTTCCAGGCGGTTCCTCCGGCGGTTCCTGCGCAGCCGTTGCAGCAGGAGAAGTACCGATGGCACTTGGCTCCGATACCGGCGGATCGATCCGTCAGCCGAGTTCCTTCTGCGGCGTAACCGGCATGAAACCGACGTACGGCACCGTTTCCCGTTACGGACTGATCGCTTATGGTTCCTCCCTTGACCAGATCGGACCGGTCGCAAAGGATGTGACAGACTGTGCAGCACTGCTGCAGACGGTCGCTTCGTATGATGCAAAAGATGCGACATCGATGAAACGCGACGATTACGATTTCATGAGCGCTTTAAAAGAAGATGTCTCCGATCTGAAAATCGGTATTCCGAACAGCTATTTCGGCGAAGGCTGGATCCGCAGGTGAAGGAATCCATTTTAAAAGCTGCCGATGTCCTGAAGGCACGCGGAGCAGAAGTAGAGTATTTCGATCTCGACCTCATTGATTATGCCATTCCGGCTTACTACGTTATTGCATCCGCTGAGGCAAGCTCCAACCTGGAACGCTTCGACGGCGTGAAATACGGTTTCCGTGCCAAAGAGTACGAAGGACTCCACGATATGTATAAGAAGAGCCGTTCTGCGGGCTTCGGTCCGGAGGTGAAACGACGGATTATGCTGGGAAGCTTCGTCTTAAGCTCCGGTTACTACGATGCGTATTATCTGAAAGCACTGCGCACGAAAGCCCTGATTAAAAAAGAGTTTGACCGCGCATTTGAAAAATACGATATGATTTTAAGCCCGGCAGCACCATCGACCGCACCGCGTCTCGGGGAATCGCTTTCCGATCCGCTGCAGATGTATCTGGGCGATATTTACACCGTATCCGTCAACCTCGCCGGCCTTCCGGGCATCACCGTTCCGTGCGGTATGGATGACAAGGGGCTTCCGATCGGCATGCAGCTTATCGGAGACTGTTTCTCAGAGAAAAAACTGTTCCGTGCAGCGTACACCTATGAGCAGGCACGCGGTGCATTCGGGCAGCCAGAAAAATGGTAAGGAGGAAGCAAAACAATGTCAAAACAGTATGAAACCGTCATCGGACTTGAAGTACATGTGGAGCTTGCGACGAGAACAAAAATTTTCTGCGGCTGCTCTACCGCATTCGGCGGTGCGCCGAACACCCACACCTGCCCGGTCTGCACCGGTATGCCGGGATCCCTTCCGGTATTAAATAAGAAGGTTGTCGATTACGCCCTGCGCGTCGGACTGGCTGCAAACTGCAAAATCAACCAGCTCTGCAAATTCGACCGGAAGAACTATTTCTACCCGGACAACCCGCAGAACTATCAGATTTCCCAGCTGTATCTGCCGATCTGCCACGATGGATATGTGGAGATTGACACCGCAGCGGGAAAGAAGAAAATCGGCATTCATGAGATCCACATGGAGGAGGATGCCGGAAAGCTGATCCACGATGAGTGGGAGGATTGCTCGCTCGTCGACTACAACCGAAGCGGCGTTCCGCTGATCGAGATTGTATCCGAGCCGGATATGCGCTCTGCGGAAGAGGTTATCGCTTATCTGGAAAAACTGCGTATGATGATTCAGTATCTCGGCGCATCCGACTGCAAACTGCAGGAAGGCTCGATGCGTGCCGATGTCAACCTTTCGGTCCGCGAGGTTGGAAGCGAGAAATTCGGAACGCGTACAGAGATGAAGAACCTGAACTCCTTCAAGGCGATCGGAAGAGCGATCGAGGGAGAGCGTGCAAGGCAGATCGAGCTGATCGAGGAAGGAAAAGCCGTTGTCCAGGAAACCCGCCGCTGGGACGACAACAAAGAGTATTCCTATGCGATGCGTTCGAAAGAGGATGCGAAGGATTACCGCTACTTCCCGGACCCAGATCTGCCGCCGGTGCACATTTCCGACGAGTGGATCGACCGCATTGTGAAATCCATGCCGGAATTCCAGCCGGAGAAACAGGCACGCTACGTGGAGCAGTACGGACTGCCGCAGTACGATGCGGGCATTCTGACGGGTTCCAAGAAGCTCTCCGATCTCTTTGAGGAGACGACGGCGCTCTGCGGCAAACCGAAAAAAGTGGCAAACTGGCTGATGGGCGAGACCTTACGTCTCTAAAAGAGAACGGGCAGGAGCCGGAGGATCTGCAGTTTCACCGAAGCATCTGGCATCCCTGATCGAACTGGCAGAAGCCGGATCGGTCAACAACCAGGTGGCGAAAGAGGTATTTGAGCAGATTTTTGCAGAGGATGTCGATCCGGAAGCATACGTCGAGGAACACGGACTGAAAACCGTAAACGACACCGGCCTTCTGGAAGAAACCGCGAGAAAAGTTCTGGAAAACAATCCTGGCCCGGTAGAACAGTACAAATCCGGAAAGACAAAAGTCCTCGGATTCCTGGTCGGCCAGGTCATGAAAGAAATGAAAGGCAAAGCCAACCCGGCAGCGGCAGGAGAGCTGCTGCAGAAGCTGCTGTCTGAATAAAGAAAACAAAATTGCACGAATGGAGCCTGAAAATGGTCTCCATTTTCTGCCCGAAAAATCAAAGAAAATGCATAAGCTGCCTCCCTTTGGGAAATGATTTATAAAGAAACCGGAAGAGATAGAAAGACGATACAAAATCCGGGAAAAGGAGGTTTCTTTACATGAAAGGACTGGATTACACCGCGCTCACCGTTGCGATCATCGGAGCCGTCAACTGGGGCCTGATCGGATTCTTCCGCCTCGACCTCGTCGCCTTGGTCTTCGGAAACATGACGTGGCTGAGCCGCATCATCTACGCAGTTGTCGGCATCTGCGGCCTCTACCTGATCTCCGTCTACGGAAGAATTTCCGACCACGTACTGGGGCAGGCGTAAGAACAGGAACCCTCTCATATACGCCAAGAAAGGCGGTGTGAGAGGGTTTTCTTCTGCCGTTTTTAAAAAGACAAAAGAAATCGCAGAGTGTTTTTCTGTGAATACCAATACTGTTTACCGCCTGGAAAAACAAATGCGTGAAACAGGTTCTGTAAAAACAAGAACATCACAGAGAGGACGTAAACATGCCCTGACACCGGAAGATCTCCAAAACATTGACCGGGTGGTTCAGCAGGAACCAGATATCACAATTGATGAAATCATTGATAAACTTGGTCTGCATGTTTGTAATGAAACAGTCCGCAAGGCAGTATTATAGCAATTCCAGAAAATAATGCAAAAAATTCAGCACTGCAGAACGTGAATTACTGCGTCACAGATTTTCGTCGTACCCCGGTACGCCTTCAAATCCGTTCCTTGTAATTCGCGCCCTGCAGCACTGCCTTTTTTGCGTTATTTTCTGGTCTTGCTATAAACTCGGGTATTCTTACAAGAAAAAATCTCTTCATGCCTCAGAGCAGGAGCGTCCCCTATGTCAGGGAAAAACGCAGAAACTGGAAAAACATATGTCGGAGAAAGACATAAATCATCTGTACTTCTG